>Ga0209541_10003836_pt1 | contig 27233 bp, 35 predicted proteins | sample RifCSPlowO2_01_FD_184027 | JGI IMG/M metagenome (GOLD analysis project Ga0209541, IMG submission 184027) | Groundwater microbial communities from Rifle, Colorado - Rifle CSP2_plank lowO2_0.1 (SPAdes) (version 2) | ecosystem: Environmental > Aquatic > Deep subsurface > Groundwater | place... | reverse complement strand
ACGTTGAGAAGTCGTTAATGGAACACAAATAAATTTTCAATTTACAATTTTCAATTTTCAATCAAATCCCAATTATCAAGTTCCAAACAGTTTGAAAATTAGAATTTGAAAATTCATTGTAAATTGGTTATTGATTCCGATAGGATCGGAATTGAAAATTGAAAATTAAATCGTATATGAATAATACTGTTAAAAGCATACTCATACCAGTTGGAATAGCAGGTGTTTTGGTTGGCACTTTTTTCTTGGGTGTTCTTTGGCAGCGCGTACAATACCTTGAAAACAAGAACGGTGGGGATGTTGCAGGTGCAAACGCCGCAAATCCACCTGCGCGGCCATCTATTCCTTCTCCGATTAAGGCAGATACACTAAATCTTCCGCCAATTACCAACAAAGATCACATTAAAGGCTCAAAAGACGCAAAGTTAACTTGGATTGAGTACTCAGATCTTGAATGTCCGTTTTGCAAGCAAATGCACCCGGTCTTGCAAAAAATGCTTGCTGATTACGATGGAAAGGTGCGTTGGGTTTATCGTCATTTTCCACTTGATTCACTTCATTCAAAAGCTCGACCTGAGGCAGCTGCGGCAGAGTGTGCTTCGCAGCTCGGCGGAGAAGATGTCTTTTGGTCATACATTGATAAAGTTTTTGAGGTTACGCCAGCAAACAACGGACTTGACGCAAGCCAACTTCCTAAAATTGCAATTGAATTAGGCTTGAACAAAACTGCCTTCCAGAAATGTTTGGACAGTGGTGCAACTACCCAAAAGGTAAAAGAAGATTCGGATGGTGGTTTAGAAGCTCAAGTCAACGGGACTCCTGCAAATTTCTTGCTTGACGAGCGGGGTAATGCTTGGGTAATAAGTGGAGCAGTATCGTCCTTAACCGTGGCGCAGTTAATGGAGGCAGCCTTGAAATAATTTTCAATTTTCAATTCCGATAGGATCGGAATCAATTTACAATTTTCATTGAATTTTCAAATTTAGATTTAAAATTAAGCCTCGTTAATATTAGTCTCGATGCCCAAGTCGCCACAACGGCGATTAGAACGCTTCCTGCTATATCCAGCGGGTGGTGGATTTGTGCAAGAACACGAGAATATCCAACGATTACTGCTAACACCATTATAACGATCCCAAGTTTTTTGTTGAACACAAAGACAATTGAAGCTATTGTTGCAACCAAAAGTGTGTGGTCTGATGGGAAACCGTTGTCGGGTGCATGGGGAATAAGGGGTTGAATGTGGTTTACAACAAAGGGGCGAGGATCGACAATTATCTTGTTGAGGAGTTTGGCAAGAGATAAAGATAAAGATAAAGATAAAGCAGAAAGCGCGAGGAATTTAATTTTGAGATTCTTTTTGAGCATGAAAAAGAAAACAGTTGCAACAAATGGGGCAAGGGCAAAGAAGTACTTGGCAGAGAAAACTATTAATTGTTCCACAGAATCCAGGTTAGCAATTATTAAAGGAGATGTAAAGGAGGGTAGAGTATGTTATATCCTATATTTATTGACTTTGGCCATTTTAGTGGTACAATTGGGCACAATGCAAGTTAAAAAAGCAGGCTATTGTTACGTTTAAAAGGCTGACAATTTGCAGTCTGTTTTTTTCTTGTTGTACTTGCCAACAGGGCGTGAGTTTGTTTGGCAAGATCGTTCTTTGATATATCAGTTGTGGAGGAGGCAATGAAGCACATTTCTGGTGGCAAGGTCAACCGTTCGCACACAACAGTTATTGATGCAGCTGAAAAGTTTGTGAAGGCTGCTCAAAAGCTGCCGGAAGTGAATAAGATCTCCTTGGGACCGATCAAGATGGGGCTTCCTGCTGGCGATTACAATGTGAAGTTTATACCGATCGTAGGTGGGGTTCAAGCTAAGGTTCGTGGACCTCGTTCTATCCAAGTTGTGTTTTTGTATACCAAGAATCCGGATATGGTGGAACGTGCGCTTGCATCGGTTTTCAGCAGATAAACTGGCAAGGAGCAACGGCGGTGCTCGGCCGCTCACGGCTGATTTGACGATGGGGTTTACAGACCCAAAAGGTTTGCAAACCCCATCGCGGTTCTCTCTTCATATATCAATACATGAAGACGAGCATCAAGGGTTCAAATTAATCTTCTATTTTAATATCCCATATTCTTGACTTTTTGGTTATTCAGGTGTATAATATAGGCCATATTGCAAAGGACAAATAGAAGCTAATTATTAGCTTCATTTTTGTCTTTTGTAGACTTTAGCACTTTTATATTTCGCGGATATTTTGCCTGCGGCGTTTTGCGTACCACCTTTGTGGTTTGCAAAAGTTCGTGGGCAAAATGTAATTTGGCCAAATTAGACTGAAAGGAAATAAGATGAAGTTGCACAAAGGGACGGTAGAATTCTTTTCCGAGGATCGCGGGTTCGGGTTTGTTAACCTGGAGGACGGTAAGGTCTTTTTGCACATCAAGCACGCCTACCGGCTTGTCAGAGGTCAAGATGAGCCCGAATTCCTTTTGACCGGTCTGTATGGCGACAACCTTCCTGGTCTTGTGTATCCCAAAGGAGGGGACGAACTCGTTTTCGAACTCGTTTTCGATCGGGAGCAGCCTGTGGATCGTCGTTGGCGGACCGGTGCGTGGAGTACTCAGACCGAGTACGACTACCTCCAGAAGTTGATCGACGAAAACAAGGCCTACGAGGCAGCTATCGCTGCAAAGATTGCGGCATTGCCAAGATACCGACTTTACCGTATCAAAACGGTAAAGTTCGAGAAGCTCGATCATGAGCTGCTTTGGGAAGGCGTCAATCTCGAAGCGTTGCAGTACGAGTTTCCAATCCCGGACCGCGGCGAGGATCCAAAATCCGACCCGATTCGGCGTCTGATTCTCCAGGGAGCAGGAAACCAAACACAGCACTGCTGGATGGTCAAGCGCAGCGGCGAGGAGGAGTGGCAGCAATGCCCAGATCCGCGCAAGGTCAAGCGTCGTACGGACATTGAACTTGCAGACAGGATCAGGGAACAGTTGCCGATCGGCTTTGGTGACCTTGTTCGAGGAATTGCCCGGCCGAAATTTCGGTCATCAACGGTGACAACCGAGCAGTTCATGAACAGGGCACGTGCTCTGATGTCAGTAGTCTAGGTTCCGCGAAGTCACGCGATGGGGTTTTCAGACTCTTTTGAGTTTGTTGACCCCATCGCGGTTCTCTTTAGTGTTTCTTTAAAAAGGAAGATTAAAGAAAACAATATTACTACTTTTGTTTTAACCCATAATTTTGATTATTTCACTTCGTTTGTGGTATTATCACATCAGCACATTTATCCCGCTACAACACCTGATTGCTCCCGAGGGCTGCGCGTCCTCGCGTCGCAAATGCGTGTGTACGGGGATCTGCGGTACTCGCTATCGCATCTTCCTTGACATATCAAAAGAAGGAGGAGTTGTGAGCTCTTTGACTGAAGCTTTGGTTGGCGTCGCACAGCTTGGCGTGTTTCTTCTTGTTGCACTGCGTATTGCAGATGGGGACAGATCTTTCCAAATGCAAGAAGCAGGTGTTGCAAAGGATCTGGTTGTCGCTGAAATCAACAAGCGGACACTCCTTGCATTCGGACCGCTCACGGTAAGTTTCTTTGCTTGTATGATTCTGGTTCTTGATGCGGCAAGAAAGTTGGCTGGCTAAAAGGAGGAGATGTGTTTTCAGTTGTCGAAGCAATTTTCGGCTTCCTGTGGGTTGGATTTTTCGTTGTGCTTGGTATTAGGATGATGGAGGGTTACAACCCCAACAGGCAACCTCGCGTTCCGTTTGAGTTTGAAGACATAGGAGCGTCCGCCGGTTGTCTTTTTGTTGTTGCGCTCGTGGGGATTGTTCCACTCCTGCTTGGCGGTTGGCATTTGATTTTTCCTTGAGAAACAACAAAGGAGGAAGAAGTGAGGTTTGACGTAATCACTAAGGAGTCTGTTCAAGATTTGGGTGAGGGCCAACAAGACTGGGTCGAAGAGACAATCAGGCTGGTCAATATCCAAATTGACAGAGAATACCGGAATGGGGAAACTATTCAAGTTCGAATGCGTCGGTATGGTTCTGCAAGAATAGATGCAGAAACACTGCGGCGCTTGAAGGAGGGCGACTGGGAAGTCAAGGAACTTGACCACGATAGCAGGTACTTTACGCTCAAGCTGTCATAACTACCGCAACCTCGCCCTGTCAAGCAGAAATTTGTTCCGATTTAGATCGAGAACGAAAATTTGCTGACAGGGCGGGGACAATAATTATTATGGCGACGAGCTGTTTTTTCTGAGCACTGGTTAGGTTGTCATCCTGAGCACTGGTTAGGTTGTCATCCTGAGCGAAGCGAAGGATCTAGTTCTTCACTCATATCTCTCCATTCGTGATTTTTGGATTCAATCAAAGCAATTTTCTTCTCTCTGTTCCAACCTTTTATTTTCTTTTCGGCTGCAATTGCTTCATGCGGGTTGTTGAAACTTTCAAAGTAAACAAGCTTATTGACATTATATCTTTGAGTGAAACCACGAATTAGCTTGTTCTTGTGTTGCCATACTCTTTTAAGTAAGTTGCCTGTTACCCCGGTATAAAGAACATTATTTGTTATGTTAGTCAAAATATAAGTGTAATAGTGCTTCATGCCCATAGATCCTTCACTTGCGTTCAGGATGACATTTTTGTGTGTATTCTAGGACTTTGTAGGCAACGACAGCGCCCGAGCCCCAAACGTTAAACGATTTGTTTACTCCAAACATCGGCAACTCAACAATAATGTCTGCTTTATCCAATACTTCTTTTGATACACCGTCAGATTCATGTCCAACAATTAGTGCAACTGGGAAGCTTGGTACAAGTTCTTTTAGGAGAGTTGATCTACTATCTTGTTCAATTGCAACTATTTGAACACCCTTCTTCTTCAATTCATCAATTACTTCAATTGTTGTGTCTCTTTTTTCCCAAGGAACCCATTCTTCAGTCCCCACTGCAGCTTTGTGGATTCGGGAAGAAGGAGGGTATTCCATATCGCCGCAAAGATATACTTTTTCAACTGCAACCGCGTCAGCCAAACGAAATAAAGAGCCAATGTTATAAGTATCCCAAACCCGATCCAATACAATATAAATTGGATTCCTTTTAATTTCTTTTAATTGATGCTCTTCAGGTTTGTTTTTTCGAAGTTCTTTTGAGCCAAGTTTGATCATGCCCATATTCTAGCATTTTCAAGCACAAAATGGTAAAATATAGTAGTTCAACGCGGCGGCACGTCATACGTGCCAGCCAAGTATGACTTGGCGCCTTCGTCTAGCGGCCTAGGACACTGGGTTTTCATCCCAGGAATCGCGGGTTCGATTCCCGCAGGCGTCACTCATCTACAAGTACCTTGATTGCTGCTCGAAGTGCTTTTGCAATCTTGGGGTTTAAGCTTCCGCCTTGTGAACTACAAAATTTAGCACTTAGCATTTTTCCTGTTATTTGCTCCTGCAAGGAGACAATAATGTCTTTATCTTATTGTTGTATCAAAGTCATAGAAACGCCACGGCCCATATCATCTTTTATCCCGACAATTCTATAAAGAACATTGCCTTCACCCTCCATTCTCTCAACTCGCATGAATGCAATTTTAAAGCGAGGAGTATTTTTTGCAATAAGAAATCCTCTTGACAACTGTCTCCATTAAGTTTTCAATCATACTATAGCCCATAAATATGGCAACTTTAACTGCTGAGGTTCCTCAAAGAAGAGATATTGTTAGTTTTTTCATCCCATTTGACACTGTTGATAGTTGGAAGGCTCACCAAAAGGAAAGGTTGGCAAAACCCATTCCAGCAGAAAATCTTTTAACAAGACCTGCAATCTTTTGGGGGACAGAAGAAGTAGAGATATATTCATCTGGTTCAAACTTACGTTTGGATTTTATGAAAGGCGGCAAACGATATGTTTACGAATATGATAAGAGCGGGAGATTGCTGATGGCGGTAGAAGGATCAGATATTCATCGATATGAATACTTACCAGAAGGCTACTTAGTCTACGAAAAGAAAACGTTTAAAAGTATGGACGGCTTTGAAATAAGGTATTTTTACGACAATGGCAATCTTACTCAAGCACAGGTGGTCCAATTTGAGCAGAAAAGAGGAGAAAGCGTAAGACTCCAAATGCCGGAAATAATAAACTTCTAATTTGGCACACCTTGTGCTTCTGTGAGCCCCTAGTACCTTAAACAGACCCGCTTCGTCGGAGCTTCAGCGAGGCGAGCTGCGGGAATTCTTTGAATTATTCCTGTCTGACCCCGATTTAATCGGGGCTGACGGTCTAAACTCTGAGTTTGCCTATACATTTGGTCTAAAAAATGCACAATAAAGTACAGCAAGATTACTTAAAATTGGTAAATCTAATTTCCAGATGAGAGTTTAAGGCTTGAGCTAGTTTCTTAAGAAAAGCAACTGATGGATTAGCACGGCCGGATTCAAGTCTCGAGATAACTGATTGTTTGGTCCCAATCCTTTGAGCCAACTCTTTTTGGGTTAATCTTTTTTCAATCCTTGCTCTTAGAATAGCAAACTGTGGCTGTAGTTTGTCATACTCCGCTCTTAGTTTAGGATCTTTTAAAGCTTCCTTTTCCCACACTTCAAAATCTAAATGTTGTCTGTCTTTAGGTTTAATCATATAGCATATATGCTATACTAATTTTCTCATTCTGTCAAGGGCTACCTTTAATTCTTTGGCAGGTGTTTTCTGACTTTTCTTTATAAAAGCATGAAGTAAATAATATTCGCCATTGAAGATCTCTTACAGAGTGTAAAAGAAGTATTAAAATGATGACTGAAGAAGAAACAGGTATCAAGACAATCCCAGAGTTTTCCACAATTTCTTGAAGCTAAAAGTCTCTAAAAACACAAATATCATTGGGTGAGCCCGGACAGATTCGAACTGTCAACCAACTCCTTAAAAGGGAGATGCTCTGCCGTTGAGCTACGGGCCCTAATTGTGTATAGGTAACTAATTATAGCCTAATTTATGCCCAAAATCTACCAAGGCATTCCAAATATTCAACAAGATCTTGTATTTGACATTTTCGAACCAATAGTTCATACATAAAGTATGATTAATAAAAGTTCGATAAGAAAGAAAAACAAAGGGAAATTCGTTGAATGTGTTAGATTGAGAAAAGAAGGGTTAAGTTACGGAGAAATTAGAAAAATTGTTCCAGTTGCCAAATCTACACTCCAAAACTGGTTGACATTTGCAGGCTTAACGCTTACAAAAGAACATTTAGAAATTCAACTCAAGAAAAGAGTAGAAAAAATTAGAGCTGCGACCGAAGCGGCAAAATTTACTAGAGCAAAGAAGTTTGATGAAGAACTTGAAAGTTTTATTCAGAGATACAAGACGTTTATAAATGATCCATTTTTTGTGGCAGGCCTTATGCTTTACCAAGCAGAGGGTACAAAAAAGAATGAGTGCAGGTTTTCCAACTCTGACTATCGCTTGGTTCAGTTATTTTTGAACTTTTTAGAAAAGTACTTTTTTCTTAGTAGGACAGAAGAGGTCAAATATAGGTTGTTTGTTCACGAAAGCAGAAAAGAAGATCTTGGCAGGATTAAGAATTTCTGGGCAATGAAACTATCTGTACCTGTGGGATACATTGATTTAACTTGGAAAAAGAATGTTGTCTCTAAAAGAAGGACTAATTCCAACTATGTGGGGCAGTTACAGGTAATTGTGCGAGGAATACCAAGCCTGACTAGAAAAATACTAGCCTTATCGGGTATAATATGTATGAAATATTGCCAATTTCCCAAACGCACAGGCAATGTTTGATTTTTGCGGAGTGGTGTAATGGCAACACGCCGGACTTTGAATCCGTGCGACTCTAGGTTCGAATCCTAGCTCCGCAACAACTGCAACACCAACTTTGTTCAACTTCTTGATTTGTTCCGTTATTCTAAATTATTTTCTTCCTTGAAGAATTGGCATGATGTGAGTGGTGGGGTTTGTTTCAGCCAAAGCAGAACCAAACATCCCTTGATAACAATAATCCAATAGTTCATAAAACCTTAAAAGTTTTTTCATTGCCTCCTCGCTTTCTCTTGCTTGTCCATACTTGTCAACGTATGTGAACATGATCTTGTCTGGTTTTTTTGTTGGTCAACGGTTGTTTGGGAAGCAGTAAACAAAACACCCTTTACAGGAACTTGTTCTGCGCCTTCCCGTTGCAGATGCTGTTCGTTCCAATCAAGGACGTTTTCTGGTTTAACGCCAAGCTCCTGTCCTCCATACAAGATATCGACTTTAAATTGTTGCGTTGTTCCTTATGATAAATATAACATAACGTCCTGTAGTTTGACTTTTCTGTCTCTTTGATCTATCATTTGCCCAGTCTGGGAACTTGTCTTTTGACAGTGAAGTTGGCAGATTTAGATAACTAAAGGAGTGAAGGTGGGTTACTTAGGCGCTGATCTGTTCGTAGGCTGGTTCATTATTGCCACGATCGCGGCAGGAATCGCACAAGGCAAGGGAAGGAGCGGTTTTAACTGGTTCCTGTTGACTGGACTTTTTGGCCCGGTTGGCTTGTTTGTCCTGGTAGCCTTTTTCAAAAACATCGACAAGCCGTCGGTGATAAAGGAAGGCTAATAGGATCCAACCGCCTGGGGGCAGGGTGAGAGAAGTAATTTTGCTTTTCGAACCTTGTCCCTGGGCAAACGTATTTTTACTTTCCAAACTTATCGGGGAATTTGTTGATTGTTACGTTCGATAGGGAGTCGGACATTTTCAAGATTTGATCCTGGATCGCGTCATGAGTTCCAATGCTTTCTGCTGGTTTTTTACCTAAAATATCAACAGCTTCTTGTTTAGCTAGCGCAAGATGTTCATTCAACATCTTTACTAAATCTCCTTTTCTAAATTCAGGATTTGCATTTGCAAAGAAGGAGGCAATGTCATCAGCATTCCCATACCACTTTTTTTCTGCTTGATCTGCAGCCGTTTTACTTCCCGCTTTTGTTGTTTTTACCAAGTCTCCTGCTGTTTGGGTGTGGGTTTTTAAGAGATCTGTTAATTTGTTTCCGGCTTCTTCTCCATAATATGGCTTGATTGAATTTCCAATGTCCTCCTGGTTTTTCAAAAGCCTTTGGGCGACGTTGTTTAGATCAGAGGAGTTGTTAGCAGCACTTGTTATGAATTCTCGAGTCCAAACAATGTGATCCTCCCAAAGCTTGCGTGATGTATTTTTGAAATCAATTTCTTGGGTTGTAAAAGTTTGTTCTTTTAGGACGAAGATTTCCTTTACGGGTTTTACAACTTCTCCTCCAAAGAATGCTCCAATTAAAAGCGCAATTATTACTAATATCAAAACTCTATTCATACTTTTACATTAAATTTTTGAAATGATAAAACTGATATAAATTGGTAAGAAAAAAGTGTGATAACATGTTTTGTGAAACTTTTATCTTTAAATTTATGGGGTGGGAGAGCGTACGGTTCCTTGATGGAGTTTTTGGAAAAATACAACGGGGATGTTGACATTTTTTGTTTTCAGGAAATATTTGACACTGCAGATAATGTAGTTGAAACCGGTGGGGCAAGGGCAAATCTTTATCAGGAGCTTTCAAATCTTTTTATTGATTATCACGGCTTTTATTACCCAACTTGCAGAGGTGTAGATCCAACAGGACATATCGGTTTTGATTTAAAATACGGTCTCGGAATTTTTGTTAAAAAAAGTATAATAATCGACAACCAAGGAGACTTCTTTACCTTCCGATCCCGTTTTGCTCCAATGAAACCTGATTTTACTGACAATCCTTCAAACGTTTCCTATGTTAGTTTTAACAAAGATGGTAAAAATTTCTTGATTTGCAACATTCATGGCATTTGGCATCCTGGGGATAAACTGGACAACTCCGATAGAATTGCACAATCTGAAAAGACTCTTGAGTTTACAAGGAAACACGCGGGGCCGAAAATTTTGTGTGGAGATTTTAATTTAAGGCCTTATACACAATGTATAAAAATGATAGAACAGGATTTCATAAACCTTATTAAGAAGAATGAGATCAAAACTACAAGAAGTTCGCTAGACCCTTATCAAGGCACACCAGAATTTCAACCGTTCGCAGATTATACGTTTGTTTCAAAAGACATAAATGTTGTTAGTTTTGAAGTGCCGGTTGTTGAAGTTTCAGATCATTTACCTATGGTTTTAGAGTTTGAATAGTGATCTATTGGGCATTGACAAAACGTACGCTAAAGCGTACGATACCGTTATGACTACGATTTCTGCAACACAAGCTAGAACTAAGCTCTACGACTTACTCGATGAGGTTTCCCAAACAGGGGAAAGGGTTGGCATAACTAAAAAAGGAGAGACTAAAGCCGTACTTGTTTCTCAAGAAGAGTTAGCCTCTTTAGAGGCGACATTAGACGTGATGTCGGACACCAAACTTGTTCGTGGTATTAAAAAGGGAATGGAAGACATCAAGGCAGGTCGACTGGTCGAGTGGAAAGATGTAAAGAAAAAATTTGGAATGTAAAGTGGCTAAGATTATTTTTACCAAGCAAGCCGAGAAATCATTTTCAAAACTCAAACCTTCAGACAAAGAAAAAATATCAAGAGCGGTTGAAAAATTATCCAAGAACCCTCTTGCGGGTGAAAGATTAAGAGGAGAATTTGAGGGTCAGTACAAACTTCGGGCTTGGCCATACAGCATCATTTATGTAGTCATAAACACTAGCCATGCAGTAATAATTGTGGAAATTGGCCACAGGCAAGGCGTATACAAATAGCTAATGAAAAAGCACCAGGACTTACGTCCGACTTAGCGTCGTGACGGCCTGGTGCCAGATATCTAGCTGATTGCAACTTCCGCAGTTTGCAGCGCTACCATTTTTGCGTACAAACCCCGCTGTTGCATCAACTGTGCGTGAGTTCCTTCCTCAACTTTCCTCCCTTCGTCCATGACAATAATGTTGTCAGCACTCCTGATTGTCGAGAGTCGGTGGGCGATAATGACAACTGTCTTGCCGCTGGCAATCCACTTCATCTTTGTTTGAATCTCGCGTTCTGTGATTGCATCAACTTTGGAACTTACACCGCGTTTTGTCGCGGTGCTTGTGCGCTAAAGCTGAAGAGGTGCTTTGTGCACAAAGATCGCGGCAAAACTTAAGTTTTGGCCCACGAGGCGAAAACCCAATCTCTTGGGTAACATGACATTTAATAGTTCTTGACTATTCATGATTTTTTGACACCGCCTGGGCACGCGGTTTTTCTTTATACCACACAACTATAGGAGTTGCAAGGGGGGAAATTTTTGTTCAACGATTTAACTCTAAAGCCATCTTGACAAATAATATTTGTACATGTATCATATGTACAATGCTAGATCTCTCAAAGATCGTTGGTTTTATTTGGGACAAAGGTAATCTTGATAAAAGCTATAAAAAGCATGGCATTACACCAAAGGAAACAGAAGAAATATTTTTAGATGAAAACTTATTACTGGTGGACGATGTTAGACATTCACAACTCGAAGAAAGGTATATTGCAGTTGGCTTAACTACTCAAAACAAAGTATTGTTTGTAGTATTTACGATAAGAAAAGATAAAATAAGGATAATTTCTGCAAGAAAAGCGAACAAAAAAGAAAGGAATCAATATGAACAAAAAACTTAAAAAAATTCCACATTTCAAAACGGAAAGTCAGGAAAGAAAATTTTGGCAATCACATGATTCAACCGAATTTATAGACTACTCTACGGCCAGGGTGGCCCGCTTTCCGAATCTTAAATTAACAAGCCGGCCCATTACAATCCGGTTGCCAGAAAGTCTTATTGAGAGATTGAAAATTACAGCTCACAAGGCGGACATGCCTTATCAAACGCTTGTTAAAAAACTTATATTTGATGGTTTAGCAAAGTAGATATAAATATGGATCAACATTACGGAGGTGTTATTTGGACAAATCATGCTTTACAAAGACTACGCGAGCGGGGAATAAAACAAGGAGACGCATGGGTAACATGGCGCCGTCCAGACAAGTCGCGATATGCTACAGCTCAAGGAGCTTGGATTTATTACAAAACATTGGGAAGTGAAAAAATTGAGGTTGTGGCAAAACAAAATGAGAAAAAGGAGTGGATCATTTTGTCCGTTTGGTCAAGGTTAGTTTGGGAGGGTCAGCATAAGTCTAAGACGAAGCCCCAAGCTTCGCTTATGAGTGAGTCACTCCTTTGGACATTGGCCAAAGTAATTTTAAGGAAACTTTTCAAGAAAAATTGAGGCTAAAAATTGACAAACAGGCACAAATCTGCTTTAATGGCGCATGTACCAACCTCACGAAAGGATTGGACAGTTTTCCACAATAACTTGTGAGATTCATAGTTCTTCAGAACAGTCTATGTCCAAGTTTAAGAACGGGACTGAGAATGGACGTTCTCCAGAGCAGATTCAAGTAGTTAAATACTGTCTTTGGGGTGATGACGATCCTGAGTGCCTTCTTCCTTTAAAGCCGCTTCAGTCAAACCAGCGCTCAGAAGAAACAATTTGTTCTTCATGTACAAGCAAAGTATTAGTAAAGGCGGGTATAAGAAAAACGGATCGTATATTTTCAGAAGGACTTGTAAGACTCGCAGAACAATACGCCCACACCATGGAGTCTTGTGGCAAAATTAAAGCAATGAGGGAGGACGCTGAACGGGGGATTCTTCCTCCCGATTGCGATACTGCATTAGATTCACTTGAGAAGGCTTATCTTGAAGAAGCTGAAAGGATAAGGAAAGACCCGGGTCTAGAGCGAGGGATCGAACTTTTAAGAATCAAAGAAGAACGAAAAAGAAGGGAGACTTGGGTAAGACCAGAAAGCAATGTGACGGTGGTGTTGTATAAAAATGGTAACGAACCAACCCAACTCCTTATTGAAACGGCGCGTAAAGTGGAAAAGGAAATGCCAATAGATCCTTTAACAGATTTTCAGAATAGAATTTTAGGAAACTTGCCAATTGGCGGTGGAGTGATTAGTGTTCTTGCTTTGGCATTTGCTGTTTTTAAGGAAGAAATCGGCGACGGAAAGATTACGATAAATGGAGCGGCAAACTCGGTGCGCGATGAATTGCCAATTTTAAGAGAAAAAGTAGCCAAATATGGCTTGGGGAGAATTTATGGGAAAAAAGGTGGTTACTGCTATCAAGTTCCTCATAAAAATGGAGTTACTACTCAAGCAGTCTAATATCTTGGTCCTGGAGCGTTTTGGACTGGTGCAGGGGCAGAAAGTAGAGAAGGCGAATAATTTCCTCGAATTAAAAAGTAGTAAATCAAAACATAGATTATTCCACCGATGACCAGATACATCAGTATATATTGCCAAAGAGGTCTTTTTGCATAACCCCCTTTTCTTGATTTTTCAGTCATACATTTAATGTACTCTTTGTTAGTAAGTATAAAGTAAGTTGATAGTAAACTTACTACAAGAAAATTGTTGCAAATGTTCTTGCCTCATAGTATAATAGTGATGAAAGTACTGTTGGAGGACTTAGAACGTAAAGCCCCGATTCATCGGGACACACGCTCTGGTACTTTCAGAACATTAAATTAAGGAGTGGCAGGTGAAGATTCTGGTTTCGATCGTTGCAATGGTGCTGGCTCTTTTTGTCGGTTTCTCGTCAACGACCTCGGCAGGAGGCGGATTTCCGACATTCCACTATTCGTCGGTTGGTTCACCTGACGCGAGTTCCGACCCGAGTCCTTACGGCCTTTGGACAGAAGACGGGAACTCGATCGTTGTCTCAACAGGCGACGTATCATACACCGACCCGTCGGGCCAAACGTTCTCGTTTGTTGGAAAGGGGACCGGGGAAGATAGGGCAAGCCTTGTTGTAGTCATTGGTCCGGTTGCACCTGTAAACGGTGGCAATGACGTTGTTCTTACGCTTCGCCCGCGATACCAGTGGACTGGTGTAACCCAAAATCCGAATGGGAGCAACCTTTCAGTTGGCGAGTTGGCTCAGCTGCTCAACAGCCAGGTCGTAAGCCTACGGGATCCTGGGAATCACAACGGGAAGGATGGTGGGGCACTTACCGGCAAAATCGACATTGCCGTTATTTATGGTAAAACCGGATTGATCCGGTATACCTACACGATCTATCCCGCCCAACAAGTCGTCGACTAATAATCTACAAGAGAGGGGGGTCACGTCCTCCATGACCCCTCTCTCGACTTAATTTTAATATGGGTAGGCCACAGGTGCATCTTTGACGATCGGCACTTCAATGATAATTCTTGCCCCTATTATTTCACCCGCTTGGTTAGCAATATTTTCAGCCTTAATTGTTCCTCCATATTGCTCTTGAAGAGTTTTACTGTCTGAGGCCATACCCCTTCCTTCTCCCGACAAAGAACTTCCTGGCCAAAACGAGAGACCTCTTTGGAATCCATTTTTTATTATTTCATCTGGCATTTTTATGGCTCTGTTATCAACTTCAATTCTCAAACATCTTGCCCCGTTTTCACTTTTGGTTGTTCGCATACTGGCCAAAAGAATTCTTGGGCCTTTTGCTTTTTCAGGGGATAGCTCGTCACGGGCATCGTAAGCCTTTAATGTGTTTTGGGCAATGTTTGCTGCAAGACGCGATATCCAACTTTGCGACCAGATCACTATTGAATCTTGAGATTCTTCTGACTCGATAACGCTAATACTTAAAGATTTTTCTGCAGGATTATTTTTTTTCAGACACTCTTTAAGGGCTGCTGCGACGTCTGAAGTTGACAATTTTTCTTTTGGGTAAGATTTTTCGATCAAGCTTGTAGCGCTTTCTGTAAGCTCTCCAACCTTATTAAATGAGTAATTTATGTTTTCAAGTGCAATGTCTATGTTTATCCCGCGTCTTGCCATTTGTACTCTTGGCAGAAGAGTGCACATTGCGTTTTTCAAGTCGTGCCTTAAATCAGCAAGTGTTTGAGTTAGCTCTTTTAAAGTTTTTTCGTCAGGAATTATTAGTGCTGCAGTTTCAGTAGGGAAATGTCTCCCATATCTTAACTCTTCTTGATGTGCAATCTCGTTAAACCGTTCTTCTTGTTGTTGTAACAAAAGCTCAGAAGCGGTACTGTCGGAAGGAACTGCCAGCTGACAAATATTTCTTAATACTCTCGAGTCCGTCTCAATATCGTCGGTCCTCGATAATAAACTAAACTGGTCTTTTACAGGATTTTCTTGATATGCTCTTGAGATTCTACCGCACGCGTTTATTGCAACTAAGGTTTTTCGTAATACCTCAAACGATGCACTGTTCGCAACTTCTGAGGTTCCGGCTTCTGCAACAAACACGCGCAAATGATCTTTGGACTCACGTTCAGCGGAGTCTGTGGAAGACTTTGGGATTGTCTTGATACCTGTTTCTTCTTCAGTCATCATTTTAATACTTCTTTTACACTCTGTAAGAGATCTTCAATGGCGAATGGTTTGGCTAAAAATCCTTCTACCCCCAAAGTTTTGCAAGTCATTTTTACGTCCGATGCGTCCATGCCGGTTATAACCAGTATTGGAACATCGCGAAATGGGGAGGTTGGTGACCTTACATATCTTATAAATTGCCAACTTTCTTCAATTCCACTATCAAGAACCAAATTTAATATGATTATTGAAGGTTTTTCTGGGCTTTTTAAAGCCTCAATTGCTTCGTCTGCTGTTTTAACCCAAGTCACACGATCTGTTTCGATTTCTTCAAAAGCTAAAATGTCTTTTATTACCTCTGCGATTCTTTTATCGTTTTCTACTGTTAAAACTTTTATTCTTTCGGCCATTTCAACACTATTATATATGTATTTGCAAATATGTGTTTACACTAAACGGATGGTTGACTATTGATAGGGAATCGAGTATACTTTTCAAACACATGGGAAAAGAGTAAGCCAGTAAGCCTAAAAAGCTTGTTTAATCCGCCATGTGGTGGATTTTTGGTTTAAAGAGACCATGCGTACCTTCCCGCCTTATCTTCGCACTCGGCTTGCGGGTACTATTCGTACACGCCTCGTGCCAAGATTTATCGGTGGGTGCATCGTAAATTGCGTTGCAATTTGCTCTTTGACATTCAAAATGTAACTGGGAACCCATGGTTGCTCCGATGTAAATCGGAGTTGATCATGTCAATTTTTTTTGAGGGTTTGATCCTGGCCCAGGACGAACGCTAGCGGCGCGCTTTAAGCATGCAAGTCGAGCGATTCCGACGCAAGTCGGGATAGCGGCAGACGGCTGAGTAACACGTCGGAATCTACTCTTTGGTGGGGGATAGCCCCGCGAAAGCGGGGGTAATACCGCATAATCTCGCAAGAGCAAAGGACTTAACGGTCCACCGAAGAAAGAGCCGGCGGCCTATCAGCTAGTTGGTGGGGTAACGGCCTACCAAGGCTATAACGGGTAGGGGGTGTTAGAGCACGGCCCCCCAGAATGAGACTGAGACACGGCTCATACACCTACGGGTGGCAGCAACTGGGAATCGTGGACAATGGACGCAAGTCTGATCCCGCGACGCCGCGTGGAGGAAGAAGGCCTTCGGGTCTTAAACTCCTTTTGACAATCATACAGGTTGTAGAATAAGCACCTGCTAACTCCGTGCCAGAAGCCTCGGTAATACGGAGGGTGCAAGCGTTGTCCGGATTTATTGGGCGTAAAGAGTCTGTAGGCGGTCCGCCACGTTTTCTGTTAAAGTCCAGAGCTTAACTCTGGGATATCGGAGAATACGGGTGAACTTTGAGATCTTTCGGGGATGTTGGAACTCGTAGTGTAGGGGTTAAATCCGTTGATATTACGAGGAACACCGACGGCGAAGGCGAACATCTAGAAAGATTCTGACGCTGAGAGACGAAAGCTAGGGTAGCGAAAGGGATTAGAGACCCCTGTAGTCCTAGCCGTAAACTATGCTCGCTTGGGATAGGTCTCGCAAAGAATACATTCTTTGCGAGAAATTCAAAGCACGAATATCGAAGCACGAAACAAATTCAAAATCTAAAAATCCTAAAATTCAAAACGTTTAATTATTTGAATTTAGAATTTAGATATTGTTTCGAATTTAGGATTTCGTATTTTGGGTTTTGAGCAAAAAATACGTTGTATTTTTTGCGAGATCTGTTCCGCAAGCTAACGCGTTAAGCGAGCCGCCTGGGGAGTACGGCCGCAAGGCTAAAACTCAAAGGAATTGACGGGAGAGCGCACAACCAGTGGAGCATGTTGTTTAATTCGACACGAACCGAAGAACCTTACCCAGGCTTGACATCCTAATGAAACTCCGATGAAAGTCAGAGCCCTCCGGTGCAAACCGGAGCGTTAGGACAGGTGTTGCATGGCTGTCGTCAGCTCGTGCCGTGGGGTGTTCTCTTAAGTGAGGTAACGAGCGCAACCCCTGCTGTATGTTAAATATTCATACGGGACAGGTCCGATTTTATCGGACAGGAAGGAGGGGACGACGTCAAGTCAGCATGGCCCTTATGTCTGGGGCTACAAACATGCTACAATGGCGCCTACAATGAGTTGCCAAGCCGCGAGGCGGAGCTAATCTCATCAAAAGGCGTCTCAGTGGGGATTGCAGGCTGAAATTCGCCTGCATGAACGCGGAATTGGTAGTAATCGCGGGTCAGCTATACCGCGGTGAATACGTTCTCGCTCTTTGTACACAAAATTAAAGCGCGCCTAGCAGCTATTGTTCCTAAGTGGTTTAAATCCACTCCCTCCTCTAAACATGAGGAGGAGTAGCCAAAAAGAATTGGCAGGCTGGGTTATCGTGAGATACCAGCTGGAGGGCCTGAGGCAAAAAGCAGCCAAGCTCCGATCGATATCGGGGTGCCAAATCGACCCAAGCGGTGTGTTTTGGGGAAGTGGCATAACTTGGATGCTTGGAACAGAAGCGATAGTGACCTAGGGAGATCTCTTAAGGATGAAGGTTAAGGCCTTAAGAGAAGTCAGCTACTCCATATTAGTTACTGCTGTTGATTATTTTATTTCGGTGAAATATACTGGAATTATTGACGCAGCGGTGATAAAGGGAGTTACCTATGCTTTCACCAGACTACATTGTAGGATTAACGGATGGAGAAGGATGTTTTTATGTTGGCATCCGACCTCCTGATAAACGTTATTCTCGTTCAAAACATGGTGTGATGACTCACTTTTATATAAAAATGAGGGAAGATGAACTGTCTTTGCTCAAGAAAGTTGAGGAATTCTTTGGATGTGGCGCAGTATACCACCAAAAGGAAAAGCGTCGAAATCACAGCCAATGTTATCGATACGAGATTAACTCTCAGGAGGACATACGTAAAGTTTTAATACCCTTTTTTGACGCTCATCATCTCCAAAGTGTAAAAGTTGAAAATTATAAAATTTTTCGCAAGATCGCACTTTTGGTTAGAGATAAAAGGCACAACAACAAGAGGGGATTGAAGCTCGTTCTACAATTGAAGTCTAGGATGAATCTTGGGTCTCGCCCGGTGCGGGAAATCCGCTCGCCGGGTGGGAACGCGACCAAAACCTTATTGGATCGCAATCCGCCCGTCAGATGAGAGGAGTTGGAAGTACCTGAAGTGTCGCCCTCGGCGACCCAAAGGTAAGTTCAGCAACTAGCATCAAGTCGTGAATCTGTTGCGACCTACACTAGTAATGGTGTAGATAAATTCAACTGTATCGGTGAACTCCTACTTTTGCGTAGTGAAGCGAAGCATAAAGCAAGCTTTGCTTACTTGAGTTGGTTGAGCTAAAATTCAACCTAGTAGAGGTATTACACAAAAGGGAAAATACCGAGGGAAGTCGGTCCTGAGTCCGCCAAAAGGCGGATCGAAGGGCTTGACCCCGTAGAGACTACACGTTGACGCCGCAAGATGACTAAAGCTTACTTACTTGGAGCGTTGCATGATTCCACAGAAAGAAAAACCACTTATCGAGTGGCTTCTAAAAGTCGATCTTATTGCGAATATCTTGCAAAAGGTATTCTCAGTCTTGGATCTAAAGCTTGGATTTACAAAGAAGGGAAAAACCGCAATCTTTGGATTGTGGAATTTTCCAAGAAACTTCTTAAAGGAATTCAAGTTAAAACAAGGCAAGATAAGGTTGATTACACAAGAGGCTACTTTGACACAGAGGGTGGTATTTCAAGAAGTCCAACTGTTCGTTATTACTTGTACTTTGCTCAAAAGAAATTTGAGGATCTAGTTCAGGTAAGAAACTATTTAGAAAAGTTGGGTATAAGCTGTGGAGTGGTGCATAATCCGAGCAAAAAAGCAGACCCGAATTATTGGAGATTTTTTGTTAGAGCAAAATCTTATTTGGACTTTGCAAAAACAATAGGATCCAGTCATCCGGAAAAGGTCATTTTTCTGCGGATGAAGATATAGTCCATGCCCTTAGTAATAGGGGAAGAACATGAACAAGGTATCCGTACTGGAAGGTGCGGATGGATCACCTCCTTTCTAAGGAGATGTTGGAAACTCCAGATTCAATTTATTTGGATGTGGGGAAAATCATCACCCCGAGATCTACGAAAACCGTTTCTCGCTAATCTAACGGAATCACAATGTTCCCAGTTACATTTTGAGTGTTGAGGTCCCCACTTCCTCCGATCTGATCGGAGTACGTTAGGGGCACGCAGAAAAAACCCGGCGCAAGCTCGGGTTTTTTGGTATATGAGAAGATTTTTAGCTATATCCTCCATATTCCTCAGGACATGAACACAATTACGAAAGAACATGCAAGATTAGAAACAACGAGTGTTCCCCAGATGGGGTGGAGTATATTGTGACTGGTGGTGGAGGTGGACCAATTTATCAATTTTTCTCTGCCCCGTTATTTTGGCTTTCTTAAATTTCTTGTAAATTAACCAATATCGTTCCGTTTTGGTCAACAGTAATCATTCCCTTTGGCACATTAGCCTTGAAACTTAACTTTCCGTCGACTAGTTTCATCTGATCAAGCCAAATACCATACTTAGCAAATATATCTTTAATTATTTTGTCTCCATTCGCTTCAATAAAATTAGCAATTTTCCCCGGAGCTTTGATGTTCCCTATGTAAGCATCGTTCATATAGAAATGGTTAATATATAATCTCGCTGAAATAGATAATTGTCCAGGCATAAATAGGTACAGGCTTGTTGCTGAAGCAAAAATGGTTTGATCGGAAAACTCTACTTTTATATTGGTAAGCAAAACAGAAGTTGGTTTATATTGGTTTAATAACGAAGTGATTTGTTCGTCAGTTAATAAAAGAGTAATATCTTCTCTACCTTCGCTGCCATAAGGATTTCCACAGCCAGGAGGTGCACAAATGCCAGAATTTACACCAGAAGATTGTTGTTTTTGAGTGTTCTTTTCTGATTTTACAATAAAAAGGTCTTTACGGACAGGAGTTGTGATTTTATAATACGGAGTTGAAAAGAAAATAAAGTATAACGCAAGCAGGATTGAAGCAAATATGAATGTGAAGATAATGATTTTCTTTCTTGCCATATTCTAAAACGCGCCAGTTTTCTGACTTCTTTTACTATATCACTACGGTGATTAAACCGCCACTCGCTTTCTAAAAGATTTGCTCCAAAGAGAGATTTAGGCACTTTGTTAAACTTAGCTAGTCTCCTTTTGATCCAACTTGCCTCTTTCCCCATTCGAGTGGGCGCTGATGGGATAAGAACCTGCTTCGCAGAACCTTGGAATATGCTTCGCTTACGCTACGCAATTCTCGAACCATCGACCTCGTTCTTATAACAAATATTTGCCTAATGTGTGGGCCGACGTGGGATCGAACCACGGACCTCCAAATTATCAGTTTGGCGCTCTACCACTGAGCCATCGGCCCATTTGGCAAATATTTGATATGTCAAACTTCGTTTGTCATCAGGAACGCGCTCTACCACTGAGCCAACGACCCAATTTTTTACATTTTACCACGAAAAGGTTAGTTTAGTCATGTTAGACCTCGAAAGTTTTATTAAGAAGGATAGAGGACGAGCTGGGTAATCTTCGAGAAGTGTTTTTTGTTGTTTGTTGCAAGCTGGAGCTTTGAGTTTAAACAATTTGCTGCAATTAAAGCGTCCCCGATAAATGAAGTTTTTTGCTCACGCAAGAGATCTCCTGCTATAACGCCTGCGTTTTTTCCCAGGTCTAATGTTTGAAATAAACCAAGAAATTCTAAAGCTTTAGATAGTTTTTCCTTATCTTTTAAATTTTTGTCTGTCATGAATTCTGCAACAACAACGGGATTAATAAACAATTCGAGTTTTCCTTTAAGCTGTTTATCTAGAAGTTTTTCAAAGGAGCGACTGCGGCCCTTGGAGTAGTCAATTAAAACATCAGTATCAACGAAAATCTTTGTCATTTTCCTCTAAGTTTTTTAATCCGATCTCTTTCTTTCGAGTTTCTTCTAAGTCTATCTATAAATTTTTTTCCACTTTCACCTTTTCCTAAAAATCCAAAATATTCTTCAATTTTGAACCCGCTTTCTTTGTAAGGGGAAAGTATGGCAACAGACTTGCCAAAACGGTTAACGACAAAAGAAGCTTCAGTTTTTGCAACAGTATCCAGATATTCAGATAAATTATTTCTTAGATTAAAAGAATTAACGCTTCTCATGACTGAATGATACCTTATTACATAAAAGTTGTCAAGTTGTACGTTCGTACAACACTACCATTTTTCAGCTGTTGTAGGTTTTCAGAAATATGCTATTATTCACTTAACAATTTTCTCTAAATGACGATTGAGAGAAGTTCAATTCGATTTGTTCCCGAGTCTTCTAAACCTGAATTTGAAGGTGTTGTAATCTTGCTTGACGAAAAGAATCTAGACCCGCAAATATTTTGGCAAAAATACAAAGCAGGTAAATTATCCCAAGGCTGCATGGAATACATGAAGTGGTTTGAAAGGATAATGGATTTGTCACCCGTTTCAACATTTTTTAAAACCCAAGTTGTTTTTGAATCGGGGATCGAGTATAAATCTGGAATAAACAAGGAGGAAAGTCCATACGAAAAAACAAGGACGTTTTTCATTAGTTGTGCAGCACATCAAGAATATATTGCTCGGGAAGTAGAAATAGAATTTTTTGGAATGATTTTGTCGCTTCTTAAACTAAGAGAAAAAATGGGAATTTTTAATCCGGTCAAATGGCAAGAATGGGAAGAGTATTTGAAAAAGGTTGATAAGAAAGTCTTGAACAGTTAGTTGTGGTTGGTGTCGTTTGATACATTTCTTCAAATTAGCTTCAGTTATTTTACAAAAACCAAACAAGGAACTTAGGGGAAGTTGGGGAAGTAGAAAATTTGCATTTAGGTCTAATTTGGGATTAAAATCACGCAAGCACCTTGACTAACAGGAGGATACAGTGGGATTCCCAACAGGCGCCCAAGGGCTTTCAGAGCTTGCTATGGTCTGCACTGCGGAGACAAAAGCCGCAAAACAAGTGATCGCACAGGTACGGGCATGTTTAACCGAACAGGAGAATAAGGTTGCTCGCCTGGAGAATTTTGGGCAAGTGCTTACTGCCTTAGGCAAATCCTGGAAGGAGCATGATCCTGGCAAACGCGACAATGCATACTTTTTCCTGGATCAGGAAGGCAAATGGGCAGTTGTCAAAGAACTAATTCCAGATGGGACGAAGGTCATTGAGGACTGGCGGGAATGGAGAGAGTACGACACATCCGAACGTTGGTGGAGACCACTTGAGTTGGTATCCCCTAGGTATCGAGCCATTCCGCTGTCGGAAGTGCTGAGAGGAAGTTGCCCTGTTGGCCATTCTGGGCAACCTGTGGTTGAACACTATGTCCAAGCATTTGATGGTCCGGAGGGAGATTCGTGGCTTAAGGAGAGAATGGTAGTTTGCGCTGACTGTAGAAACATATCGTTGTCTGAAGCGCAAATATCAAGCGAACGGATGAGATAGGAGGTGAAGGGGTGGAGTTTGAACAAAATCCGCCTTTGGCGGACAAGGGAGAACTCCACCCAAATTAACTTTGAGCGTTGACACTAAGGATGTAACACTGTATAATTCTCGCAGTAATCCCGACAAGGGATTTTTAGTCAAGAGTTTTGGTTTTCCTAATGAGAATATTTTCTAAACTTACCCAAAGCAATTCGCGGCCTTAGGTCGTGGGCTGAAAGTAGGTACTTCTCAAAAGTGTTTAAACTGGTCTCTGGACCAGTTTTTTTGTATAACTTAACAACTAAATAGAGGACTCAAGCTTCCTGGTAAAGTCGCCTTAAAAGTGGCTTTGGAGGGCAGCGCTAAATTGAACTACATAAGTGCTGGCCCACCGAAGAATTGATAAGTAGGGGCCCGTAGTTCATCCGGTAGAACGCTACATTTGCAATGTAGAGGTGAGCGGTTCGAGTCCGCTCGGGTCCACAGCGTTAGATCCCAGTTTGTTGAGATCTACGCCGTGAGCTCTTTCGCAGAGTTTTTACAACGTAAAATCGCCTAAGGCGATCTACGTTCTAAACAATGCGACTGGGCGAAGCGAAATTAAATTGCACTTTTACAAGTGAAGAGAGAATACTTGTCCCGATTTGTCGGGATGAGTAAAGGCCCCGTACAATCTTACCTTTCGCCTTAGTTCATTTGAACTGCGGCTTAAGGAGCGATTTGACGGGGCTGGGGTTAATTTTTTTGTCTTAAAGAACGCAGACAGGGGATGCCTTGGTGCAAGTTGCCGAAGAAGGACGTAAATGGCCACGATAGTCGTCGGGTAGGAGCCAATATCCTATGATCCGGCGGTTTCCGAATGGGGAAACCCAGTCCGATTAACATCGGACGACCCCGCAGCCAAGTTGTGCTTCGCACAAGGAAGTCTACAGTCTACAGTCTACGGACTACAGCTAAAACAATTTGCTGTAGACGGTAGTCAGTAGTCGGCAGTCTTTCTTGCGCGGAGCGCATATTAACCGCGGCGGAGGGAACCCGGTGAACTGAAACATCTAAGTAGCCGGTGGAAAAGATACCAAAAGTATTCCGTTAGTAGCGGTGAGCGAACACGGAGGAGCCCAAACCTGCTCGTGCGAAGCACGAGTGGGTGTTATAGGACCAGCCACAACAGATCAGTTGCGAATAGAAGAACATCTTGGAATAGGTGACCAAAGAGGGTGATAGTCCCGTATTTTAAATTCAAAACTGCTGGGTTGGATTCCTGAGTACCATGAGACACGCGAAATCTTGTGGGAAGTTACCCAGACCATTGGGTAAGGCTAAATACAACTTGCGACCGATAGTGAACTAGTACCGTGAGGGAAAGGTGAAAAGAAGGGTGGAACACCCAGTGAAATAGAACCTGAAACTGTTTGCGAACAAACCGATAGAGCTTGTGCTTTGCACAAGAATTTTCAATTTTCAATTTTCAATTTTCATTGAATTTAAAATGTTTTTATTTTTAAACATTAAGATTTGATTGAAAATTTTAAATTTCAAATTTTAAATTCTCGCGCAGGGCGCGAGTGATATCGTGCCTATTGAAGAATGAACCGGCGAGTAGTCGTTTGCGCGCTTCGTCTAAGCTATTTTGTAGCGAAGGCATAGTGAAAGCGAGGGTTAACAGCCCGAAATATGGCGCGCGATGGCTGACCCGAAACCAGGTGATCTAACCATGAGCAGGGTGAATCCGCCAGAAATGGCGCGAGGAAGGCCGAACCCGTTGGTGCTGCAATACCATGGGATGACTTGTGGATAGTGGTAATATGCTAAACGAACCTGGAGATAGCTGGTTCTCCCCGAAAGGTCTAAAGGGACCGTCTTGTAAGATAACGCAGTTGGGGTAGAGCACTGAATGGGGTGCCAAGCGTAAGCGAGGTTTCTCAATCAAACTCCGAATACAATTGCGCAAAGTTACAGGAGACAGACATGCGGGGCTAAGCTCGTGTGTCGAAAGGGAAACAACCCAGACTCTCAGTTAAGGCCTCTAAATTCTGGCTAAGTTGTAAAGGAAGTTATTATCCACAGACACCCAGGAGGTTGGCTCAGAAGCAGCCATCCTTTAAAGAAAGCGTAATAGCTCACTGGTCGACTGTTTCTACTGTTCCGCAAGGAGCAGCAGAGCGGATGGTAGCGCCGAAAATGTATCGAGGATTAAGCCAGGTGCCGAAGCTGGAGACGCTTGTACTTCGTACAAGAATTTTAAATTTTAAATTCTCGCACGGAGTGCGAGTTGTGGTAGGGGAGCGTTCCGATTGCTTTGAAGCGGGAGTGTAAGCGACCGTGGAGCGATCGGAAGTGAGAATGCCGGTATGAGTAGCGTTGTTCGGTGAGAATCCGAACCGCCGTATGCCCAAGGTTTCCGTCGCAACGTTCGTCGGCGACGGGTTAGTCGGCTCCTAAGGCGAGGCCGCAAAAGGCGTAGTCGATGGATAAACCGTTAATATTCGGTTACTTGCGTTGAGTCGTTACCAACTAGGGACTGACTGAGTTGGAGGTTCTGAGCTCCGAACGATATCGGAGTATAAGCTGTTAGACAGTTCTAGCTGGAAAATCCGCTAGAATGCTTAATCGAGCAGCAATGTAAAGTGTTTCGAGAAATCGGAATACAATTCAGACGCTTTCAGTTCACGAGAAAAGGTTCGTAGTGAGAATCAGCGTTAGCCGTACCGCAAACCGACACAGGTGGGCTGGTATTAGTGTACCAAGGCGAGCGAGCAACAGAAGCTTAAGGAACTCTGCAAAAAATCTGGACGTAAGTTCGCAAGATGTCCTTCCCGTAGTTCTACGGGATACAACAAAAGACTGTCAACCGACTGTTTATCAAAAACACAGGTCCCTGCAAAGCCGCAAGGCGAAGTATAGGGGCTGACGCCTGCCCAGTGCCGGTAAGTCAACGGGATAGGTGATACCATGTAAATTGGAGGAGCCTTGAACCGAAGCTCCGGTAAACGGCAGCAGTAACTATAACTGTTCTACGGTAAAATTCGTTGCCGTAGTAAAATTCTGCTATATGCTGGGAAATCTGAGTATCTCGAGCTAATTGACTTTGGGAAAAATTCGGATAATACTGAATTTAATGCCCACAGCTTCAATTAAAAATGCTTCGAGCGCAGACTATCAGCAGGAAAGGCTAGTAACAGCGGGATGGGTTGTAGGGTTTACAGACGGAGAAGGTTGCTTCTCTGTAAGTATAATCCGCAACAAAACGAGTTCCACAGGCTGGCAAGTGATGCCTGAATTTGTGATAGCCCAAGGAGAAAAGAGCTTGGATGCTCTTGGAAAGTTAAAGAACTTTTTTGGATGTGGAAATATCTTCGTAAACAGAAGATACGATAATCATTCAGAAAATCTTTATCGATTTTGCATCCGTTCTCTTGACGATCTCAGCAAGAAAGTGATTCCGTTTTTTAGGAATCATTCTCTTGAGACTGCTAAGCACCAAGATTTTGAGTGCTTTGCAGAAATAATGAGTCTTGTTAAAGAGAAAAAGCATCTAACTTTGGAGGGGATTGAACAAATTGCATCAATTGCTGGTCGAATGAACGTCAAAAAATCTCGCAAGTTTCTAGAATCCTCAGAGACCACACGCAGAAGTCCCGATCAGATCGGGACAAGATATGGTTCGGTCTGCATGGCGACATGCAGAACCTAGATAGCAAGGAGTCTAGTGGTAACGGAAACAAGCGAAGTTCCTTGTCGTGTAAGTTACGACCCGCACGAAAGGCGTCACGAGTTGACAACTGTCTTGAGCTTCTACTCGGCGAAATTGCGATGGCTGTGAAGACGCGGCCTATTTGCACCAGGACAAAAAGACCCCGTGGAGCTTTACTGCAACTTGGCATTGAGCTGTGTTTACCAATTGTCTAGAATAGGAGGGACCCTGAGAGCAATCAAAGGGGACAGTGTAATACCTCTCTTTGGTGAATTTCAGATCTTACCCAAGGGCCCTGAAGACGGGTCCGGGAACAGTGTTTGGTGGGCAGTTTCGCTGGGGCGGCGTCCTGCTAAAAAGTAACGCAGGAGCACAAAGGTTGGCTTACTCCCGATGGAAACGGGAGCTCAATGTGTAAGGGCACAAGCCAGCTTAACTGTGAGACCGACAGGTCGAACAGATGCGAAAGCAGGTCCTAGTGATCCCCGAGTCCGATATGGTATCGGACCGGGCTTAACGGATAAAAGCTACCCCGGGGATAACAGAGTAGTCGCGCCCGATAGTCCATATAGACGGCGCGGTTCGCTACCTCGATGTCGGCTCAGCGCATCCTGGGGCTGGAGAAGGTCCCAAGGGTTGGTCTGTTCGCCCATTAAAGCGCTACGTG
>Ga0209541_10003835_pt1 | contig 27235 bp, 29 predicted proteins | sample RifCSPlowO2_01_FD_184027 | JGI IMG/M metagenome (GOLD analysis project Ga0209541, IMG submission 184027) | Groundwater microbial communities from Rifle, Colorado - Rifle CSP2_plank lowO2_0.1 (SPAdes) (version 2) | ecosystem: Environmental > Aquatic > Deep subsurface > Groundwater | place... | reverse complement strand
ATGAGCATAAAACTTCAACGCTTGATCTTAAAGTCCTGCGTTCCGCTATTGCCATCGTGCCGCAGGAAATATTACTGTTTAACGATACGGTAAAAAACAATATCAGATACGGTCGTTTTGGCGCAAGCGATAAAGCGGTCGAGCGTGCTGCTAAACTGGCTCATGCCGATGAATTTATCAAAAGATTTCCAAAGCAATATGGTCAGATGGTAGGCGAGCGGGGCATAAAACTTTCAGTGGGACAAAAACAGCGCCTTGCGATCGCGCGGGCAATTTTGCGCGACCCGAAGATTCTTATTTTGGACGAGCCGACTTCGGCGCTCGATGCCAAATCTGAAAAATTTATTACCGAATCTTTGACAGAACTTATGAAGGGGCGAACGACCTTCATTATCGCGCATCGTTTGAGCACGGTGCGCCGCGCGAATCGAATTGTGGTGTTAGATAAAGGTAAAATCGCCGAAATTGGCACACATGAGGAGTTGATTGCTAAACCAAATGGAGTGTATAAAAAGCTGTACGAACTGCAGATGGGATTAAAATAGTCCCTCACCCTTCAGAGATTTTTTTGAAAGAAGCGCAACGCTAATCCTTGAAGGGTGAGGGATAGCGACCCCGCACAAAATTGCAGACAATTTTAACGGGGCAAGCTAGCCAATAATTAAATAAAGCGAAAGTAAGCTATCTAATAAAAAACAAGAAGCCGTTTCGCCACGGGGCAAAACGGCTGACTAGATGGAACTGAATTGGTTATTTCTTTCTTCTTTCCTTAACAAGTTGGACTTTTATGTCTGCGGTGGTGATAAAACCGAGGCCTCCTACCTCTACGCCATGTCTTGTGCCATCGGTTGAAACAATAACGCAATTGCGAGTGAAGAAGTCTTCGCCAATCTTTTTTTGGCAATCTTCAATTCTCATAAAGATAGTTCCTTTGTAGAGAACGAATTTTCCACCTGTCGGAATATCTTTGAATGGGACATGCTTTGCTTTCGGCATCGGAGCCTCCTTGTGGTGTACACTGGATTTCTTATATAATAAAAAACCATAGTATGTCAAGTTTTTGGAGTAAACTAAAAAAACCCATTTTTGCCATGGCGCCGCTTGCGAACGTGACGGATGTTGTTTTTCGGGAAATTATCGCGCGGCACGGGAAGCCCGATGTTTTTTATACCGAATTTGTTTCGGCGGATGGCCTGACCTCGAAGGGCAGGGAAATTTTACTGCGCGACTTGAAGTATACCGAAAACCAGCGGCCGATCGTCGCGCAGTTTTTTACCTCTCGGCCGGAGAATATGTTTAAGGCGGCGTCTCTTGCCCGTGAACTTGGTTTTGACGGCGTGGATATAAACATGGGCTGTCCGGATAAGTCTGTCGTAAAGCAAGGCGCGGGTGCGGCGCTTATTAAGAATCCAGTGCTCGCTAAGGAAATCATCGCGGCGGCGAAAGAAGGGACCCGTTCGACTAGTAGGGGGCAAGCCGATTTGCCGGTCTCGGTCAAGACCCGCCTCGGCTATAACAAAATCGAAATTGATACTTGGATTCATACGCTCCTCGAAACCAACATTGCCGCGCTGGCAATACATTTGCGCACCGTAAAAGAAATGTCCAAAACGCCGGCGCATTGGGAGATGCTTGCGGAAATAGTAAAAATGCGAAATGCGACCCGCTTCGCCGGAGTGTCAGCGAGGCGAGCAAGTAAAAAGTCAAAAACGCTCATTATAGGCAATGGCGACGTAATGACACTCGAAGAGGGTAGGCGCAAAGCTAAAGAAACGGGCGCGGATGGCATCATGTTCGGCCGAGCGATGTTTGGAAATCCATTTTTATTTCGAACAAGACCTCGGAATAAAAATGCTCCGACCGAAGCGTCGGAGCGGCCCATAACAACACAAGAAAAATTAAAATTGCTCTTGGAACACGTCGAATTATTTGAAGAAATTTGGGGAGATGCCAAAGACTTCAATATAATGAAAAAACATTTTAAGGCATATGTCTCCGGCTTTGACGGTGCGTCTGGCTTGCGAGCCAAACTAATGGAAGCTAAAAATGCAGAAGGGGTAAAAAAAATTTTGGCTACTGCGCTGTAGGTTTTGGGCTTTCATAAAATAATATTCAGAATGTTTAATATATGAAATATAAACAAATTAACTGCACTCACAATCCTTATTCCAATGTTCTTAAGAACATTGGAATAACCAATATTTATTCTGGCCAATGTTTTGGTTGTAAGCTTGATAAGTCTCTTTTGTTGACATATTTCGTGACTCTGTGCTATAAGAAAGCAACTTTAACTTTTGTTTAATTATGTGTTTTTTAAAATGTTTTCAGCCTAAGGGTTGGGGACTATGTATTTTCTTTTTGACTGTGCTAGTTTTTAGCAGTTTTGTTGGCTTGAGTTCTACCGCGAACGCCGCCGAATCGGTTTTAATAAATACGATTACGCGCACTGGCGGCAGTACCGGCGATTTTACGGGACTGGGCATGAGTTTTTCCGGCGCTGCGTTTAAATTTACGCCGGATTATCAATATTCGCTCTCGGCTTTTGAGATGAATTATTGTTGCGGGGCGGTTGGCTGGACTATTCGCGACGGTCTTAATGGCGCTATTTTAGAAAGTGCCAATGCTCAAATAACCGGAGTGAGCGGCTTGCCACGCTGGGAATTTGTAACACCAGTTTTACTAAATCCTGGTACTGCCTATTATCTTGTATCCGGCAAGTTTGCCGGTAACTCACTTCAGCGTATGTCCGGGAACGGCAATCACTTCGCACTCGGTAGTCAAGTTTACGGATTAGCATATAGTATTGGCTGGATTCCAATCGGGAGTCCGGCAAATTATGTAAGCGGCGGAGGCGATATAACTTTTTACGGCGAATTGCTTACTAAAGTTTTTATTGATGCTCTGCGGATGGCTGACCCGGAGACGGGCAGTTTTCTTCATGAAGGCGCGACGGTTTCAGGAAACGATATAAAATTTGAAGCGGTAGCCAGCACAACGCTTGGCGCTTCAGTCAAAATTCAAGTCGAGGTGCGTAAGTCTTATGCGCCGTTTACCGGAGTTTTTGACGGCAATATTTACGAAAGTATTTTTACTTCATCACCCGGTTCTCTGTCGGTGGTAATTCCGTTTTTGCCGAATGGCGAGTATCACGCGCGGTTGCGCGCAGTTGATGATCTGGGGAACGCTTCCGATTGGCGAGAGTTTGGCGCGGCAGGGAGTACTGACTTCACTATTAACTTCGTTTCTAATACAATCTCAACGCTTATAAATACTTTTAATCCAAGCAGCGGTTCGCGGGGAAGTTTTACTGGCCTGGGCTATTCGGTCGGAGCGGCGGCATATGCTTTTACTCCGGACGAGAATTACATGCTTACGCGCTTTGAAATGGATTATTTTGACAGTGGTCTCAACTGGAATATTCGTAGTGGATTAAGTGGAGAAATTATGGCGACCTCGAGCAAGACGATTCCAATGCCAAATATTCGCAAAAAATGGGAATTTTTTGGCGGCGTAAACCTGAAGAGTGGCACGACTTATTATCTTCAAACTGCCGATAGTTTTAATGCGGCGGCGCTATTGCGTATTTCCGGTAGCGGCACAGCTTGGACGCCAGGCGGTATTGTGTACGGGCGTTCCGACTACAATATGCTTTGGAATACCTTTGGTAACCCCATAGAACCTCAAAATTTTTTGGCCGGTGCCGGTAACGGCGCCACAGTTGATTTTTACGGGTTTTCTGTTTCAGTGATCGCCAAGAATCCGGTTATTGTTGTGCCGGGGATTTTGGGGTCGAGGTTGAATAGAGTCTCGGATGGAGAGGAGGTATGGCCAGATGGAAACACAATGTTTCTTTCTTCCTTAGATTCTCAACTCGATGAACTTATATTGTTCTTGGATGGATCACAAAATATTGGCTACAATATGAATCCGTCAGAAGTTATTTTAAATGAGCGTATTCTTTTGTTAGCGAATAAAATTCTTTATAAAAATTTAATTGATAGCCTAGTTGATCAAAAATATGTTCTAAACGATACTCTTATTACTTTTCCTTACGACTGGCGACTTGATATTCAAGACGAAGCACAAAAATTAGGTGATACTATTGCTGCTGCTCGTGCTAATTCTCCTACCGGCAAAGTAGACATTATCGCTCATAGTATGGGCGGGCTTTTAGTAAAACAATATTTATTGCAAGCCACTGGCACTAATTTTATAGACAAACTTATTTTTGTAGGTGTACCAAATCTTGGTGCCCCAAAAGCATTAAAAATTTTGAATTATGGAGATGATTTGGGTTTCACTTTTTCAAATCAGAGTGTTCTAAATCCCGATGAAGTCAAAAAAATCTCACAAAATATGCCGGCTATTTATGAACTTTTGCCGAGTAGAAAATATCTCGATAAAGCTCAATTCAATTCTTATGTATGGGATTTCCGTTCAGTTTTTGGAAACGGTAAAATTCTTAACTATAACGACACTTCAAACTTTTTGGCCGCGGAAGGGAGAAATCCGATATTACTCTCTATGGCGGATGCGTTTCACGAACAAAGTGATAATGCCGTCATGGCCCTTTCGCCCTCCGCAAAGTTTTACACGCTTTTGGGATGCGAAGCGCCAAGCCCCACCATTAGCGGATTTAATATTTTTGATAACGACCGTTTCGGCATCAGATATTCCGATGGCGATGGCACGGTGCCGCTTTTGAGTTCCGACAGCTTCTCGGAGGCTACTAACAAGTATTACGTACGCGGCAAAATTACCGGCGCGGATCACTTGGGGCTTGTCTCAAGCACGAGCACTTTAGAACTTATTCAGAATCTTCTTGGGGATAACCCAGATATTTCCTTGAATGGCATTTCTCAAAATCCAACAGATTGCAAGGATCAAACTCAATTGTTACTTATCGCGACTCATAGCCCAGTAAAACTCCATGTCTATGACGATCAAGGGCGGCATCTTGGTCCTAATCAAAATGGCGATGTTGAATTTAATATTCCCGATAGTGGCTATGACATCATAGAACACAACAGTTTTGCTATTGTCCCAGCTGGAGTGAATTATCGTATTGTTTTAGAGGCAACTGACGCAGGTAAATTTGATTTGGATGTAAGCTCGCTTACCGATTTTCAGGTTCAGAATAAAATTACTTATCTAAATATTCCCCTTCAGAGTGCTAATGCTACCGCCAGTCTTTCTTTTGTTAATTTCAATAATCCTCCAGTATTGAATCTTGATAACGACGGTGATGGAACTGCCGATAAGATAATCCAGCCAACTGCGGTTTTAGATGCCTCGAGCAGTCAGGACATTACTCCGCCGATTATTATTATGCCAACCCTTTCTTCAGAAATTATAAAAGAAACTACCACTACTTTTATTTTTGGTGCTGACGATTTAGAGAGCGGTGTTGCTACCACCTCGGCTACATTAAACGGAATGCCGATTACCAGCGGACAAACTGTTATTTTTACGAATTTAGGGCAAAATATTTTTCACTTTGAAGCCAAGGATTTTGCCGGCAATCCACGAGTTCGGGAAATAAAATTTAATGTCATCTACAATTTTGGCAGCTTTCTCCAGCCCATAAAACTGGACGGCTTGGGAGTTTATAATCAAGGCAGAACCCTGCCCGTAAAATTTAAACTTCAAGATGCTGATGGAATGTTTATTTCGAATGTAGTAGCCAATCTGTTTCTTACAAAAATCGCCGATAGCATTATCAGCGCCGAAGACGCGGCTCTCTCGACATCTAAAGCCGATACGGGCAACCAGTTTAGATATGACGCGGCAAGCAATCAATATATCTTCAACTTAGCCACCAATAGCTTATCTCTTGGTACATGGCAATTAAAGATACTACTAGATGACGGGAAGAACTATTCCGTTAATATATCGATAAAGTAAAAACTTCTGGGTTAAATTATTCAGATTTTGGCAGGTTATTAAACCAAAGATGATTATTATTTATAATCAGCCATGATTTGGTATAATAGCAAAATGAGGGTTTTTATTGTAGATTTTTTTATTGGTCTGGTTTGGGGATTACTTTTCTTTTTCTTTCCAATTTTATTTAGTAATCTATATGGTTTTTGGGGATATGATATAGCTGTTAAGATAGTACCTTCTACAGTGGGCGCTTTAGTGCTTTTATTATTATTTTACTTAATATTGTCAATAATTATTTTTTTTATTTACGGTAACTTAGTTGATACTCTAAAAAAACAAAAAAATAACTTTAAACCAATTTTGCTTCGTTTTTTAGTATTTATTTTCGGATTCATTATTATACTTATATCCTATTTAGTTATTGGTTTTTTTGCCTTTTCTAGTGGTAATTTTTCTCTTTAGTAAATAACTTCAGTTTAGTATTATTGTTAAACGTTTTTAAATATACAACTAGCTTTTTTTTTGTTTTAGATTACAAAGTCTAGTCTAAAACTAGATTTGTACTCAAGATTAAAACATGATCTAATCAGATCATGAGTAAAAACAAGGAATCTGGAGATGCTGGTGAACTAGAAATAATTAATTTAGTTCCTTGTCCGAATTGTGGCAAGGATCTCATGGTTCTTCCTAAAAATTATCCTCTATTATGACGTGCAATGTAAGGGGTGTCTATTTCGAGCTCAAGTAAAAACAAATAACTGCAAGCCCAAGCCGGTAATTTTTGGTGCTGGCTGGGATATTATTTCTAAAGTAATGAAATCTGGATACATGGTTCCGCCAATAATTACCAATTTCAAATGGAAAGATAAAGGTGGAAATCATCAAGAAATCAGGTTTTATCCATTTGTGCCGAAGATTAATTTAAAAATGCACCAACTTTCTAAAACAGCCAGACGAGCAAACTATAAGATGTTTAATTACGTAAAGATAGATAAAATTCCATTTTTCTCCCTGTATAAAAAATAGATAGTGGTTGTATAAATAAGTCGAGTAATTGACTTTAATCCCTATCCGATCAAAGATCAGAATATGAAAAAAATAATCTTTACTATTGCCGAAGATGAAATAAGAAATATTGCCGAGGAGATGAAAAAGGCGCATCACAATAGATTGCGTGCGAGACTTGCAAAGAATAATTTACCGTCTAAATTCCCCATTTTTTTCTCTGATTTTCCAGATCGCTTGGAAGATAACTCTTGGTAGTAGCGTTGCCGACCACCGGTCTCATGATATAAAGCCGCCGCCGTGCGTTATCATAAAACACGTCGTCCGTAAACATCATATCCTCGTCTGTCCCTTCGTCTGTTTTAGGGCCAGTTATAGCAACCGGCTCAAAACCCAAAGTCTTTCTCACTTCTTCAGACAGTAATTTGATTGATTCCGAATATTCCTTTTGATATCTTAATGACCAAATTGAAGCGTTGCCACCAATAATAACTGCATCTATGGTTTTATCGGCGCATTTGCCTTTTAACTCCTCGAGTCGTTCTTCTAAATCACGCGTGAAACGAACTCTGTTATCGTCGTTACCCAGAAAATAGAGTGGATATTGATGGCTTAGAAAAGATATATTTCTGCCGGTTTGTTTTTCTATGCCGGTTACGACTAAGCCGGTACAATTTTTGAATCCATTAGAAAATTTATCCTTGTTGTCGATTAGTGATATGACATATGAGCCGCCGCCAGCATTTTTTACGTTATTTTTGGCCAGCCCTTTTGGTTCGCCGTAGAAGTCAATATTGTGAGCTTCAAGTTCATTCTGCATTATCTCTATAGAGGATCTTCTTGTCGGATCTTTGGGATCTCTAAATTGATCCGGTGTTCCTACACAGGCGGTAATCGCGCCGACACCTTCTTTGAGATGTTCGGATTTAATAGGATTTTTGGACTTTGGAAAATTTTCGCGTATTCCTTCCATAGTTTTATTATATATAATATTATGGTTGTAACGGGAAAAATTTATCTACGCGCCATCCTTTGTCACCAGTAGAATAAAATAGGGTTACATTATCGAAGGGAAGTATAAAATTCGGTTTTTGTAATACGGAAACGTAATTCCAAATATTAACAATTTCTTCGGGCGTTAATTTATTAGCGAGTGTCACGTGCGGATGCCAGTCCGGATAATCTTCTACTGGCATATCTGGCATTGCTTTTAGCTGACTTCTTAAATCAACAACTGACTCCTTAACTGATTGGTCTGCGTCGACTTTAGCGAACACGACATGTTCATCAAAATGGTCAAAATCCGATAGTGCAAAATTACCGACTATTGGCTGACTTGCCGCCCATTCACGCAACAGATCTTTTATCGGCAAAATCTTTTCTGTGTCAAATGGGTAAACAATAGTGATATGAGGAGGAATGTTTTCATGTATTTTCCAAGTGTTAAATTTTTGTGAAATCTCTTTTGCGAGATCGACATGCCATTTAGCCGCTTCGCCTTGGATTAAATAACCAACAAAATATTTCATAGTTCCACAACCTTGTTGGCTTCGGTATCAAGCCGGTGAATAAGAGCGCGAGTGCCTTCTTCGTCTAATATTTCAAGGCCTATTTTCTTGGCTTCAGCTTCAAGTTTAGTGTGAGTTTCTGGTACCTCTGCCGAATCTGCTACTGCAATTTCGGCTTCATAGTACCGAATATTGTTAGGCGCGATGACCAAGGACCATTCAATGCCGTTAAATTCGTATACTTCCTTAAGGCGATGCATCCACACTGCTGTGGTGCAACCTAGGGATTTGACAATCTTTTTCGCGGTCTCAAGATCGTGATCCTTTAACTGCAAAGAAACTTCCTCACGCGCGGAGCCAGCCTTAAGTTTTAACATAATTTCACAAGCGCCATTTGTATTACGCAGGCGGATATCAACATCTCTACCTATAAAGTCTTTGGAATACCCTGGATAATCGCGGAGCAAAAACATTTCCCTTTCGTGGCTTTCTTTGTGCACGCCGCGCTCATCTAAAAATGATTTGAGATTGGCGTATTCCGTATCATCAAGCCGGCCCCTAATTTCAACCTCAATTGTTTTCATAATGGTTGGTTAATTTTATAATTTATTTTAGCTGAATTAAGTTAAAAGTTTTGAGTTTTGATATTGTGATTTGCATGATGAAGATAATATATTTGAGTGTCGTAACCTCGTGTTTCTTCATCATTTTTTGAAAGGCCCAATAACTCCAAAACTTTTAGAAGCTCTTTTTTTACTACTTCTGGATTAGCGTCGTCCGAGGTAAGTTTTTCAAGTTCTACAAAACTGCCCAATTCTTCAACTTCGTCAAGACAAATCTCATAATCAGCCAGTTTGCCTTTGCGGCGCAGCTTTTTTACGGTTACTTGCGGGGCATATCCCAAAATCGCAAGAATTTGATGCATAGCGTCAGGGTCATCAATTTTTGTTTCGTATTCGAGATTATCCATCTCGTTCGAACGTTGCATCTTAAGATTAAATTCCGCGCCCTGGGGCATGCGTCGGATACGCATCACCACGTGACCCTCTTTTGAATTTTCCCACTCCTCGGTACTGCCGACGCGCGAGTAGATTTGGTCGTGCTGGCTAATTGGTTCCGAAAGAACGCAACCGCGTTCTGCCAGTTTTTGTTTGATGGCATTTAAATTATTGGTTCTGATTTTAATCTCAATTTCTCGCATAGGTTATTAATAACAGCTATTTTAGACTTTGTTTATACAATAATGAAAGGCAAAAAATAATTAAGCTATTTTTAGCATTAATTGATAGATTATGAGAATATTAGATTAATGTCAAAAGCCGCAAGATCTACAACTGAATTTGAGCGTCATTACGCCAAACTAAATCCAGAGCAAAAAAAAGCCGTGGACGCGATTGAGGGGCCGGTGATGGTGGTGGCGGGGCCCGGCACGGGGAAGACACAGGTTCTGACTCTGCGCATTGCGAATATATTGCGAAAAACCGATACCGCGCCGGACAGTATTTTGGCGCTTACGTTTACAGAATCAGGCGTGGTGTCAATGCGTAGACGCTTGGCAGAAATTATAGGCAGTGCCGCTTACTACGTGCAAATTTCCACCTTTCATAGTTTTTGTAATGAAATTATCCGTCTTTATCCTGAAGAATTTCCGAGTATTATTGGCTCTTCAAGCATTACTGACGTTGATCAGATAAAAATTTTTGAGAGCGTTATAGAAAACGCCAAAATTAATGAGCTCCGTCCCTTTGGCGACACATTTTATTATCTGCGGCCGGCCCTAAACGCCGTAAACGAACTGAAACGTGAAGGCGTTTCACCTGAAAAGTTTATGAGTTTGCTTCAAAAACAAGAAAAAGTTTTTGTTGTTCGTAAAGATTTACTTCATAAAAAAGGCGCGCATAAGGGCAAGATGAAGGGGGAGTACTTGAGATATCAGAAAAACCTCGCGAAAAACAAAGAACTCTCTGTACTCTACACTGGCTACGGGGCGGCGCTTCGGAAGAATAAAATGTACGACTACAGCGACATGATCGTTGAAGTTGTGAAGGTGCTTACGCGAAACAAAGAACTGCTATTGATACTACAGGAAAAATACCAATATATTTTGGTTGATGAGCATCAAGACACAAATAGCGCGCAAAATAAAATTTTGGAATTGCTCTCCAGCTACTACGAGACACCCAACTTATTCGTGGTGGGAGACGAAAAACAGGCGATTTTCCGCTTTCAGGGAGCGTCCCTCGAGAATTTTCTTTATTTTAAAAGTTTGTATCCGTCCGCGAAATTGATTTATCTTACCGAAAGTTACCGTTCGACGCAGACGATACTGGATACAGCGAAGAGTTTAAGAAAGGAGAGCGCGCACTTAAAGGCGAACGCCGGACATAAAGAGAAACTGGTTCAGTTACTGGTATTTCAGACAGCTGATGAGGAAAATTATTTTTTAGCGAAAAGCGTTGAGGCAAAAATCGTAAGCGGCATCGCGCCACAGGAGATCGCCGTGCTCTACAGGGATAATCGCGACGCATTACCCATTGCGCGCATGTTCGAGAAATTTGGTCTGCCTTTCGCAGTTGAATCAGACAGAAATATTTTAGCTGATAACGACACAAAAAAACTGATTCTTTTGTTGCGCGCCGCGGTTAATCTCGGCTCTCACGACCTTTTACTCGAGGCGTTGCATATTGATTTTCTTAAGGTGTCTCCGCTTGATGTCTATAAAATCACCGAGTACGCGCGCAGCCAAAGAATAAATCTTTATAACATCATAAAGTCGCCGCAGTTGCTTAAAGAGTTGCATCTTGAATCCCAGAGGTCTATTTACGCTGTGGGCAATTTGCTCTCAAAACTGAAACAATTCTCAAAAAATAAAGGCGCGGCGGAAGTTTTTGAAGACGCGGTGCGCGAGTCGAAGTTTTTGAGTTATATTTTAGGGAAGCCGGATCATTTGGATAAACTTGATAAATTGAGCGCGCTTTCCGATGAACTGCGAAAGCTCACCGAAGTGCATAAAGACGTAACTATCGGAAAGTTTTTGGAATATATTGATATGCTTGAGGAGCATGACGTACTCATAAAAAATTCGGGTACGAGCTATAAACTTGATCGCGTTCGCCTTATGACTGCTCACAAGTCAAAGGGGCAGGAGTTTGAATATGTCTATATTGTTAATGTCTACGACACGCATTGGGGTAATCGCAGGCGGGTAAGTCATTTTGAACTGCCACTCATAACGCTGACTATTGCGGACTCGCACGCGGACGGTCGCGGACGCAAAAAAGCTGTCAGTGGAAATCTGCGTAAAGTCAGCGTCGGTCCGCGTCCTGAAGCTGACGAGGATGAGCGCAATCTTTTTTATGTGGCTTTGACACGCGCGAAGAAAGAAGTTTTTATCACTTACGCGAAAATGGGCGTGAACGGCCGGGAGCAGTTACCCTCAAAGTTTATAGAAGAACTGGATAAAAATCTTATAGCGAGCGGAGATGTAGCCGGATATGAAAAAGAATTTGGCGCCAAACGGGAAATATTATATGCGCCGGTTAAGTTGCATACGCCCAACATTAAAGACAAGGAATTTATCGGCGAGCTATTTGAAAAATACGGGCTCTCCGTTACGGCTTTAAATAATTATCTTGAATGTCCCTGGCGATATTTTTACTCTAATTTGGTGCGTATCCCCGAAGCGCCTAATAAACATTTAATGTATGGTAACGCCGTTCATAGTGCATTAAAAGATTTTTTCGATAAATTTCGCGAAGGCGACGACTGGAGCGCACAGCTTTTAGTCAGACGATTTGAGGAGCATTTAGAACAAGAACCCATCGAGGAAAGTGATTATAAAGAAGCGCTTGTAAAAGGTAAGAAAGCGCTTATCGGTTATTACAAAACATATAAAGGCAAATGGCCGATGAATATTATAAATGAGTTCAACATAAAAAGCGTGGATTTTGCGCTTGCCTCGCCGAAGCTTCTTGGCGAAGGCGGGCCAAAGATTCGCCTGACTGGTAAAATCGATAAAATTGAAATTTTGGACGCTTCCAATAAGGTTAATGTTGTTGATTATAAAACCGGCAAACCCAAAACGCGCGGCGAGATCGAAGGATTAACGGCCAATAGCGACGGCGAGTACAAGCGCCAGCTGATTTTTTATAAATTGCTTTTAGATAATTATGTTGGCGGGAAATTTAACATGGTCTCGGGCGATATTGACTTTATCGAACCCGACAACAAAAGACGCTACCATAAGGAATCTTTTGTGATTGCGCCAGAAGAAGTCGTGGAGCTTTCGGAGTTGGTACGAAAAGTATCTGGCGAAATCTTGGGATTGGAATTTTGGGAAAAGTCTTGCGATGAAAAAGACTGCAAATACTGCGAGTTGAGGGAATTGATGAGGTAAACAAACTTGAAACGACAGATGCTTGGAAAAACTTATTTTTTAACCAGCTATCGGTTTATTTTTCCTAATGCTTCCATATGTCCTATGTAAACGATCGTTCGTATAGGACATATAGACAATGTAATAGGATAGTAATTATGCGCTAACTCATTTAGGATACCTAATTGTGATTAATTGTCATTTACAAAATATGGCTAAATAGTAGATAATAAATTCATGGACGAACCCAAGGCATTACAAAGATTATGGCTTCATGGCTATTACATGAACTATGATGAGGCCGATTATGACGGCGTGAAATATCTTCGCGATGATCTTGCGACCGACGAGGCAAAAGTTTTTTTCATGCAGGCCTATGCACAAGGCGAGGCGCAGTTTGAAGATGATTATGATAGGCAATTTTCTCTTAAATACGAAAACAGTGATTATACTCTTTATCGGCGAACCTAATACGAGAACTAATCGTGGTTAGTTGGTTCTTTTTAATTTTTTGCAGTAATGGTTTGTTTACTATCTTATCTATGCGATCGCATAGATAAGATAGTAATAACTATTAAAATTGTGCCAAAACATTGCATAGGCGGTTTCTTTTTGACACAATAACATCACATGAATATCAGAAACTTTTGCATTATCGCTCACATAGATCACGGGAAAAGTACCTTAGCCGATAGATTTTTAGAAATTACGGGCACAGTCGAGGCGCGTTCCATGAAAGCGCAATATTTGGATTCGATGGATTTGGAGCGCGAGCGAGGGATTACGATAAAGATGACGCCGGTAAGAATGGTCTATCAACTATTAACTGATAACAAACAACTTATAACTAATAACCGCTCAGAAGCAAACCATAGTTATAAGTCTTCAGTTAAAAGTGATAAGTTACTAAATTTAAAACAAGAATTTGTTTTAAATTTGATTGATACTCCGGGCCATTCCGATTTCAGCTATGAAGTTTCGCGCGCGCTTATGGCGGTCGAAGGAGCAATTTTATTGGTTGATGCAAGCCAGGGCATCCAAGCCCAGACGCTCGCCAATTTTCATTCGGCGAAAAAAGCAGGACTTACCATAATTGGCGCGGTAAATAAAATTGACCTTCATCCGCCGCAGATGGAGGCGGTCATGGCCGATCTCGCGCGGCTTCTGGAGTGTTCGCCGGAGAAGATCTACAAAGTCTCCGGAAAAACCGGTGAGGGAGCGGAAGAATTGCTGCGCGCGGTTATAAGGGAAGTCCCGCCGCCATCAACGCGGATCTTTGCGGACTTAACGCGGACTAACGCAGAAAGTCTGCGTGAGTCGGCGTCCAGTCGACATCAGTCAGCGGCGCTGGTTTTCGATTCTTTTTACGATGATCATAAGGGAATTATTGCTTACGTGCGGGTTTTTAACGGTGGGTTTAATGCCGGGGACGAAACCAAGCTTGTAGCCGCGGACGAAAAGTTCAGAATCAAAGAACTGGGCTTCTTTCATCCTAAACTTACGCCCGCGAAAGCCATCGTCTCCGGCGAGATCGGCTATATCGCGACCGGCCTCAAGGATCCGAACAAATTAAAAATCGGCGACACCATCGGCGAGAAACCTTTGCCTGGCTATCGCGTACCGAAGCCGGTGGTGTTTGTCGCGATTTATCCTCACGAAGATTCTGATTATGACGATTTAAAAACCTCTCTCTATCGCTTGAAGTTGAATGATGCTTCGTTTACCTTTGAGCCGGATATGAGCGAAGTTCTGGGGAGGGGTTTTAAGTGCGGCTTTTTGGGGCGGCTTCATTTTGAAATCGTGACCGCGCGGCTTGAGCGCGAGTTTAATCTTAAAACCGTAAACAGTTTTCCGTCGGTGGCGTATAAAGTGAAAACACGCGGAGAATGGCAAGAGATAAAAAATCCCAAAGACTTTCCCGACGACTATGATGACGTATTGCAACCGATGGTGCGGCTTGAAATATTAACGCCTGGCAATTATTTAGGGGATATCATGGCGATGCAGTCGCAATACAGTCTGACCAATATCATGACTCAAAACTTTGGCGATTATATGATTATATCCGCTGATCTGCCACTCTCTGACTTGGTAAGTGATTTTGACGACAAGCTGAAATCGGTCTCGCAAGGATATGCGTCTTTTAGTTATGAAATTATTGGTGAAGAGAGCGCCGATCTTGTAAAACTTGAAATTTTGGTGGCAAGCGAAGTAGTACCCGGTTTAACCCGCATAGTAAGCCGTGAGGAAGTGGAACGAGAGGGAAGAAAAATGGTGGAGCGGTTAAAAGATCTTTTACCTAAACAGCAGTTTGTTCAGGCGCTACAAGCCAAGTCGGGCGGCCGCATTATTGCGAGGGAAAATATTCCGGCTCTTAAGAAAGACGTAACCGGCTATTTGTATGGAGGCGATCGCACTAGAAAAATGAAACTTTGGAAAAAACAGGCGCGCGGCAAAGCCAGACTGAAAAGTACCGGCCGAGTAACGCTTTCAGCCGATGTTTTTAAGGAGCTTTTAAAAAAATAGCCGGTGTTTTTTTTATTATCTTGAAAACCAGCGCAGATGGGTTAAACTGGGGGTATGAAAATAGTGGTTGTTATTTTGCTTGTTTTAAGCATAACCTTTGTCGGTTATCACGCCTATCAGTTCTGGCTTAAAAAAACCGAAGCGGAGGAAAAATTTTCTGAACTGCAGAGCAGATTGAACTCTCTTCAGGCGGAAAATAATAAAACTGAAAACGATCTTAGGTATTATTCCAACGAGGCCAATTTATTGAAGGAACTGCGCTCACAGCTTAATTATCACTTGCCGGACGAAAAAACCATTATTGTGGTGCCCAAGAAGCCATAAATCCCGTTAGAAGCCGCGATTGTTTTATAAGTTTTTAACTACTGTACATTATGATTAGTCGTTACCATAAATTAATATTTCTTAGCAGTTCGCTAATCGCGATCTGTTTCTAACGGGATGAAACAGCGAACTTTTCTTATTGTCTTTCTCGGTCTTATTTTTACCGGGATTGTTGCTTACGGAATTGTGAGCCGCGGTCATTTTCCGATAATGTTTGTAAACGGCAAGATGGTTACCGAACGTGCCTACGAACAAAGTATTTTGGCGGTCGTGAATTACTATATGGCGGCAGGTAAAACTTATCAGAGACTGAATATTGAAGATGTTTTGAATAATAAAGACGAAGTGAGAAAACTCGCTCTGGAGCAGCTTGTAGAGAACGCTATCATAAACCAGGAGCTCAGGAAAAGACTGGGTAGCAGTCTTGAGACAGTAGTTCAGCAGAAACTTGTAGATGTCAAAAAAAATCAAGATTTTTCAAAAGCTGCTTCCGCGATTTACGGTCTGAAGTTTGAAGATTTTGTGAATTTATTTATGCGGCCGATTGCCGAACGCGAGCTTTTGGACGGTAAATTATTGCTTGAAAAAAGCGACGTGGATACGTGGCTAAAAAATGCTAAAGCCAGCGCGCGCGTTACCATGCTTATTTCAAACTATTTTTGGAGTGACGGCAGCGTAAAAAGCCGCTAGTCTTGTTTACCGCTCAAAGTGTGGCAACTTGATACTTGACAATACCCCCTGGGGGTATATACTACATTGTATGAAATACTTAGAAGACAAAAATAAACACAAGATTACCCGCCGGCTTAAGATTCTTGAAGGACAAATTCGTGGGCTAGAGGATATGGTCAAAAAAGACACCTATTGTATAGATGTAATAACCCAAACGTCGGCAGTGAAACAAGGTCTTTCAAATGTGGAAGATTTATTGCTTGAAAACCATTTGGGCGGTTGTATTTTGAAACAAGTGAAATCCGGGCAGATAAAAAAAGCCAAAGCCGAAATTCTTAAGGTGTATAAACTTAAGAGAAAATAGTTAAACATTATAAAAAATAAAAAAAATATGCACACGGAAATTTATAAAGTAAAGGGCATGCATTGCGCTTCCTGTTCTTCTATTATTGAAAAGACTTTAAAAAAAATCGAAGGCGTGCAGTCAGTTGATGTAAATTATGGCACTGAAAAAGCTAAAATCTCTTTTGATTCATCAAAAATAAACCCGCCAGCTCTTTCCGGACACATCGAACCTCTTGGTTATTCTCTTATAATGCCCACCACTGACGCTTCAACTGCGCCTAGCGCAAGTGACATGGGCATGTCAGCCGAGGATCACGCCGCGCACTTAGGCATCAGTCAATCGAAAAAAGAAAAACTGGAGGAGATTGCTAGTACGCGGACAATAGTAATTTCGGCTATCCCGCTTACCCTTATTACTATTTTTATCATGAGTTGGGATATTCTAGCACAGTTTAAAGTTATTTCTCCGCCGACAAAAGTTTTCGAGGAGTTTTTTAATTATCTTGTGCCGCTTATGGCCACTTATATGCTATTTGTAGTCGGCAAGCCGTATCTCCTAGGATTCTATCGTTTTCTTCGCTACGGCAAGGCCAATATGGATTCGCTGATAGGTATCGGTACTTCGATTGCGTATCTTTACAGTTTTATTATCACTGCTTTTACAGAGTCGTTGCGGCAGTATGTAAATGTCGAATATGTCTATTATGATGTCACTATCGTGGTAATCGCGTTTATAACACTTGGTAAATATCTTGAAGCCAGAGCCAAAATAAAAACTGGAGATGCCATAGAAAAACTGCTAAATCTTCAAGCCAAAACAGCGATTGTTATCAAAGATGGTCAAGAGCGGGAAGTATTCATAAACCAAGTCGCGCATGGCGATTACATTGTAATAAAACCTGGAACTCGGATTCCTGTGGATGGTGTGGTAACTGAAAATTCATCATTTGTCGATGAAGCAATGATTACAGGAGAACCCATGCCTGTTGAGAAAAATGTCGGCGATACTGTAGTTGCGGGCACAATCAATACTACCGGTTCTTTCACTTTTAAGGCGACCAAAGTTGGTTCGGAAACTCTGCTGGCTCACATTATTAAAATGGTTGAGGAAGCGCAGGGGAGTCGCGCGCCGATTCAAGCTTTAGCCGATAAAATTTCTGCCGTGTTTGTGCCGATCGTCTTAGTAACGGCTTTCGCCGCATTGGGTGTATGGCTTATCTTAGGCACACCTTCGCTTGGCTTTTCCCTTGCTTTATCCTACGGACTTACGTCCTTCGTTGGTATTTTGGTTATCGCTTGCCCGTGCGCGCTCGGTCTTGCGACGCCGACGGCGATTATAGTCGGAGTCGGGAAGGGTGCCAAAGAGGGTATTTTAATCAAAGATGCCGCTACACTTGAGAAACTTCACCAAGTCGATATCGTGGTTATAGATAAAACTGGCACGATTACTATAGGCAAACCGGAGTTGGTAGATGTACAGAATATTTCAAAGTTGCCGGACGAAAAAATTATTTCCATTCTGGCTTCGCTTGAAAGCAAGTCGGAGCATCCGATAGCTTACGCTATCGCGGCCTACGCGAAGTCAAAAAATATTTCTTCTTTGCCGGTCTCTGGTTTTGAAGTCTTAAAGGGCAAAGGACTAAAGGCGACTATTGATAATGTCGAGTATTTTGCCGGCAACACCAAGCTGATTTCCGATCTGGGGTTGTCTTTCGACGTGAAAGAAATTGAAGCGGAAACTCTGGAGGGCAAAACCCCTATCATACTTGCCGCAAAAAATGAGGTGTTAGGCGTAGTTATGGTGGCTGATGCCATAAAATCCGAAGCAATTGAGGCAGTTAAGCATTTCCATAAGCTTGGGATCAAAACGATCATGTTAACCGGGGATCACAAGAACACAGCCATGGCTATCGCGAAAGAAGTTGGCATTGATGATGTATTGGCAGAGGCGCTTCCAGACGACAAACTCAAGAAAATAAAAGAACTGCAAAATCAGGGCCATATCGTGGCCATGGCCGGCGACGGCATTAACGACGCTCCGGCTCTGGCTCAAGCCGATGTCGGCATTGCTATGGCGACCGGCACGGATGTGGCGATAGAGACTGCCGGCATTACGCTTTTGCATGGAGATATTTCTAAGTTGGTGAAAGCCATCCGCTTGTCTAAGTTCACCATGCGCGGCATTAAACAGAATCTCTTTTGGGCGTTTATCTATAATATTGTGGGCATTCCGCTCGCTGGTGGCATGTTTTATCCGATCTTCGGCTGGCTATTAAGTCCTGTTTTTGCCGGACTGGCGATGGCGTTCTCGAGCGTCTCGGTCGTCGGCAATTCGCTTCGGCTTAAGGCAAAAAAGTTGTAAAATACAAATTATTATTAACTAATTTTTAACTACTATGATGTATGGACTATATAACGGTTATGGAGAATGGGGTTGGGGAAGCATGATGGGTTGGTTTGGAGGCGGAATTATGATGATTACCTTTTGGGTTTTGCTTATTGTTCTGGTTGTATGGCTGGTGCGTGAGGTTAGCGGTAAGAACGCCCGCTCTGGTTCAAGCGCACTTGAGATTTTAAAAGAACGCTACGCCAAGGGTGAAATTGATAAAAAGGAATTTGAGGCCAAGAAGAAAGATATTGTCTCCTAACTTAACTACCCAAACAGAGATTAATTATTTTCACCATGCACGATCATTTTAACCATAATAACAAAGACAGTGGGCACAAGCATATGATGTGGATGATGGTTATCTGCTGTCTTTTACCGGTTATCATTTTATTCGGCGGTAGTGCATTTTTCGAGTTAATAGGTTATAATTGGATTGGTATCGGGTTTGTTGGCATCTTGCTAATAATTTATTTCATGATAAGGCGGCGTGCCAAGCATAATCATAATTCCAGCAATCCTGATCAGGAAAATCATCAAAGTAAGAATGGTCATAACGGCTGTTGCCATTAATACATATGTTGTCTTTATTTAAAAAAATTATTATTTCTCTGGTTCTAATGTCGTTTTTGACGATTATATTTTTTAATTTCGCCATAATGATGCACGGACCAGACGGGCGCATGCAAAGCGATTGTCCGTTTTCGGCAATGGGGGTATCTCTCTGCCCGCAGGATACCGTGGCTATGGCTTTTCATCATATCTCTGCCTATAACTCATTTCTCAATGTGCCTGTGAATTTAGGCATTACGACATTCATTATTTCTTTGCTTCTTGTTGCTGGCGCGATGCTTGCAGTTTCCCTAAACATAACCTTGTTTGAGTTGCCTGTTCTGGTCGGTATTTTTTACCATTTTCCGTTAGACGTTTCGTACAAAAGAAAAATAACGCGCTGGCTGTCTCTGCACGAAAATAGTCCGGCTGGTTTTTAGAATGCCGACATAAAGCCGTCCGCCAGCTGGCGGAGTCAAGTTAGTTTTATGCCGCGCATTCATCGTCCCTGAATATTAGGGATTTTTTGTTTTCTGATTTGTTAATTCTTCGACTGGGTTGAAAAATAACAATTACTATGAAAAAAACAATAATTATCAGCGTGGGTTTCGTGCTAGGACTTGTCGGCCTCGTGTTTTGGGGCATGAACAGCCAAACTGCCGGAGTGCCACAAAACCCCGGGGCTATAAGTTCTCTTATGGCATTGGAAAAATTATATGATTTCGGAACGATATCCATGAAAAACGGGCTGGTTAGTCGTGTGTTTAAGGTTACTAATTCTTCTGACAAGGATATCTATGTAAAAAAAATCAGCACTTCATGTATGTGTACCAAGGCGTATATAGGTGGTGTAAATGGAGAAAAAGGGCCGTTTGGCATGGAGAGCATGGGGTATCTTCCGCCGGCTAACGAAACTATAAGGGCAGGGGAGTCGCGTGACGTAAAGGTTGTATACGATCCGAACGCTCATGGGCCGGCTGGCGTCGGGGTAATCGACCGGTTTGTTTATCTAACCGACGCGTCTGGTGGCACGCTTCAGCTCGAGATAAAAGCAGTTGTCACTCCCTAACGATTATGAAAAGAATACTAATAATTCTCTCTGTAATCGTTGCCTCGATCGTCGGGCTGGTGATACTTAAAAGCAGTCCTGTAACTGCCTCGCTCATATGGGGGCTAAGTAACCAAGGCACATGGCTTCTGCCCTTAATCTTACTCGCTGCTCTTCTCGATAGCATTCATCCGTGTTCATTTTCTATTCTCCTCATTACTATCGCCTTCCTTTTTGGAATGCAGATGACTAGAGGAAAAATTCTCCAAATCGGCGGGATGTATATCGCCGGGATTTTCACGGCATATCTCTTGATCGGACTTGGCATTCTTAAGGTCTTGCACTTGTTTAACACACCGCACTTCATGGGCAAGCTCGGGGCGACGATTCTCATTGTTTTTGGGGTGATAAACCTTATGAATAAGTTTTTCCCGAAATTTCCGGTTAAGTTAAAAATTCCGTCAGTTTCACATACCGCTATGGGACGTCTCATGGAGAAGGCGTCATTTCCGGCTGTATTCGGGCTGGGACTTTTAGTCGGCATCTGTCAGTTTCCTTGTATGGGTGGGCCGTACCTCATGGTTATCGGTTTGCTTCGCGACCAAGTCACATACTTCATGGGCTTCGGTTACCTGGTGCTTTATAATTTAATCTTGGCTTTGCCGCTTACGGTAGTACTGTGGATCGCGGCAGACAAAACAGTTGTGGATAAAGTGCAGGAGTGGAAGAGAACCAATATGAGTGGCGTACAGTTCTGGGCGGGGCTTGCCATGATCGTGGTCGGTATCTTAATTTTCTTCATCTAATCCTATGGACCCCATTAGAAGTTTGACAAACACTAACGGGGGAAGAAAAAAGATAATAGTTGCCGTCATTAGCATTAATCTAAAAAATAATTATGAAAACTTCTAACGGGGTGAACACAAAACCACCAACTATGGACGAATTTCTCGCTAAAATAGAATTGCTGAAAGAAAAGACCGGAGTTGATCTCTTGACTGCCGAAGACTTAAGTTTGGCGGTTATGAATCTTATAAGTCTTGAAGAGCACTTTTTCTTTACCGGTGTAAAAACGAAAAAGGACGAATATTTCGACACATCGCAAGAAATCAGGACGGTTCGTAAAGAATTACTGGCAACACTTATGCCGAATCATGAAGGTGAAACTTGGTGTATCTCTAAACATCTTTTGGCTGCCACTATGCGGCTTATAGAAGTCGGTAACAAGCTGCAATCCGAAGACAAAAAAAATGAAGCTAAGAACATGTTTGAGAAGGCCTACAAAATATATTCCATTTTTTGGGCGCTAAAATTAAAATTAATCACCGGAGATAAAATACAAAACACGGCAAAAAAGAGTTCTAAACTTGAGGATCTAGTGAGCCAACTTGCCGACTGTTGTGACGAATAGAAAAAATAAAACAAAACTATGGAAAACAAAACACACAATCAAGTAGATAACTCACTCGATGAAATTCGTGGTCATCACAGGCAGCATGTGGTGAGCATAGTCGAACCAAATCAAATGGGTGAAGAGTCTGCTACAGTTGAACCGGTTAAAACAGTTGAACCGGTCAAAAAGGATTATTTTCTGCCGGTGAGCATTCTCATTGCCGCAGTCGTTATTTCGGGGACATGGATATATACTACCGGATCACGATCGGCGCCAAGCCAAAATCAGAATAAAAATTTGTCGCCAACAGAATCTGTCTTAAGCGCCTTGGAAGAAAGAGTGTTGCCGCCCAAAGGTGTTGCTTTGCCGGTTCGCTGGGGTGATCTAGGGAAAAAGATGGTGGCGGCCAGCGTTATCGACCAGACTGCTTTTGAGTCTCTCTATGCCAGTCGAGGAGGACTTTCGGCTGACATGAAATCACTCCTCGATGCTGGAGAAAACGACAAGATCGTTATTACGCCGCAAAATTCCGGTGTACTTCTGAATCTTTTTTGGGCGTTTGGTCTCGCCAATAAAAATCCAATTCTTGAAAGCGGGCCGATGCAAGATCCAAAGTACGGCGGCGCGGGAAATTTCGCTTCTACCGGCGGCTGGACGCTTGCTAAAGGCAGTACTATGACTCATTACAGCACGCATCGATTTATCGCTCTTTCAGCTGACAAGCAGGGACTTGTCGAGCGAGTGGCCAAGGGCATATATCGTCCGTGTTGTGGAAACTCTACTTATTTTCCGGACTGCAATCATGGCATGGCGATGCTTGGACTCTTGGAACTCATGGCGGCGCAAGGAGTAAGTGAAGAGGATATCTGGAAAGTTGCCCTAGCAGTCAATTCGTATTGGTTTCCTGATACCTATCTCACTATCGCTACCTATATGAAAAATAAGGGTGTTGACTGGCAGGATGTAAGTCCGCAGGAAGTTCTTGGAGCCAACTACTCTAGTGCTCAAGGTTATGCGCAGATAGCCTCGCAAGTTACCGCACCGAGCGCCGCGCAAGGGGGAAGCGGCTGCGGAGTGGATACCGGTCAATCGGCTCCTGCTCCCCAAAGACAGGAGAGCGGTTGCGGGATATAATTAATTTATGGTCGAACAATTAGAATAATAATTGTAATTTATGATTAATACCAAACACCTTCTCAAAGTTACTGCGTCGTGGATAAGTATTGTCTATGTAATCTGCTTTGCCGGTGTGGCGCTCATTCCAGATATCAGGCCAGCGTTCATGTATTATGCGCTGCATACGTCGTCAAGCCTGGGAGAGAATGCCGTGACGTTTACATCGTTTGTTACTGGTCTTGTAATATGGAATGCAGCTGCATTTTTGGCTGTTGGTTTACTTGCTGTTCTCTTTAATAGGATAAAAAAGTAAGTGATGAACATGATTTTTCAGTTGGTGTGATTACAGGTAGCTAACTTGATGATATAATTGTAATAAATGACTAAACCAAATCAGAGAACCTATACGTTCCACGTGAACGGCATGCATTGCAGTGCCTGCGTGGTTTTGACCGAAAGCGAACTCGGCGAAATGCCGGAAGTCTCGCGCGCCAAAGCATCACTTAAGTATCTTAACGTTGAAGTGACGGGCGATTTTTCCGCCCTAGGCGGATCCGCCTCGGGCGGAGGCGAAACAACGCCAGAAACTGTTGCTGAATATCTGTCTCTTAAACTAAAGCCGCACGGCTATACACTCTCCCTTGAAAAGCAAGAACACTCGGTAAAATGGTCTGATTTTAGCATCGCGCTTCCCGTTGCTGGAGCGTTTATTGTTTTGTTTGTTATCTTGCAGAAACTTGGCATCGTAAATTTAATAACGGGGTCGGATGTAGACTACGGCACAGCGTTTATAATTGGTCTTGTCGCCTCTGTCTCTACTTGTATGGCGGTGGTCGGCGGCTTGGTGCTTTCCATGTCAGCGAGTTTCGCCAGAGATGGCGATAAAGTACGGCCGCAGATTTTATTTCATGTCGGTCGGCTCGTATCATTTTTCGTTTTTGGCGGCGCGATCGGCGCGCTTGGGTCAGCATTTGAACTTGGCGCGACCAGTACGTTTGTTCTTAGCTTTTTAGTTGCAGTTGTCCTTATTATTCTTGGCATCAATCTCCTTGACGTATTCCCATGGGCGAAAAAACTTCAGCCAACTATCCCAAGCTTTATCGGTAAACATATTCACGGTTTAAAAAACATAAACCATATTTTTACGCCGCTTGTAGTCGGCGTCGCGACATTTTTTTTGCCTTGCGGCTTCACTCAGTCCATGCAAATTTATACGCTTACTACCGGCAACTTTTTGACCGGCGCGCTCATTATGTTTACGTTCGCGCTAGGTACTCTGCCGGTGCTTTCACTTTTGAGTTTCAGCTCGCTTGGCATACATAAGAAAGCGCAGTCTGGGATATTCTTTAAAACGGCTGGTCTCATTGTGATATTTTTTGGGATCTTTAACCTGATTAACGCTTTAGTCGCCGCCGGCGTTATTTCGCCAATTTTTAATTTCTGATCTTCTTATTTTATCTCTAATCACGATTCACTACCTTATCAATTTGACGATCGTCAAATTGATAAGGTAGAATGAAAAACAATTGCCATAATCTTATGAAAATAACCGCCATATCTATACTTGTTGCCGCCATCCTAATCGGAGGCGCAATTGTGATAGTAGGAAGTAACCAAGACTCAAACGGTATCACGCCGCCGACTGAAAATAATGTGAATGTGATTGACGGCAAGCAGATTATCGAGATTAACGCCAAGGGCGGATATTCGCCCAGAGTAACAACTGCCCAAGCGGGTATGCCAACAGTTATAAAGGTTAATACGAGGGGTACGTTTGACTGCTCATCGGCCTTGGTCATTCCAAGCTTGGGCTATCGCAAAAATCTTCCGCCGTCGGGTGAAACTATTATTGATGTGCCCTTGCAGGCATCGGGTTCGGTTTTACAGGGACTATGCGCGATGGGAATGTATAATTTTCAAGTACGTTTTGAGTAATTTTGTTTTAATTGAGCTAGGAGGCCGTCGAGATTAGCGTAATTTTAGCGTTTATTAGTTATCCACAGTTGTGTGTAATTACAATGTTATATAATTTAATCATATGAAACAAAGTAAATTATTTTCGGAGTCAGAGAAATTAGGTAAGGTCGGCTTAAGCGCCGTTCTTGTCGTCAGTCTTTTGGTCGTTTCCGGCGGGTTTTTGCAGTTATTTTTTATAAATAATGCTCATGCTGCCGCTCTTACCGAAATAACGGCTACGCTTTCCAAATATGCGCCTAATACCTCGTCTACTATGACCATTCAATTTGTTACGCCTACCGGCATAAGCGGCGCCAAGGACTTGACTCTTACGGTCGGAATTGATACCGCGACCACTAAATTCCAGTTGCCCGACGATATTAACTTTGATGACGTAGACGTCGCGACCAGTTCGAGCGCGACCTGTTCAGGCGCAAGTTTTACTGACATTGATCTAAGTGGTTTGGCTACAACCACTGTTCAATGGAAAGCAAGTTTCAATACCACAACCGATATTCTGACTCTCGTTTATCCGGGAGGAGGCACTACTAACGCCACTGTCCCTGCGGCTACATGCATGCAAATTGAAATAGGGTCGGCCGCGACAGCCAGTACAACTGGCGCAGATTTTACCAATCCCACTAAAGTGCTGGGAGCCGGTGCGGCTGATTATTATACGATTACTATGGGTGGTACCTTTGGTGATAGCGGTACCGTCACGGTGGCCATTAATGATCCGTCCCCATCTTTAACTTTTGCCCCTGCCCCCATCCTTTCTTTTTCTGCGAATCCCACCTCAATTACTCAAGGACAAACCTCGACTCTTGTCTGGTCAGTCGCGAATGTTTTAAGTTGTTGGACTTCCGGCTGGTCGGGCACTATTGCCAATTCTGGTTCCCAAGCCGTGACACCCGCGCAAGCTACCACTTATACTCTAACTTGTTTCGGTTTAGGAGGTTCCGTTAGTCAATCGCTAATGATCACGGTAGCAGCGGCGGTAGCAACTTCCACGAAAGTCATTACCATAGAGACTACGTCTACATCCACTGTTCCAGCTTCTTTTTCCGCCGACAATCCTATAGTTATAAGGGGAATATCATCTAATTTCAGATTTCAAGGATACCTCAAATCAGGTGTGGAGGCAGTTGATGTTAAAAATCTTCAAATCATCTTAAATTCTGATCCAGACACAAGCTTAGCTCAATCAGGACCAGGTTCCCCGGGTAATGAAACCAATTATTTCGGATCATTAACTAAAAGAGCCGTCATAAAATTTCAAGATAAATACGCTGATGAGATTTTGGCGCCATGGCAATTAACCAACGGCACTGGTCTCGTGGGAAAAACTACACTAGCCAAACTTAATAAAATTTTGGGACGATAAGAATCAAATCTTAGAGTGGGACATGAGAATCCCGTAAAAAATCGCGGACGATTTAATGGGACAAGTCTAATTAACGCTTCAACTCATTTATTTTTAAATAAAAGAACGCCGCCACAGGATGACGATGTTCTTTGTCGTGCCTATGACGGCGTGTTACTTGTTGGCAAATCTCATAATAAACTCAAGCTGTTGCTTAGTACGCGGCAGCTGTTCTGTTACCACATTGAGAATCTTGGGAAGCTCCTCGTACAACATCGCCACTATTTCCATTGTTGGCTTTTCCGTGCCATCGAGTCTCCAACTTACAGGACTAGAAGACGTATAGTCCGAGACTTTTACTCCCTCCGAATGGAATACTACATGATAAGATCCCAACGCAGCCCGCAGGGGAATGCGAACTTCGAAACCGCCCTCGGTGTGCTTAAGTTCTCGAAGCTCACTTGTTGCTAGGCCACTAACGATCTTGAAGAACTCCTCAATCTCCGACCACATCTTATTAAGTATTTGTGAACCCCTAGAAATCCTATCCAAGTCAATTCGTGTGTAGATCATCATCTACCTCCTTTTGCCCTATTGGGCAGTTAATGTGTACCAAGACAACTATGCTACTAAAAGTAGTTTTTGTCAAATTTTTGAGCGGGCGATGGGAATCGAACCCACGTTTCAACCTTGGGAAGGTTGTGTATTGCCATTATACGACGCCCGCAAAAAAAGCTTTTTATCTTTGCTATGGTACGGGGCTTGAGAAGTAAGCGTATT
>Ga0209541_10003832_pt1 | contig 27259 bp, 21 predicted proteins | sample RifCSPlowO2_01_FD_184027 | JGI IMG/M metagenome (GOLD analysis project Ga0209541, IMG submission 184027) | Groundwater microbial communities from Rifle, Colorado - Rifle CSP2_plank lowO2_0.1 (SPAdes) (version 2) | ecosystem: Environmental > Aquatic > Deep subsurface > Groundwater | place... | reverse complement strand
CACGCTGCTGCGGGATATGACAGTCGATACCGACAAGCTCTCCGCTGAAGTCGAACAGTTCTTAAACCGCCAGCAGTACGAAGAAGAGGACCGGGCGCTTGGTACCCGCAGCCGTCGGGGCAAGAATGGTAGGAAATCGGCTTTGGAATTCTTCGGCAATGATATGACCGAACTGGCCCGCCAGGGCAAACTCGATCCGGTGGTCGGCCGTGAAGCCCAGATCAAGCGGGTTATTACCATCCTCAACCGTCGTACCAAGAACAACCCGGTGCTAATTGGTGAGCCGGGTGTTGGTAAAACGGCTATTGTGGAAGGCATTGCCCAGCGGATAGTTAACGAAGAAGTGCCGGACAGCTTGTTGGATAAGCGCATCGTTACTCTGGATTTGGCTGGCATGATTGCCGGTACTAAATACCGCGGTGAATTCGAGGATCGGCTGAAAAAAGTCATTGCCGAGCTGGAAAGCGATAAAAGCACCATTATCTTTATTGATGAGCTGCACCTAATTGTTGGCGCCGGGGCGGCAGAGGGCAGCATGGACGCCAGCAACATCCTAAAACCCAGCCTGGCCCGTGGCAAGATCCATATGGTCGGTGCCACCACCACCGATGAATATACCCGCTACGTGGAAAAAGACGCTGCCTTAGAGCGCCGCCTCCAGCCGGTCCAGGTACCAGAAACTACGCCGAGCGAAACGCATGCGATCTTAAAAGGCCTGCGCAAGCACTACGAGGAATTTCACGGTGTCAAAGTCGATGATGAAGTATTATCCGACACGGTCCAGTTTGCCCGCCGCTACATTAATGACCGCTACATGCCAGACAAGGCCATTGACCTACTGGATGAAACAGCCGCCTATTTGCGAGTTAACAAGGGTAAAACACCACCGGAAATGCGCCAGCTGCAAAAGGAACTGAAACTGGTTAATAACCGCATTGAAGATGCTGTAGATACCGAAGATTATGAAAAGGCCGCCCGTGAGAAACAAAAGGCCAGCCAGATCAATGACCAGATAAAAGAACTGGAAACCACCCATAAAACCGGTAAACCAATCACTATTACCAGCGATGATGTGGCTGAAACCGTCGCCCGCATGACCGGAGTACCGGTAACCAAGGTTATCCGTAGCGAAGCTAAGTATTTAGTTAATCTAGAGAAAAACCTGTCTAAGTACGTTATTGGCCAGGATGAGGCGGTGGAGACTGTTTCGCGGGCTGTACGTCGCTCACGCTCTGGTATTTCCAGCGAAAAGCGTCCCATCGGCTCGTTTATCTTCATGGGCCCCACCGGAGTCGGTAAGACTGAATTGGCCCGGGTACTGGCCCGGGAGTTCTTTGGCAGTGAAGAAACCCTGGTGAAACTGGATATGAGTGAATTTGGCGAACATCACACAGTGGCAAGACTGGTTGGTGCACCGGCTGGTTATGTCGGTTATGATGACGGTGGCCAATTAACAGATAAAATACGCCGCCATCCTTACAGCGTGGTGCTGTTTGATGAAATAGAGAAAGCTCACCCCGATGTCTTTAATATGTTGCTGCAGATCCTAGAAGACGGCGTGTTATCTGATGCTAAGGGTCGTAAGATAGATTTCACCAACACTATTGTTATCATGACCAGTAATATTGGAGCCGAGAAGTTGCAAAAAGAGGGTAGTTTCGGCTTTTCAGCCGCTGGGGCTGAGCTCAATAATCTCGATGATCTGCACGACGCCAACAAGAGCATGGTGCTTGATGATCTGAAGAAAATGATGCGTCCCGAACTGCTTAACCGTATAGATAAGGTTATTGTCTTTAGGGCGCTAACTAAAAAAGATGCTCTTAAGATACTGGACCTGCAGCTTGATGACCTACGAGTTCGTCTAGTTAAGAAGGGTATTGGCCTGGAAGTTACTAAAGCTGCTAAGGAGCATCTGCTGGAGCAAGGCTATGATACCCATAACGGTGCCCGGCCAATGAGACGGCTGCTGCAGGAAACCCTGGAAGATTCTATTGCCGGTGGTATGCTTGATGAAAGCTACCAAAAGGGTGATGTGGTGAATGTCAGTGCTAAGCGCACTAAATCTAAAGAGCCTGAGCTGACTTACTCGGCTGCAACAGAATAGCCTCCAACTCTTGAAGACTCAGATATACTCAGAGTAAATGGCAAAAGTCTCACACGATAGTGAAACTCCAGCTCATGGGCAACAGGTAATTAGCGCCTGCGCGTTTATTCATCATGAGTTTGACGGAGTCCCAAAGGTTTTTCTGCCAAAGCGAGCAGATACTAAGAAATTTCTGCCGGGACTTTATGAATTACCGGGTGGCCATATAGAGCTTTATGAAGATGTCCGAGATGGACTGAAACGTGAAATCAAAGAGGAATTCGGAAGGAAAATATCGCTTGGCGACCCTTTTTCAGCATTTACCTATGAGAATCAAATAAAAGGCTCGCATACGATAGAAGCTGTCTACTTTGCCAGATTCTTAGGTCCAATCGCAAATATTACATTTGATCCCGAAGACCACTCTGGTTACGATTGGTTCAGCGAGCAAGAGGTCATTGAACGCAGGGCTGAAATAGTACCAACCGAGCACGTAACCCATACACACGAAGATGACCCAGAGTATCTAACAATACTTAAAGGCTTTAAGCTCCTCCGCGGCGAACCAATAAACTTCGGCTAATATAGTTTGGCGCCTAAAGGCACAGTTTTGTCAGGTGTGACAAGGATGCATTCGCCGTTTTTGTCTGGTACGCCTAATGTTAAAACCTCTGAAACCGCTGGGCCAATCTGCCGGGTAGGGAAATTAACGACTCCAAGAACCAGCTTGTCCTTTAGTTCGCCTTTGCTGTAATTCTGTGGAAGTTGGGCGACAGATTTTTTGACGCCAATCTCCGGGCCAAAATCAATCTTCAGTTTATAGCTTGGTTTTCGGGCTTCAGGAAAATCTTCGATTTCAACTATCTTCCCAACTCGGATATCCAACTTCTCAAAATCCTCAAACGTCGCCATAAATCAAATTATACGCGGGTAGGAACATGTTCGGCTAGGGTGCGGCGGCGGATGATAAGCATTAAACTAAAGAGACTATTGGCGACTAGCCAGCTGGCAGGGTTCAGGGCTGTAGGTATCGTGTAGTTTTGAAGAGCATATAAAACCAGAACAAATCGTAAAGTGTTCATGGCATACAAAAAGAGAGTTTCTGTATTTGGCTGATGCCAAGACTTACGGATAGTCGGTATAAAGGCGAGTAGATCGGCGAATGTAACCAAAATAGCGGATAGCGCCGGCTGTTTTGCGAATATCCAAAGTCCGATCGCAATGAAAGTGATTATTAAAATAGCTGTGTCTGAGCGTGTAATATTCTTTTTACCAAGTCTGAAGCCTAAGATTAAAACCGTAAGGGAAAACATACCTGCGGCCAAGGTAACAAATGCTCCAGGACCAGCATGGTCACTGACCTGCAGGGCAAAAACGATTAATGTAATTAAAGTCCACAGAAACCAACTGTAGATATGAGGATGAGTTTTGCCTCTTATTATGTTGCGGACGTAAGGTATGTAGTTGATAAATACCAGTACGATAGCTACCGCTGCAGCAACATCCTTCATATTGATCTAATGATAACAAAAGATTAGTAGAGTTTGGCGCTCAGCTGGGCTTTACTAATCAGGTAGGTATAATATATTCAAGATGAGATTTAGAAGAGGCATAAACCTTCTTTTAACTGCTACTTTAGTAGCTATTCCTATAGTCGGCTTTTGGCAGCGCCAAAATATCTATGACTGGGCCAAGCTGCGCGGTTATGATCCACCGGCAGCTATCGCTGCTCTAGCGGCTGCTAATACCATGAATGACCATGCTAAACGCATTTTCTATGTCAATCACCCGGATCTAGTTAGCGAGAGTACGACTTTTCGCCAAAACTGTAGCTATAATGAACAAACCATAATCCTGGGCTGTTACCACCCAGATCAGAACGGTATTTTCATCTTTGATGTTCAAGACGAGCGACTGGGTGGCATCGAAGAAGTTACCTCAGCTCATGAAATGCTGCATGCAGCCTATGACCGTCTGAGTGGCGATGACAAAAAATATGTCGATGGCCTGTTGCAGGACTATTACAAAAACCAACTAAATGATGAGCGTATCAAACAGACCATTGAGGCTTATAAGCAAAGTGAGCCTAATGAACTAGTCAATGAAATGCACTCCATCTTCGGTACCGAAATCGCGCAGCTGCCAAAGCCCTTAGAAGATTATTACCAGCGTTACTTTATAAACCGGGCGGCCGTAGTTGCTTTTTCTCAGAGATATGAAAGTGAATTCACCAGCCGCAGCGCCAAGGCTGCCCAATATGAGAAACAAATAAAGGCCCTAAAAGCTAAAATAACGGCCAAGGAAGCTGAACTACGGGCCCAACTGGAGAGAATTAATGCCGAACAGGCTCGCCTGGATTCGTTGCGGGCTTCTGGCCAAACTGAGCAGTATAACACGGGTGTGTCGGCCTATAACGCTGAGGTTGATGCATATAACACTGGTGTGGCGCAGTTTAAGCGTGACGTTAATACATATAACTCCCTAGTTGAGCAATATAATGCCATTGCTGGTGAGCTTAAGCAGCTGTATGGGGCAATTGATACAAGACTCACGACTCAGCCCGCTCGGTAAATACTTAACAAGTCAAGTATTTAGTTGTTGGACTGATTGACTGGTTGACTGGTAGACTGTTTTTATGGCAAAAAGGGCGGCTGTTAAATATGCCTGCACAAGCTGCGGTGCAGCCAGTTCAACCTGGACTGGTCGCTGCCAGATTTGTGGCGAATGGAACACTCTTGCCGAAGAGGTGGATGTCTCTAACATCAGTACTAAATCCAGCGGTCATAAACTCAAACTTGAATCAGTCACCCAAGCAGCTACTTCTAAAACGCCACGGATTAAGACCGGCCTGGCTGATGTTGATGAAGTGCTGGGTGGTGGTCTGGTAGCCGGCAGTGTTAATCTACTGGCTGGACAACCCGGTATTGGTAAAAGTACTCTCTTGCTACAAATTGCCTACAATGCTGCCAAAAGCCATAAAGTGCTATTTGTCAGTGGTGAAGAATCGGCCCGCCAAGTAGGTATGCGGGCGGAGCGGCTGGGGACGCAGCATAAAGCCCTGCAGCTGGCTGTTTCATCAGTGGCCAATGATATCGCCACCACTATCTCAACCGGAGACTTTGATGTTGTGATTGTCGATTCAATTCAAGCCGTAGCCGTTAATGAGCTAAATTCAGCTCCCGGTACAGTTAGCCAGATAACCGGTTCTACTCAGTTGTTAAGTGCTGCTGCCAAAGCTACCAACACGGCTTTAATACTAGTCGGCCACGTGACCAAGGAAGGTTCAATTGCCGGACCAAAGGTACTGGAACATATTGTCGATGTGGTGCTGCAACTGGAAGGTGACCGCTATGGCGGCTTTAAGATCCTGCGGGCCAGTAAAAACCGCTATGGCGCAACTACTGAGGCCGGCATTTTTGAAATGACCGACAAAGGTATGATGCCGGTAGATAACCCCTCCGAAGCCTTACTGGCTGAGCGCCAGATCAGCGATGGCTCCATCGTCCACGCTACTATGGAAGGCAGCCGGCCGCTGCTAGTTGAAGTTCAGGCTTTAGTTAACCCCACCAGCTACGGTTACCCCAAGCGTACCGCCAGTGGTATAGACCTCAACCGGGTTAATTTATTAATTGCCATGCTGGAGCGGCGTACAAAACTTAAGCTGGCTGACCGGGATATTTACGTCAACATCGTTGGCGGCATAAGGCTCACTGAGCCAGCTGCCGATTTAGCTATCTGTATGGCTATCGCCAGCGCCGCCAAAGGCATGCAACTCAAGAAAAACGCTGTAGTTTTTGGTGAAGTTGGCTTATCCGGTGAAGTCCGTCATGTGCCCTATCTAGAAAAACGGCTGGCCGAAGCTAAGAAACTGGGCTTTGAAGCAGCTATTGGTCCGGCGTTGCGCTTTGGTAAAAAACCGGCTCTGCTGATGCCGGTGAGTAGTGTCCGCTCGGCACTTAATAGCTTTTTAGAAAAGGATTAGAAGTTAATCGTTATTGTTGCGGCCGTTACCGGTTTATGATGCTTTGAATAACACCGCCTCCACCGCCACCTCCAGTACCGCCTCCGCCTGGGGGAGCTACGGCTGGTGGACTGTAGGTTATGGTAGCCGTGTCACTGATGGCATCATAAAGCACGCTGTCAATCACTTGAGCCGTGACGCTGTGGCTGCCAGCGGTTACGGTATAGCTAAATGAACGGGTGGCAGGCGATTCGGTCAGATCAGTATAGGTTCTAATTACCTGGCCATCGACGCTGAAGTTAATGGTACCGGGGTACTGAGGGTAGCTGGCGTTACTAAACGCATGGCTACCGGCAGTTGCCGTAGCAGTCAGGGTATAGGTGCCATCTTTGTTATCGGTGGTGGTTAGGGTGATGGCCGGTTTTTGGTCACTACAGTTGTGTATATCATCTGTAGCAGTAACGCTACCGCTGGCTATAGCATTAGCGCCGTAGAAGATGTCAATGGAGAATTGATCGGCGTTGGTATTGCCGGAAACTTTTTGCTTGGCTAGTTCTGGTGTACAGTCGGTAGCTATCTTATTAGACACCTTATCTAGCGTAGAATCCTGGGTTTTAGTTACTCCCCTTGGCTTATACCACGACGGATAAAGGTCGGTGGCCCGGCTCGGTTCGACCGAGCCAATACCAACATGCGTTGTGACTACAAAAGCTGGTAATTCTTGTACAGTGCTTGGCCGTGTCCAGTTCTCTGGTTTGAGGTTAGCGTGAGTTTCATTCATCCAGCCTGTCCAAATTGGCCTGGTCATGTTTTCCATAAAGCCGCTCATCGCCTTTTGACGGCTGTGGTGGCCGACCCAGACGGCCGCTGCATACTTGGTTGAATAGCCGATCAGCCAACCATCTTTGGCATCGTTGGTGGTACCGGTCTTGAGGGCAAAATTCCAGCCTTTGTAGCGCTGGGCCTTTTGGCCGCCAGGGAAGTAGCTGGCGTTGGGGTCGGAAATCATATCGGTCACTATATAGGCTGTATCAGCTCTGAGCGCTTGCTCGGGCTTGGGCTGTTTGTATTCATAAAACGGTTTGGTTTCACTCTTGGCGTCGTAAATTTTCAGGATGTAGGTCGGGGGAATATATTGTCCCATCCGCGATAAGGTAGCAAAACCGCTGACGTGCTCATCCAGCCGCAGAAAAGCCCCATCACCGATACCAGCCGCTCCGTAGCACTGGGTGGTTTGAGTCAGCTCGTTGTTGGCATAGCACTTGTAGCCGCTTTTCAGGCCCATGGCTTCAGCTGTTTTAATGGTTTTATCGACACCAGTGGTTAAAATGGCTTTAACCGCTGGTATGTTGCGCGAACCGCCTAGGGCATAGCGCAAGCTCATCGGACCGGGTTGGCGGAAATCGTAGTTCTTCAGACAGTTGCCACCTTGCCTGGGATGGGCTTTATTGGTGCAGGGATAGCCCGGCAAAGCGCCTTCGAGGTCATAAAGCACTGAACCGGCGCCGGCGTTAGTACTATTTTCAATTAAGGCTGAATAATCGTAGGGCTTAAAGCTGGAGCCCGGGGGCAGAGGAGTCTGAGCATAGTTTATTTGACCGAACTCCGGGTTGTTGAAGTCAACGCCGCCAACCAGAGCCACCATCTGGCCGGTCTTAATATCTTGGGCGGCAAAAGCCGCTGTGTCGCCGCCTTGACGCTTAACTTGGGCCAGGCCTTTTTGGACCTGGGCTTCAGCCCGGTTCTGGGCGTCCATATCCAGGGTCGTAATAACCTTCCAGCCGCCAATTTTGTTGGTGCTACTGCCAGCGTTAGGTACAAACTTCTGGTTCAGCTCGTTTTTAGCCGCCAGCAGGAAGTATGGCGACTTAATGCCAGCATATTTAGTGGACTGGGGCTGGACAGACGCTAGAATATCGACTTTTTTGGCCTCTTCGGCCTTGTCTTTAGTTAGTTTGCCGATCTCGACCATTGAATCAAGGGTGTAGTTATAGCGGGCAGTAAAGGCCTCGCGGTCAAAAAATTCTTTGTTATAGGGTGAATAAATAGACGGCGATTTGGGGATGGTCGCCAGCATGGCTGATTCGGCCAGGTTCAAGTCCTTAGCCGGTTTATGGAAGTAATCCGAAGCGGCCGCCTGTACGCCGTAGTCGACACCGCCATAAGGAGCGGCATTAAGATAGCCGGTTAAGATTTCATCCTTTTTATAGCTCCTCTCCAGTTCAACTGCTAAGATGACTTCTTTAATTTTACGCCCTAAGCTGCGTTGAGCGGTCCAGTTCTCGTTGAGTTTCACCAGTTGCTGGGTAATAGTTGAACCACCTTGCGTAGAACCTCGTTTAAAGATGTCGTTAAAGGCGGCCCGGGCAATGCCCCGGATGTCAAAACCGCGGTGCTTATAAAAATCACGGTCTTCAATGGCTACGGTGGCGTCTTTAACAAACTGGGAGATCTCATTGCCTGGTACCGGCACCCGCTTAACGGCGTCGTAATCCTGCCACAGCAGATGCTGTCCGGTCCGGTCATAGTAGCTAATGCTGCCACCCAGCTTATTGCCGGTGACGCTAATATCTGGCAGGTCCTTTCGGAAATAGGCAAAGACACCGAGTGTCAAAACAAAAATAGCGACAATGGCAATTCCGGTGATCTTCAGGGCGGCAATAGCCCCGTCGCGGCTAAACCAGTATTCGGCTTGGCGGCGTAGGTCAAGCCGCCAAAAGAACCTTTTAAAACGTGATTTAGGCAGGCCGCGCATACGTGATACTTTACGCAGCGATTTACCTTCTTTCACGGCGCTCCAGCGTTCACCCAAGCTACGTTGGACTTTAAGGACGCGGCCAGATCTAGTAGTCACATATTTGCCCGGACTTCGCCGGCTGCGGCCACTGCCAGACCTTCTCCAGTTTCGTTTAACCATAATTTACTAACTAGCTATTATAGCAAAATGCTTATACATTCTGAGGGTAGGACTTTAGGGTATACTGTTACTTGTTAATCATGCTAAAAAGGGCTGAGAAATAGCTTATGAAACTAAGTGAAGACCTAACGTGGCGCGGCCTAATCAAAGACAAAACTTTTGCCGATATTACCTGGCTGGATAAGCCCCAAAGCTTTTACCACGGCATCGATGCCTCAACCGACTCTATGACAATTGGTAACCTGGCGGCCATGATCCTGGCACGTAGGTTAATAGACGCTGGCTGGAAGGCAGTTTTACTAGCGGGTGGTGCCACTAGCTTAATCGGTGACCCGGGCGGTAAAACCCAAGAGAGGGAGCTCAAACCCAGAGAAGAAATCCAAAAAAACATTGAAGCTATTAAGGGCCAGATCAATAAACTTTTTTCCGGTAAAGAATATATTCCAGTTGATAACTACGACTGGCTTAAAGATGTCCGTTACCTGGATTTTTTGCGTGAGGTGGGTAAAAGCTTCTCGATGACCGAACTGATGCAGCGGGATTTTGTGGTTGAGCGCATGGGCCAAGGCGGCAGCGGCATCAGCTACGCCGAGTTTAGTTATTCGCTGGTCCAAGGTTATGACTACTGGCAGCTATATAAAACCCATAAGGTTGTGCTGCAGATTGGCGGTTCAGACCAATGGGGTAATATGCTCTCAGGGGTATCCTTGATTCGCAAAAAAGAGGGTCAGGAAGTTCATGCCCTGAGCATGCCGCTGGTAGTCAATAAAGCCACTGGGGCTAAGTTTGGTAAAAGTGAGGTAGGTTCGGTGTGGCTTGACCCACTCAAGACTACACCGACACAGTTTTACCAGTTTTGGATTAATGTCGATGATGAAGACGTGCAAGATTATTTAAAGATTTTTACGTTGCTGCCCAAAGACAAGATAGAGCAGGTGATAGCCGATCATAAGGCTGATCCGGCTAAGCGCAATGCTCAGAAAGTACTGGCTGAAGAAGTTACTAAGTTAGTCCATAGCGAGCGGGAAAGTGGCTCGGCTACGGGAGTGACAAAATACTTAACAGGTCAAGTATCTATAGGGGAAGCTACCCAAGAAGAACTTGAAGAGATTAGAAAAGAATTATCTTCAGCCAAATCTGACGTCAATGGTTCGGTAATCGAAGCTCTTGTTACCACCAGACTGGCTAGCTCTAATTCTGAAGCTCGACGACTGTTAACTTCTGGCGCGGTCTATCTAAATGGTCAGAGTATCGAGCGTGAAAACTTTGAGGAAAGTGATTATCAAAATGGCCGGCTGCTACTGCGCCGCGGCAAAGCCTATAAGGATTCAGCTTTAGTAGAGTTAGAATAATGGCCAAGACAACGACGAAAAAGGCGCTTAAAAAGGCCGATCAATATGACGACCCTAAATATAATTACCAGGATTATTGGGCTGGCCGCGAATATGAGCATGTGGCCGAAGGCATGGCTCTTAAACGGCTACTTAAAGGCCGGCACTTTAAACACGCTGTTGATGTCGGTGGCGGCTATGGCCGCCTCAGCAAAGTTTTGACTACTTATGCCGATAAAGTCACCCTGGCCGAACCCTCCCAGCAACAGCTGGACATCGCCAAGATTTATCTGAAGGACACCCCGCAAGTTGAACAGAAGAAACTGCAGGCAGCCAACCTGAAAATGCCAGCTGCTTCAGTCGATCTAGTTCTAGTGGTGCGAGTACTGCACCATCTGCCGGACCCTAGCGCCGAGTTTAAAGAGATTGCCCGTGTTCTAGAGCCAGGTGGTACTTTTATCTTGGAATTTGCTAATGATGCTCATTTCCTGAACCGTGTTCGTTATGCCGTCAAAGGTAAGCGGGTGCCCCAAAAGCCGGTAGATATTAGTAGTCAAGCCAGTAAAAAGGCTGGTGAAATACCTTTCGTCAACCATCATCCAAAGACCATTATTAAACTACTAAATGAGGCCGGCTTTGAAGTCGATGCAGTCCTATCCGGGTCGAACCTGCGCTCACCAGTTCTTAAACGGCTACTTGGTAAAAACATCCGGGTGGGGCTAGAAAAGCTGTTACAGCCAATGTTGGCACCCCTTTACTTCGGGCCCAGTGTTTGGTTACGTCTTAAGAAGAAATAGGTCGGCTAGCCATCATCTTATTCCAATGGTGGATGGTGGCGGCCTCTCTTTTCGAGCTTTTCTTTACCTGGTGACTATATGAACGTTTGTTACGACAGTGTGCTCTCTCTACAAGTGTAGCTAAGACTATCTTATCTGTGTCCACAGTTATCATGCTAATACATGTACCGAGAATTTCTCCGGATGAGGGCTCCTGGCGAGTAGTAACGACGTTATTTAGCCTGCCAAGCATAAACAGCAGAGTTGCTTCAAATTCATCTTCATCAGCGTCTTTATAGACTTCTCTAACTTCACCGTAAAAATGAAGGCCGAGATCAACAGCTTCTTGGCGCTGGGGAATGTGAGTAGGTATATAAGTAGGTAATTTATCCAAGCTGTCTGTAGATTAGGAGTATTTTCAAGATAAATCAATCTATACTATTCTTATGAGTTTAAATTCGCCAATTAGTGAACTTAAAGGGGTAGGCGATGAACTAGCTGAAAAGCTAGGTTTATTGGGCGTTAAAACTATTGGTGATTTGATCGAAAACTATCCCCGCCGCTATGTGGACTATTCCAATGTCGTGCCACTAGAGCAAATCCGCCCGGGGGTAGTGAGCATTAGAGCCAAAATCAGTCAAGTCAAAGGCCGTTATGTTCGCCGTGGTATGCATATTACAGAAGCCATTGCTAGTGATGAAACCGGCAGCGTGCGCCTAGTGTGGTTCAATCAGCCCTACCGGGCAGATGCCACTAAACATGCCCAAGCCTATTATATTTCCGGCCCCTATGCTCTTCGGCGCGGCCGTTTTTCTATTGCCAACCCATCAGTTGAGCTAATCAGCGATTTTCCGATCAACACCGCCCGTATCATTCCCATCTACCGTGAAGTTAGAGGTTTAAAGTCTTTCCAGATCAGAAAGCTGGTACGCTCAGCGGCAGATATTGTCAAAGATATGCCCGAGCACCTTCCGTCTTGGCTGCTTGAGCAAGAGAAGCTGATCGATTACAAAACTGCTGCCCTGCAGATGCATTTTCCCTCTAGCGCTGAAGATCTAGAAAAAGCCCAGCGGCGACTTGGCTTTGAAGAAGTCTTTCAGCTGAGCCTAGCGGCGCTGCTTAACAAGTCTGAGCTGTATAAAGACAAATCTATCGCCATACCTTTTAAAGAACAGTTGGCTAAAGAATTTGTGTCTAAACTGCCTTTTAAGCTGACTGATGCCCAGCGAAGGGCTGTTTGGAAGATTTACCAGGATATGGATAAAACCCAGCCCATGAACCGCTTGCTGGAAGGCGATGTTGGCTCCGGTAAGACGGTTGTTGCCGCCATGGCGGCACTGATGGCTATGGAGCAAGGCTTCCAGGCCGCTTTAATGGCTCCCACAGAGATTTTGGCCCGCCAGCACGCCGATACACTGTACAAGCTGCTAGAAACTGTTGGTTACGACGGCCAGGTGGGGCTGCTGATCGGGGGGCTTAAGCCCAAAGAGAAGCAGCTAGCCAGGGATAAGATAGCTTCTGGGGATATTAAGTTTATAGTTGGCACCCATGCCCTAATCTCTGAGCGTGTCGATATGCATAAGTTGGGGTTAGTCATCATTGACGAACAACACCGTTTCGGTGTGGCCCAGCGCAAGAAACTGCAGGCTAAAGCAGGACACATGCCCCATGTGCTGCATATGAGCGCTACTCCTATACCTAGAAGCATTGCTCTAACTCTTTATGGCGAACTGGATATTTCCATCCTTGATGAGCTGCCGCCAGGCCGCCGTCCAGTGGCTACTAAAATCTGCTCGCCTAACTCCCGGGCACAGCTGAATGCCCAGATAGATAAACAACTGGCAGCCGGCCGCCAGATGTTTATTGTCTGCCCACTAATAACAGATAGTGAGACTAGTCGAGGGTTATCGGCCGAAGAGGTCTACGAACGGGTTAGTAACAAAGAATTTAGGGATCGAAGAATTGCTCTACTGCATGGCCAGCTGAAATCAGCGCAGAAAGATGAAATCATGCAAGCTTTCTTAAACCATCGATACGATATCTTAGTCAGCACCACGGTTATTGAAGTTGGAATAGATGTACCAAACGCCTCTATTATGTTAGTTGAGGGGGCTGAACGGTTTGGACTGGCTCAAATCCATCAACTGCGCGGCCGGGTTGGGCGTGGTGCCCACCAAAGCTATTGCTTCCTGATGCTTAGCGACAGCAAGGCACCGAGCCAGCGGTTACGGGCTTTAGAAGACACGACTGACGGCTTTAAGTTAGCGGAGCTGGATCTAGAGTTAAGGGGCCCAGGTGCTATTTACGGCACTATGCAGCATGGGGCGCTTGATCTGCGAGTCGCAAAATTAACAGATACAAAATTGATTGCCACTGCCCGTAACGCGGCACAGATGTTTATTGATAAAAAAGAGAACCTTAAGAAATATCCGCATTTGGCTCAAAAGGTATCAACACTGCGGGCTATCACCAATCTCAACTAGTCGCCTACTGCAAAAAGTTAAAAATTGTTGCAAAAACAACTCACAAAACACGGTTTCAAAAGGCTAAAAACAGGGGTATAATAGTATTAATGAAAACGAATGATACTCCAGCAACAAAATCGGATGTAGAAGATGCAATCAAGGAAATTACACCTGGGATTGTTAAGGAAATAGTCACAGATGTAGTAGGCTCGGCCACCCAAGAAGTTCTAGGTGCCGTGGGTGACCAATTCGAAATTGTCAATGACCGCTTGGATGGAATAGAAAACCAGCTCGATATTATAGAAACAGATGCCAGCCACGCTAGGGACATTAGCCAAGCTACGTCTGACCGGACTGACCGCCTCGAAAAGAGAGTGAAACATTTAGAAACAAAACCAGCATAAAATCACAACACGGAACCAACCTAGTCTTTTACCGCAAAAAATAGTAAAATAACACCGGTCACGGGGATGTGGTGAAATTGGTATACACGCTAGTTTTAGGAACTAGTGCCGAAAGGCGTGAAGGTTCAAGTCCTTTCATCCCCACCAGAAGTTTTTCTTCATTAAAGAGTCTTTTTAATTTCCTGATAGCGCAGCGCCGGTGCTACGGCATAGGCTGTACCCAACACAAAGGCCATCAGGCCACCAACTATTGGGAAAATAGCTGTTAATGACAAGACAAAGCTAAACAGCAGGATGCTGTAAATCGGCCAAGCGTAACCCTTGGTCATGTTCCAGCTGTCGCTCAGAGCACTCATTACGTCGGTTTTCTTATCAACCAAAATATAAGGGGCTAGAAACAGCCGCCAAAGCAGGATGATGCCAGGAATTATAAGCAGTACAAAACCAACTACCAGTATCAATATTGTTAGGATGCCCAGACCCATTAGCTTGGCCCACAGCCAGTTGTTCTTAAATTCATTCCAAAGCGATCTAAAAGTCGGTTTCTGAACTTGGGCAACTCTTAGGTTAAGGATCGTTGCCAAAAAGTAGCTAATAATTGAAGCTATGAGTAAAACTATGGCAAGAATGGCGCTACCAACCTCAAAGGAAGAATCAGGACCGAGTAATGAAAAGCCAAAAACACTCGTCCAATCCCACTCCTCGGGCTGGTTATTGTCCAGCAGCTGAATTGTCCCGGCTATATACATAGCCGCCGGCACGGCATAAACCAGAGCGTAGGTATTGAGATTTTTGCGTACCAGATTGTAGCTTTTGCCAAACAGGTCTATGGCGCTGGTGAGGTTAGCTCTTTTCATTGCGCTAAATATCTCACGCTTTAGCTGACCTATCAAGTATAATAAGCGAAGTTATGCCACTCTCTACCCAACCATATAAAGGCACCCGAGATTTTTATCCCGAAGATAAACGCCTGCAAAAGTGGATGTTCGGGAAAATGCGCGAGGTTGTCGAGAGTTTTGGTTATCAAGAGTATGATGCCCCGATTTTAGAGCCAATAGATATTTATCTAGCCAAGACCGGCGAGGAAATAGTCAATGAACAGCTTTACAGCTTCGAAGACCGTGGTGGTCGCAAAGTTGCCATCCGACCGGAAATGACTCCCAGCGTCAGCCGGATGGTGGCCGCCCGTCGCCAAGAGCTGGCTTATCCGCTGCGCTGGTACTCCATCCCTAATCTTTGGCGCTATGAGCGGCCGCAACGCGGCCGCCTGCGTGAACACTGGCAGCTGAATGTTGATATTTTCGGCGTGGCTGATATTTCGGCCGACCACGAAATTATCTTAATAGCTGATTCGCTAATGAAGGCTTTTATGGCACCGGCTGGCAGCTATGAGATACGCATCAGCAGCCGTAAGCTAGTTGATTATTTTTTCCGCGACATATTAAAGCTCAATGACCAGCAATTCCATGACGCCAGCAAACTGATTGACCGCTGGCACAAGATTGAAATACCTGATTTTGAAACCCAGCTAAAAGAAATTGTCGATGGTCATGGCCAAGAGCGGCTTTTGAAGCTTATCAACACAAGCAATCTTGATGATTTACCAACTGAGGTGAAAAATCATGATTCGGTCACAGAGCTTAAGAAACTGATGGGCCTGCTTAAAGAATCCGAGGTGGAAGCAGCCACTTTCGACTTTTCGGTCATCCGTGGCATGGACTACTACGATGACATCATTTTTGAGGTTTTTGATACCAGCCCCGAAAACAACCGCTCAATGTTTGGCGGGGGAAGATATGACGGTTTAGTGGCTGCCTTTGGCGTGGAGCCGGTACCGACCGTTGGTTTCGGCATGGGCGATGTCACGCTGCAAAACTTCCTGGAACTACATAAGCTGCTACCAAAGCTGGAAGCTGAAACGGATGCGGTGGTTATCCTAATCGGTGATATCTATGAGCCGGCCCAAAAAGTCCTTACTGAGCTACGCTCTAAAGGACTAAATATATCTGTCGATAGCACCGATCGTAAACTGGACGCTAAGATTAAAAATGCTGCTAAATCTAACGTAAAATACGCCATCTTTATTGGCGAAGAAGAACTAAAAAGCCAGCAGTTTAAACTTAAGAATCTGGAATCTGGCGATGAGAAAGTGCTATCGCTAGCTAATTTAGTTACGCAAATAGCCTAGCCTGGGCTATAATCTCCCCGTATGCGCCTAACCAGGACAGATAAAACACCGACTCAGGTAAGTCTGCTCATTGCAGCAGACGGTGATGATCTCACACCTATTAAAAACCACGTACTGAGCCATTTCGCCAGCAAGGTTAAGGTGCCAGGCTTTCGGGTTGGTACGGCACCAGCCGCGCTGATAGAAAAACACGTCGATCAACGGGCCTTGGCTGATGAGTTTATTGAACACGCCCTCAATCATCTTTATGGCAAAGCCATTGATACTGAGAAATTGCGGCCAGCTGCCAAGCCGGAAGTGCATCTTAAGAAATTTGTGCCCTTTTCCGACTTAGAGTTTGAAGCCCATTTGGATATTATCGGGCCTATAAAGCTTCCGGATTATAAAAAGATAAAACTGGCTAAGAAAAGTGCTGATGTAACACCGGCCGATGTCAGCAGCGTCATTAAATCCCTGCGGCTACGGGCAGCCACCCGTAAAGAAGTGCAGCGGCCAGCTAAGGCCGGTGATGAAGTAACTATAGATTTTAACGGTAAGGATAAGTCAGGCAAGCCAGTACCGGGAGCAGAGGGCAAAGATTATCCGCTGCTGCTGGGCAGCGCTAACTTTATCCCAGGTTTTGAAGAAGAGTTGATTGGGTTGAAATCAGGTGATAAAAAAGACTTTAGCATTACCTTCCCCAAAGACTATGGTGCCGTAGCTCTGCAAGCTAAACCAGTCACCTTTAATGTTGAGCTTAAGAAGGTCAGTGAAGTGACCGAGTCTAAAGTTGATGATGAGTTAGCCGCTAAGGTCGGCCCATTCAAAACAGTCGCTGAGCTGAAAGCCGATATTAAAAAGCAGCTCAAGGCTGAGAAACAAATGCAAGCTGATCGTCAGTTCGAAAACGAACTAATCATGAAGATTGCCGATAAATCCCAGGTAGACATTCCTAAGACGCTAGTTGATGAGCAAATAAAAGCTGCTGAGGAAGAAGAAAAGCGCAATTTAATGGCTAAGGGCCAGACCTGGCAGGAGCATCTAGAAGCTGAGGGTATTTCTGAAGAACAGCATCGGGAGCGCCAGCGGCCGGAAGCCGAGGCTAGAGTCAAAGCCGGCTTAGTTTTGAGTGAAGTAGCTGAGCAAGAAAATATATTCGTGACACCAGAAGAGCTAGAAATTCGCATCCAAGTTCTAAAAGGGCAGTATCAGGATTCGCAGATGCAGGTTGAGCTGGATAAGCCGGAGAACCAGCGCGATTTAGCCGCTCGTTTAATGACAGAAAAAACAGTTAGTAAACTGGCTGAGTATGCCGGTAAGTAAAATGCTTGACTTGTTAAGTATTATTACTACGATAGTACTTCCATATCAAAATGAAAATTAGCACTCTCACTTGACGAGTGCTAATCTACTAATTTATAATTATCGCGTATGAATAAATCAAGTGCTGCAGTTTTAGTCCCAACAGTCATTGAACAAGAGGGCCGCTTTGAGCGGGCCTATGATATCTACAGCCGCCTGCTGCGCGACCGAATTGTCTTCCTCGGCGACGAAGTCAACCAAAATACAGCCAACTTGGTTGTCGCCCAGATGCTATTTTTGGAAAACCAAGATCAAACTAAAGACATCATCTTTTACATCAACAGCCCTGGCGGTAGCGTCTATGACGTTTTCGCCATCTATGACACTATGCAATATGTCAAATCAGATATCCAAACAGTCGGTGTCGGAGTTCAGGCTTCGGCTGCAGCCTTTTTGTTAAGTTCCGGTACCAAAGGCAAGCGACTACTACTACCACACGCTACGGTTATGATCCACCAGCCTTCGGCCGGTACTAAAGGCCGGGTCTCGGATATGGAGATCGACCTCAGAGAAGGGCTGCGTATGAAGAAGCTCTTGAATGAGATCATGGCCAAAAACACCAGCCAGTCGCTAAAGAAAATTGAAGCCGATATGGAGCGTGACTTCTGGATGAGCGCAGAAGAAGCCAAAAAGTACGGCCTGGTAGACAAAGTCATAATCCACCGCTAATACCTTATCCAAGTTTCTGTAGTTAATAATACTACAGATTATGTTGACTTTATCTTCTATGTCTATACACTAGTCTGCAAGAAGTAGTGTACTTTGGCGTTGCTGTATGTATATATCTTTTTTTGCGCGTCAAACGTAGTGGGCTTTGCGGTATCAGCTAACGTAACAACAGGGGAGCAACGTATTTGAGCGCAAAAAAACCAGGCGCAGCCGCCCAACGCCAGTACTTTACCAAGCTCGATGATATTTTCAGTCCTCCTAATTTAGTTGACCACCAGAACTCTTCGTTTGAGTGGTTTGTTAAAGAGGGTCTCGGTGAACTGCTTAAAGAAGTCAGCCCGATCGAGGACTACACCGGTACCAAGTTATCACTGCGTTTCAAGAAGTACCATTTTGAAGCGCCCAAGCTGACCGAGAAAGAGGCCCGGGAAAATAATGTCAGTTTTGAAGCGCCCCTCAAAGCGGTCGTTGAGCTGACTAATAAAGTTACAGGTGAAATCAAGGAGCAGGAGATCTATCTTGGCGATTACCCTTGGATGACATCCAGGGGTACTTTTGTCATTAATGGCGCCGAGCGGGTGGTCGTCAGCCAATTGATTCGCTCCAGCGGCGTATTCTTCACCGCCGTGCCGCACGGTGGCCGTAACATATATGGCGCCAAGATTATTCCTGTGCGGGGCGCCTGGCTGGAGTTTGAAACGGCTGCCGCCGGGGTGCTTTATGTCAAGATTGACCGTAAGCGCAAAATCGCGGTTACCACCCTCTTGCGGGCTCTTGGCCTGAGCCAGGAACAAATCAAAGAAGCCTTTAAACATGTCGACCAAGGGGAGACTAACTATATCGATAACACCCTGGAAAAAGACCCGGCCAGTGGTACCAGCGAAGCTTTAATTGAAGTTTACCGTCGCCTGCGTCCTGGCGATCTGGCGACCGTTGAAAACGCCCGTTCGTTAATTGAAAACATGCTTTACAACTTCAAGCGCTTTGACTTTGGCAAGGTTGGTCGCTACAAGATTAATAAGCGCCTGGATCTTAAGACGCCTAATGATAATAAAAACCGGGTAATGAGCATTGATGACCTAACGGCCATAATTGCTGAGATCATTAGGCTCAATAACACCCAGGATCCGGCTGATGAAATCGATTCACTGGCTAACCGCCGCGTCAAGCTGGTCGGTGAGCTGGTCCAGCGCCAGTTCCGAATTGGGCTGCTGAGGATGGAACGTAATGCCAAAGACCGCATGAGCATGAGCGAGATTGAAACTGTTACACCGGCCCAACTGATCAATGCCCGTCCGGTAGTAGCGGCGGTGCGTGAATTCTTTGCCAGCTCCCAATTGTCTCAGTTCATGGATCAGATTAATCCACTGAGTGAGCTGGCCCATAAACGCCGTCTGAGTTCCATGGGACCAGGCGGTTTGTCTAGGGAAAGGGCTGGTTTTGAAGTCCGTGACGCCCACGCTACCCACTACGGTCGTATTTGCCCGGTGGAAACCCCTGAAGGCGCTAACATTGGTTTAGTGCTTAATCTGGCCAGCTATGCCCGGATTAATGAATACGGCTTCATAGAAACTCCTTATCGCAAAGTTATTAATGCTGTGACGCCTAAGGAGGCACCGGGCCATATTGCAGCTGTTGATCTAGAAGATGACAAAGCTAAAGTAATTGTCAAAAAAGGTGCGACCATTACACCGGCGGCAACCAAACGTCTGGCGGCCGTTAAAAGCCGTAGCACCTGGCCGGTTAAGGCCCAGGTTACCAGCCAAATTGTTTATCTTGATGCTGCCGAAGAGTTACAGGCCGTGATTGCCGGTGCCGGCGTGCCGCTGGACAGCAATGGTTACTTTGTCGAGAACCGCATCAGTGTGCGTAACCGCCTGGAACCAGGTGAAGTCGACGCTGATGAGGTTACCCATATGGATGCCAGTCGGGCCCAATCTATTGGCTCCAGTGCCGGTCTGATTCCCTTTGTCGAGAAAAACTACGTCCTGCGCAGCCTAATGGGTTCTAACCAACAGCGCCAGGCTGTGCCGTTAATTCAGTCCCAAAGCCCGATTGTTGGTACTGGTTTGGAATCGGTTGTAGCCGCTAACACTGGCCAGTTGATTGTGGCGGAAGCTGACGGTCAAGTTCTAAGGGCTAATGCTGATGAAGTAGTTGTTAAGTATAAGAGCGGCAAAAAAGTTACCTATAACCCGGTGCACTTTATGCGCAGCAACGAGGGTAGTTCTATCAACCAGGTGGTAGTTGTCGATAGTGGCGATCGTATCAAGGCCGGCCAACCACTAATCGAGGGCATGAGTATTGCCGACGGTGAACTGGCGCTGGGAAAAGATCTGTTAACTGCCTTTATGCCTTGGGCCGGTTATAACTTTGAAGACGCCATCATTATCTCAAGATCGCTGGTCGAGGACGACACTTTAACCTCTATTCATATTGTCGATTACATGACCGAAGTCCGCGAGACTAAGCTGGGCCCGGAAATCGTTACCCGGGATATTCCTAATGTCTCCGAAGAATCACTGCGCCATCTGGATGAAGACGGCATTGTACGCATCGGTGCCGAAGTCCATCCCGGTGACATCTTAGTCGGTAAGATTACGCCTAAAGGCGAGCAAGAATTGTCCAGTGAAGAGCGTCTGCTGCGGGCGATCTTTGGCGAAAAGGCCAAAGAGGTCCGCGATACTTCCCAGCGCATGAGCACCGGCCGCCACGGCAAAGTAGTTGGCGTTAAAGTCTTTTCACGGGCTTCCGGCCATGAGCTAAAAGCCGGTGTTATTATGCAGATCCAGGTGTTTGTGGCCCAAATGCGCAAAATTAGTGTTGGCGATAAACTCGGGGGCCGCCATGGTAACAAGGGTGTCATTGCCCGTATCCTGCCGGTTGAAGACATGCCCTTTAATGAAGAGGGCACACCGGTCGATATTATCCTTAACCCACTGGGCGTGCCATCGCGCATGAACATCGGCCAGTTGTTTGAGACTCACCTGGGCATGGCCGCCAGGGCCCTGGGTATTAAGGTCGCCAGCCCGGCCTTTAACGGCGTGCCAATCAGTAAAATACAGGACCTCTTAAAAAATGCCGGACTGCCCCAGGATGGCAAGCAGCAGCTTTATGATGGCCGCAGCGGCGAGCCCTTCAGCCAGCGCACCACTGTTGGCAGCATGTATATTATCAAGCTCAACCACATGGTCAGCGACAAAATCCATGCCCGCTCAACCGGCCCTTACACCATGGTTACCCAGCAACCACTGGGTGGTAAGGCCCAAAATGGTGGCCAGCGCTTTGGCGAAATGGAAGTCTGGGCCCTGGAAGCTTATGGCGCAGCTCACACTCTTCAGGAAATGCTGACCATTAAGTCAGACGATGTTTACGGCCGGGCCAAAGCCTATGAGTCGATCATTAAAGGTACGACTATCCAGGGACCGAAAGTGCCCGAAAGCTTCAATGTGCTGGTTAAGGAGCTACAGGGTCTTGGTCTGAAAGTAGATCTGCTGACTGCTGACAACAAGGTTATCGATGCCGAGGAGATTTTAGCTCGCAATATTAAAGATGAAGCTAAGCATGTACCGACGCTTACCAATCCTGATCAAAGCCTCCAGGACGCTGATAGGCTGGAGAATCCAGTGGCCGATGAGCTGGCGTTGGGCGAAGGCGGTGTCGAGATCGAGAATGAGCCAAATGCGATTACCATAAGCGATATAGAGGGGGTCAGCTAATGCGCCGTTACACCCCAGGCACCAACATTGCCGACTTTGATGCTGTCCGCCTGGCGATTGCCAGCCCTGATGACATTGCCGAGTGGAGTTACGGTGAGGTCACTAAGCCCGAAACTATTAACTACCGTACCCAGAAGCCGGAGCGTGACGGTCTGTTTTGTGAACGCATTTTCGGTCCGGTTAAAGATATCAACCCGCATGATGCCAAATATAAGGGTGTCCGGTCCCGCGAAGCCGCGGTTGATAAAAACGGCGAGCTGGTAACTAGAAGCATAGTCCGGCGCGAACGTATGGGCCATATTTCCTTGGCCTGTCCGGTGGCCCACATTTGGTTTCTGCGCGGTACACCCAGCGCTATTGGTTTGTTACTGGGCATGACGGTTAAGAACCTGGAGCGTATTGCCTACTTTGCCAGCTACCTTATTAAAAGCCTCGATAAAGAGAAATTAGATAAAATTGTGGCTGACCGTGAAGCTGAATTTGCGGCGGTTGAGGCGGCCACAAAGGCCCGCTACACTGCTGAGGCTAAAAAGGAAGGAGCCGATAGCAAAGCCTTGGCCGAAGCCCAAAACAAGGAGCTGGCCGAACAAACGGCTGAGGCCGATGGTTTTAGAAGCCAGGTTAGCGCCTTAGGTAAGTTAAACTTGCTATCCGAAACTGATTACCGCAACTTGCCCGCTGAACTGCAGTCACTGACCAAAGTTGGTATGGGCGGTGCAGCGCTTAAAGAACTGCTTGATGAAGTTGATCTGGAAAAACTGATCGGCGCTTTAAACAAAGAAGCCGACGAAGCCAAGGGTCAGCGCAAGAAAAAAATCATGAAGCGTCTGCGCTTGCTGGAAAGTATGCAGCGGGCCGGCATTAAACCGTCAAGTATGTGTGTTTCAGTACTGCCAGTTATCCCACCCGACCTGCGGCCAATGGTCCAGTTGACTGGCGGCCGCTTTGCCACATCCGACCTCAACGACCTTTACCGCCGGGTCATTAACCGTAATAACCGCCTGAAGAAGTTGATGGACCTGAACGCGCCGGAAGTCATCCGGCGTAACGAGCAGCGTATGCTGCAAGAAGCGGTTGATGCCCTAATCGATAACAACAATGCCAGAAGCGGCCGGGCTGTTGCCGCCACCGGCCAGCGCCGCCGCTTAAAGAGCCTATCAGATATGCTCAAAGGCAAGCAGGGCCGCTTCCGCCAGAACCTGCTTGGCAAGCGCGTAGACTACAGCGGCCGCTCGGTCATCGTCGCCGGTCCGGAGCTTAAGATGCACCAGTGCGGTCTGCCCAAAACCATGGCCCTGGAGCTGTTCAAGCCATTTGTTATTGGCCGCTTAATTGACCAGGAATTGGCCCATAACATCCGTAGCGCTACTCGTATGCTGGAAACCAGTGATACGGCCGTCTGGGACGCCCTGGACGAAGTCATTAAAGAGAAATACGTCTTGCTTAACCGGGCACCAAGTTTGCACCGTTTGAGTATCCAGGCCTTCCAACCGGTACTGATCGAGGGTAAGGCCATCCAACTGCATCCGCTGGTTTGTAAGGGTTTTAATGCCGATTTCGATGGTGACCAAATGGCGGTGCATCTGCCGCTGGGGGCTGCCGCCCAAGCCGAAGCCCGTGAGATTATGGCTTCCAATAAAAACCTGCTGAAACCAGCCGATGGTTCACCGATCCTGCACGTTGAGCAGGACATTGTTCTAGGCTGTTACTACCTGACCTACCAGCGCCCAGGTACCGAAGATGTCAAAGCCCGCAACTTTAGCAGCTTGGAAGAAGTACTACTGGCGCTTGATGAAGGCGCGATTTCGTTGCAGTCGCACGTAGCCGTGCCATTTAGGGGTGAGCTTCGAGATACCACCCTCGGCCGTTTGCTATTTAACGAAATCTTTCCGGAAGATTTTCCCTACCAAAACCAGGCTATGACCAATAAACAGCTGGACAAGGTTATGACCATGACCTACCAACGTTATGGCCAGGATGCCACGGCTATAATTGCCGATGACCTTAAGGATCTGGGTTTCCGCTACGCGACATATTCCGGTCTATCCATTGGCATGGATGACTTTTCGGACCTGGACAAACTTCCAGGTATTGTGGCTGAGGGTGAAAAACGAGCGACTGAGATTTCTAAACAGTACGCCGCCGGTTTTATCACCGATGATGAACGCTATCGCCTGACCGTAGATACCTGGACTGACGTCGATGCGCAGGTCGAGACCGCCTTAGCCGAGCAATTCGCTACTGAAGACAGTACCATGTCTATCGCCGTGGCCTCTGGTGCCCGTGGTAACATTTCGCAGATGAAAAAGTCCGTTGGTATGCTCGGCATGTTTGCCGACGCTACCGGCCGGGCGATTGAGCTACCGGTAAGGTCTAACTACAAGTATGGCTTGTCACCGCTAGAGTACTTTACGGCTACCCGTGGTACCAGAAAATCGCTGATCGATATCGCTCTGAGGACTGCCGATTCAGGCTACCTGACACGGCGCCTGGTTGATGTCGCTCAGGATGTTTTCACGGTCGAACACGATGTTGAAGATCCGGGTTTCCCAGTTTACCGTAGTGACTCTGAAATCATTAACGTCAGTTTTGGCGCCCGCCTGGCCGGCCGTTTTGCCGCTGAAAACATTAAACGGCAGGTTAAAGCCGGTGAGCTGGTTACCCCAGAAATTGCCGCTGCTATTGAAGCTGATGAATCTATCCAAGTCGTGAAGATTATGAGCGTTTTGTCCTGCACCTCGCTGCGCGGCGTCAGCCAAAAGTCCTATGGCATTGACCTGGCTACAGGTGAGCTAGTCGCCAATGATTATCCAATCGGTGTTATTGCCGCCCAAAGCATTGGCGAACCCGGCACCCAGCTGAGCTTGGACTCCAAGCACCGGGCCGGGGCAGTTACGGCCGGTGATGATGTAACCCAAGGTCTGACCCGTGTGGAAGAGCTTTTGGAAGTCCGTACGCCAAAAGGCCAGGCCTATCTGACCGATATTACCGGCACAGTTAACGCCTGGGAAGAGGATGATGAATATATTGTTCAAGTGACAGCTAAAAAACAAAAACCGGTGGAAATTTCGATCGCTGATCGCACACCCAAAGTCAAGACTGGCGACGAAGTTAACATCGGTGACGTCATTGCCGCTAACGAAGACGGCAGTGAGCCGGTGGCGGCTACCATGGTCGGCAAAGTTAAGCTTGATGGTTCGACGGTTATTATTGCCCCGACTGCCAAAAGTGTGGTTCGCTATGAGATCCCCGGCTTTAAACAACTGCTGGTCAAAGACGGTGAGACGGTTGAAGCCGGCCAGCGTCTGACTAATGGTTCTATTAACCTGCATGAGCTAGTGCGCTTACAAGGTATTGAAGCGACTCAGCGCTACATCATGAATGAGGTGCTCTACATCTTCGCATCACAAGGTCAGACGATTGCCGATAAACACCTGGAGGTTATCGTCCGTCAAATGTTCAGCCGGGTCCAGATTGAAGATTCCGGTGACAGTCAATTCATAACCGGTGACATAGTCAGTAAGTTAGCTGTTGTCGAAACTAACGAGAAGTTAGCGAAGAGGAAAAAACCGGTTAAGTACAACCAGCTGCTGCTGGGTATTACCAAGGCTTCACTGTCGACTGATTCGTTCCTGTCAGCCGCCTCGTTCCAAGACACCACCCGTGTCCTGATCGCCGCTGCCACCAGTGGCAAAGTCGACCATCTTTATGGCCTTAAAGAAAACGTTATTTTAGGCCGCTTAATACCTGTCGGTACCGGTGCCCGCCGCTTGCGCGATAAAGCAACAGCAGAGGAGGCAGCAGTTGCCTCTAAAGGGTAAATTTGCTAGGATTGTAGCTTATGCCAACAGTTAACCAATTAGTTAGGAAATCACGTAAAATGCCTGGCACTAAGACCAAGTCACCGGCCTTGCAGCGGGTGGTTAATAACCTAAAGACCAGGAGCTATGATAAACCCGCACCGTTTAAGCGCGGCGTCTGTATCCGTGTGACCACCAAAACCCCTAAGAAGCCTAACTCAGCTCTTAGGAAAGTAGCACGCGTAAGACTGACAAACGGTCACGAAGTCTGGGCTTACATTGGTGGCGAAGGCCACAACCTGCAGGAACACGCCGTGGTACTGGTTAGAGGTGGACGAGTGAAAGACTTACCTGGTGTACGTTACCATATTGTTCGTGGCAATCTTGATTTACAAGGCGTCCAAGATCGTAAGCAGGGCCGTAGTAAGTATGGAACGAAGAAGGGTAAATAGTATGAGCGGCGGTATGGAAATACGACTTGAAACACCTGGCCACGATCACAGTGAAGATGTTGAATATGCCAGGGATTTGTGGGAACGTTGTGACAGGGGTGAGGTGCATCCGGACGATCTGAGCTTGAGTGATCTAATGGTGCTTACGCACCACTATCCTGAGACTTTTAGAAAGATGGTCGGATAGCATAATGCCACGTAAGACTACTAAATCTCTAGTGAGAGATGTTGAGCCAGACCGCCTTTATAACAGTAAGCAAATTGCTAAGGTTATTAACCGCGTCATGCTGGATGGCAAGAAACAGCTAGCCGAACGATTAGTTTATGGTGGCATGCAAAAAGCCGCCGATAAGCTTAAAGTCCAAAACCCATTAGAAGTTTTCGAACAAGCAATGAAAAACATCCAGCCGCACCTGGAAACCCGTTCCCGCCGGGTTGGTGGCGCTAATTACCAAATTCCCTTTGAAGTTAAGGGACAACGCCAACAGCACCTGACCATTATGTGGTTTGTACAGGCAGCTCGTGATCGCAAGGGTATTAGTATGGAAGACCGCATTGCCCATGAACTGATGGATGCCTATAACAATACCGGCGCGGCCGTTAAGAAAAAAGAAGACGTCCATAAAATGGCTGAGGCTAACCGGGCCTTTGCGCATTTTGCGAGGAGTTAAAATGGAGCTTAAGGACCATGTATCTAGATTAGAAGAGCAACATTATGCTCTGCGAAGTGCACTTAATGCCTCAGCAGAAGCCTCGGATAAACATCCAATAAACTTTTTACATCCAGATGTTTTTAGGACAAATGGTGGATTGGCCCGAGAAATAGGCAAAACATCACTCGAATTTGTAAGATTAATTCCCCATGTTCATGAAATGTACCTAATACATAAAGGTAAATTGCCAAAAATTGAATAATAAATATGGCAGATAAGCAATATAATTTAGAACAAGTTAGGAATATCGGCATCATTGCCCATATTGATGCGGGCAAGACTACGACCACCGAAGCTATTTTGTATCGTACCGGCCTAAAACACAAAATTGGCGAGGTTCATGAAGGCGACACTACCACTGACTGGATGGCCCAGGAGAAAGAGCGCGGTATTACCATTACGGCTGCTGCCGTTACCTGTTTTTGGAAAGACAAGAAGAT
>Ga0209541_10003829_pt1 | contig 27269 bp, 20 predicted proteins | sample RifCSPlowO2_01_FD_184027 | JGI IMG/M metagenome (GOLD analysis project Ga0209541, IMG submission 184027) | Groundwater microbial communities from Rifle, Colorado - Rifle CSP2_plank lowO2_0.1 (SPAdes) (version 2) | ecosystem: Environmental > Aquatic > Deep subsurface > Groundwater | place... | reverse complement strand
CTCAGCCTTTTAACAAAAGGTTGACGAAAATACACTAAGTACGGTTTCATTTCATTCAACCGTACGAGTAATGCTGTAAATAATGTACACAAAGTAGAGTATTTGCTTCACAAAGTCGTACGAGTAACGGCGTAAACAAGGCAACTATTTGCGCATGACTTTACGAAGTAAATGTCATGCCCGATGTTTTTTCGTCAACCTTTTTGCTTGCCAAAAAGGCTGCTCTGAAAGAGTTTGCTAGGACTAAGTCTTGACTAGTTTATTATTAACTAGTTTTCTCTACAATTAATGGAATTTTGAAGCTGCTAGCCTATTGCCTGCATTCTTAGAAAGATATTTATAGTAGAATGTGCTTAATCTTATCGTGATAATCAAATCACAAATAGAAACATATGCTTTAACATACGTTTATAACTTTAAACATATGCTTGTAAAGTAGGTGATACTAAATGAAAAGTCTAAACGAACTCTTTAAATCAATTCCAAGAAAGGCAGCAGAAGCGGTTTCTATTGCTTCTCTAGCTTCTATTTTACTTTTGCCTAAAACTGCAGGAGCTGAAGGTTCTGTTGAAATGGTTTTTGGGGATGATAAAGCAAACTTAGAAACAACAGTTTATGGAGATGTCAGCGAAGATTTCAATGTATATTTATGGAGCATAATTTCAATGGACGATGGCGATGTGTATCCTTTTTCAAATATGTCACTTAGGTATGAATTGGATGATCTTGAAGCAAGCAATGATTCAATTGGTATTAATTTGTTAATGATATTGCAGGCATACGACAATGATTTTGTTCCTAGATTAGGAATGGACTATGTTGTATTGCTAGAGGATGATTTGGATTTCTATCATTCAATTGCACCTAGTCTAATTCATCCAGAACTTGAATTGATATCTGGTGTTTTATATCATCCAAATTTATCTGCTATGCCTTGGACTAATGAAGAAGAAGGAAGAATTCAGGCAGAAAGTATAAATTATTTTGGATTAGATGGCCATATTTTCAGCGCGCAAAGGTTTAGAGTAGGCGCTAGAGACGGTAATTTAAGCAGAGGTTTTTCATTGGATTTGGAAGAGTATGGTGACGATTTTGATTTTAATTACAATCTCGGAGCGTACCTTTCATTAGAGTTTGAATAGAAAAACAGAGAAAATCTAAGAAACTCAACCAAAAATCTGGCGGACATTAAGGTATTCTTCCCTAGTGCCAATGTCGTACCAGAATTCTTCATAGACTACGCCATACAATTTGCTTTTTTTAACCAAATGTTCCATTATATTCCCGGAATTGTTGAACTTTTTATTTGATAAATCCTTTCTTATTAGCTTTATGTCCTTAGGCGAAAAAAGGTAGCATGCAGTTGCCGCTATGTTTGTTTCAGGATTTTCCGGCTTTTCCTCGAACTTTACAACTAAGTCTAATTTTAGTTTTACATTTCCCAATTTATTTGCAATTTTTCTCCTTTCCTCTTTTATCAGTGCAATTACTGAAGAAGATTTATCCTTGCCTAAATCTACCATCTCATTCAAATCAAAGCCAAAAAGATTGTCGCCTGCCACTATTAATGTCCAGTCGTTTATGTTAGTCTTGTTCAAAACAAATAGTATATCACCTGCGGCGCCTAATCTTTCGTCATTTGACTTTGTGCCATCATTTATTATCTCTATTTTAATAGGGTAATTCTGCATATTTTTCCATGTAATAAAATCATTGTAAAATCTATCATTAGTTACGACAAGAATCTCATCAACTTCTTTTACTTTTATTATCCTTTCTACTACATAATTTATCATTGGTTTTTTTCCTACATGCAGCAATGATTTTGCAGTATTCTCTGTTATAGGATAAAGCCTTGTGCCATATCCCGCAGCAAGTATAATCGCCTTCATATTCAATAAACATATTGGGTAAATTTTTAAATATTATGGTTAGATCATTCATTATGTACCTTATTATGGGTTCAAAAGAGGATCCTGCAGCATCTTGTATGATTAATGAACTTATTAAATTAGCGCATTTTAAACAAATAGATTCTAAACAAATAGATGAAGATAAAACCTATACCAACTGTTATATTCATAAAACCCTTCCAATACATCTAAAACAAGTTGAAGGAAGCCTTATAAGAGGAGAAGAAATTGATAAAGAAAAGAAGTACAGTTGTGTAGTATTCCTTTCAAAGCATGAAAGCAAGCTTCAGAATAAAACATTTTGTGTTCATTCTCCAGGTAATTTTGGGGAAGCATTCGGCGGAGAAAAAAGAAAGTTATGCAGAAGTAGTCCTTGGTTGTTCAAAAACCTGATGAAAGAACTTGTTAGGCTTAACAGTATTGACAGCATCAACAAAACTAATAATCCTATTAATAACTTAACTATTAATCCTATTAATAACCTAACTAATAATTTAATTAATAATAAATCTAATGATATTGATGCTATAAATCATGAACTAGGTTATGAAGTCTGGAATGAACCAACACACCATGGTCCTTTTTGCGATACGCCATGTGTCTTTTTGGAGATAGGCGCAACTAAAGAAACATGGTATGATAAGAATGCTGCTAAAATAGCCGCAAATGCCATAATTAATATCCTTAAATTGTCGTTTAAATATAATGAAAATAATAATGAAAATACATGTGGTGAAAAATGCAGCGAATACAATGGTGAATATAAAAATAATGAATATAAAAATGCAATTTATTTAGGTGGATTGCATTATTCAGACAAAGTAAGAAGAATAATTCTTGAAAGCGAATATGCCATAGGCCATATATGCCCAAAATATTCATTGGAGTTATTGGACTGCGATATGCTGAATCAGATGATAGATCAGACAGGAGACGTCAAAAAAATATTTGTTGAAAAAAAAACATTCATGAGCGGAGAAAAAAAACAAGAATTGTTTGATCTTCTTGAAAAAACGGGAATTGCCGTGGAAAAAGTATAGTTAAGAATTGTTAGAAAGTACACGCTTTAAGAAATATACTAAAAAAAAACGGCATTAAATATATTAAAAAACATCTTATAAGAAACTAAAAACTGTAAAAATTCATTCAATTTATGCTTTCTTTTCAAGTTTTTCTTCAGGACATACTTCATCAATAATATGCTGTGGTATTCCTGCTTCTTGAAGTGCTTTTCTCTTAAGTCTGATTTCCTTGCCTTCGTGAGCTTTCAACAACTCATTTGCTTTGGATACATAATCAGCTTTCTTCTCTTCAAGTTCCTTCTGCAATCTCTTCTTTTCAATTTCCAATGCTTTTAACTCTTCTGCAGTCAATTCTGTCTTTCCTGTTTCTATCTTTTCTCTGTATTTCTCTAATTCTTTTAGTGTTTCTGACGCTCTCTTCCCTTCGACCATTACGCCCATTGATTGACATGTACCTAAGATTTCTCTGCATCTCATAAAATTATCTTTGCCTAATAAAGAATCCTTTTTCATTAATGCAACTTTTATAACTTGTTCTATCTTCAGATCTGCAACCAAATCAGTTAATGGGTTGCTGGATGCTGTTTCGATGCCTGCTTCTTTCTTGATTAAAGCTGATGCAGGAGGCGTTCCTATTGAGATCTTGTACTCTTTTGTTTCTGTATTAACTTCTACTGTGACAGGAACTTTCATCCCCTTAAAATCTGCTGTCTTTTCATTTATGTCTTTTATAACTTGGCCCATGTTAACACCTAATGGTCCTAAAGCGGGTCCTAATGGTGGTCCAGCAGTTGCCTTTCCGCCATCTACAAGTGTTTCAACAGATTCTTTTGCCATTAAGTTGAAGAAAAATTATCTATTTATAAATATTATGGGAGTATATTATATTTTGCTATAATTATTAGGTATGAATCATGTTAATTACAACTTGGGTCTTATATCCCGTTGCTTGCAACAATATCCAAGTTGTAATCTCAGAAATGCAGGTCACGAAGTGATAAATTTGCCGTATACCCAGCAGCTTGCTGCGGTTGGGTAGGCAAATCTAAGGGCATTTCTGTTGATTTCTCCGATTAATCAAGCCTTTACCAATTCCATCTGCACATGCCTCAATAATGTATTGAAAATATTATTGACATTTGATATTATTTCATATGGGTCTTTGTTGTCAAGAAGTGCTTCTAATATGCATATTTCTGCATGCACATACCTAAAAAATTCTTCTTTAGAGAAAGTTATTAAATTCCTCTGGTTCAAATCCTGATATGCTTTTTTTCTTATTGTAAAATCTGGCAGATGTGCGGCATGATAATAAAATTTATTCAGCAGATGCTGCATCCTTATGTCTTTTGGATAAGCAAAATTTCCTTCCTCAAAAGGCTGGAAGAAATTATTTTCCATATAATGCCCTTTTTTTCTTTCTTTTCTGAATTTATGCGCAAGCGTTACTCCAAGCCTTAGTGGAGAATAAAACAAATAATGTGCTGGGTATGCTTCATTTTCAAATAATTTTCTTATTTCGGCGATATTTCTCCTTATGTGCTCCTCTGTAGTATTGTAGCATAAGCCTATAAATGACAATGAATAATAAAAATTTTCATACTTATGTTTAAATTCAATTAATCGTCGTGTTGCTTCAATATTTTTATTTACATTTATTATTTTGCCTATTTCATTCAATGTTTCCTGAACATAAGATTCAATTCCAATGTATACATTAAATGTAATAAATGGATATTCCTCTAATGTGTGAATCATGGTTTTCTGGCATTGTTCTGCAAGAAATGTGTCCGCGCGGGAATTGAACGCAATGCTGTGTATGTTATCTAAAAGATTGTTGTTTTTTAGAGAAATCATTAATTCGTCCAACCTATGCAGGAAATTTTGATGCATTATCTGCACGAATATCTTATCTACTCCTTTTTTTTTTGCTATTAAAATGTCCTGCTTTATTTCTTCTGTAACATATTTAATTTCTCTCTCGTATAATTTTGGCTCTTTAACAACAATATTACAAAAATCACATTTGGCGATGCAGCCTAATGAAGTACTTACAATAAACTTGTCCTGTGAGTATTCTCCGTTGGAATTCCAGTCTATGTCGACAGGCATAATAGTCTGCCATTCTGGAAAAGGATATTCTATAGGATTTTTTATAACTATTTCTGAACGCCTCCATATTAAATTAGGGATTTCTTCAGGCCTCTTTATCAGCAATTTATAGAATGAGCCTTCGTTTGCTCCATAAATCACATAATCTATGAAATTATGGGTTTCTAAAATCTCCCTGCCAAGCTCTGTCGCCGAACTTCCTCCAAATACAATTGTACATTTGTTTCTCCTTTTTAACATTTCTGCCATCTTCAATGAATTAAGATAATTGCTTTCCATAACAGAGAAAGCATAAACATCTGCGTAAGGCAGCGACTCAGCATGTTCTATCGCCTTGTCATAATTTGCAGAATTAAATGAAAAATCATAGCATTCTATCCCTTCAGGGTAGCCTTTGCTTTTAATATAAGAAATTATCCTCAGGATTCCATAGTTTTTAACTTTAACAGTTTCCCTATCCTGCCAGTTGTTTGGCGCTTCGATAAATATTATCATGCATTAATCTTGTTCTATTAAGTATTTAATGTTTTTGACATCTGCGGCTAATATGAAACCCTTGCTACTATCCTCAGTCCGAGCCTATCGATAAACACTTCTAGCCCGTCGTGAGGGGTTGCTCCCTACGGGAACACAGGGCTCTCTCGATAAAAGTACCCGTAGCGAGGAAGATAGTAGCTTGCGGAGCAAGAGGGTTTCATATTAGCCGACATCTGCATTTTTAATGTAAAACTGTCATATTCAGCATGATAATTGGTAAATTAGTAATAATCACTACGTTATCCTATGACAGAATTAAATAGTAGTGGGAATATGTGAACTTCTAGGACTCCTGCAAGAAGTACAATTCCGAATGCAAATGCGCCTATAAGCATTGAATCTGTTGTAATATGATGGAACTTTTCTGAGAAAATCTTTTCCCTTAAGACAGCTTTAGACAGGACCCCTCCAACAATTGCAGCTCCAATATAACTTGCAGCTTCGGTTATTAAATGAGGGATTATTGGAAGCATGAATAACCCAAAGAATACAAATGGACTTACATCAGTCTGAACCACTGCCAATTTTGCAGAAAATCCAATCACTGCTCCCCATGCGCTTGCGTTCCATGTCAAGAATAAAACCGAGCCTGCTCCATAAACCAAAGAAAGTATAAAACAGGCAATTAATACTATAAGATTGTTTAGCAGTATGCTCATTAATTCTGCATTTAGTATCGCTCCGCCGGAAAGATTTGCTACTGCCAGCTGCGGCGCAAATAACCTGTTTATTATATCCAGCGGAAATAGAAATGACAATACAGAGAATGCAACGAAAATCCCAAGAAACATTAAGAGATATATCTCAAAAATATCTCTATGATCTTTAAACAATAATCTTAATGATAATTTTTTTTCTCTTATCTCTATATTTTCTTCGTCGGATAATAACTTGTTCAAAGAAGGAATTAATAAAATTGAGATAAATGCCACAGCCATCATACCAGTATTGGATTTGAAGATTAATCGCGCGCTTAAAATACCGATAAGCGCATAGACAAAGCCGAGGACAAAAGCGTACCTCGGCCTTTTTTCAAGCCACTGAACCTTAAAAACCTGTTCTAAAACCATCTCTTTCTCCCACACAGATTATGGCTCAGTAGCTTTATATATCTTATGAAATGGATCTTCCTCAGGGTAAGATGAGAATTTAGAGATCCATTCCCGACTTTTTAATATGAATCTTGTTAGTATATAAATGTTACTATTTTGTATACTGGGATTGGTTTTGTTATTTAAGAAAAAATTATATTTCCTTTAAAGCGATATAAGACACTTGTTCTAAATTTTATAATTCCTTATGATCCCATGTTTCTAAAGAAGTCTTCTATCTCCTGCACGGGATACTTTGTAATTTTTATGTTCATTTCTTGAGGAAAGCATTCTTTGTACATGGGCCATGCGAATCTTTCATCTAAAAATATGATAACGCCTTTGTCATTCTCTGTTCTTATGCATCTTCCTGCATTTTGCAGGCATTTTTGGAATGCAGGATATGTATATCCATATCTCAATCCCTTCCCGAATTTTTCCTGATAATGCCTTATTAATTCCTGTGTTGCCAAATCTTTTTTTACCAAAGGCAGACCTACAATAATTACTCCTTTTAGAAAGTCTCCAGGCAAATCAATCCCTTCTCCAAATGAGCCTGAAGCGACAGCAAGCAATATGCTTCCATTTTCTTTATTTGCCTTAAATTCATTTAGAAGCTTTTCTTTCTCCTCTTTGTTCATTTCTCTTGCTTCATAAAATATTTTTTTATTCGATGTGTTTTCAATCATAAAACCAACTTCTTTCTGCAGATAATAACTTGGAAAAAATATCAAAACATTTCCGGGCACGGCATCGCTTAATGAACTGCATACGATTGCAATTGAACGAAATTGCTTTGCAGATCTCATTGAATATTTTGTTGTTGTTATTGGAATAATCATATTGCTCCTATTTTTCTCTGGGAAAGGGGATTTGTAGCTTTTTAATACAGCATTTTCTACTCCAAGCAAATCCTTATACATCTCCATAGGCTCCAATGTTGCAGACATAAAGATGCAGCTATGCGCCTGGTTGATAACATGGCTTGAGATTACGCTTGGATCTAAACATAATATGGATAAATTTATGTTATCTCCAAAAGGCGATTGCTCCCTGCTGATTATTCTTGTTATACTCTCCAGCTCTTCCTCCCAATGCTCTAAAAATTTTCCTACGCTTAAAATAAAACTTCTTTCTTGAAAATCAAGAACAGATTCTCCAATATTAAGCAGATCCATCTTGATTTCCATATAATGCTTGTATTTTTCAATTTCATTGATAAACTTATTTTTATCTATAACTGCCTCATCATTCCTTACAAGTTCGTTTAATATGTCATAAATCTTTATTAAAGAGTCTGCTGTTTCTCTATATCCATTCTTGTTGGCTTCTTTTATCGCTTTATTTATTGTGGAGCTTGCCAATTGAGCGCTTCCAAGTTTTCTAAGCCTTTCAGGCAGGTTATGCGCTTCATCAACTATGATTATGCACTCTTCAAGCGATTTATTCAGCTTATTGAAGAATAATGTCTGTATGTGCTTATTGAATATATGATAATAATCTCCTATTATCACATCCGCCTTCTTTGCAATTTCAATGCTTAATTCATATGGACAGCATTCATGCGTCTTACCCAATGCAACAATATCCTTTGCGGAATAATTATTCTTTTTAGCGTCTTCAATCAATACCTTCGCCTGCATGCTCAACTGGTTGTTTGTCTTCGTTTTCAAATAATTACTGCATAAGCCTTTCTCTCTTAATTTAATGCAATGCTCACTAAATTCATTATTATTTAATGTCTTAAGATTATCAAATGCGCACATCAATTTTTTACCGACAATATCTGCTGAAATTACATCTTTATCGTATTTTCCTTTTAACAGTCCAATTGTTTCAAGCGCAATCAAATGCTGTGTGTGCCTTGATGTAAGAAAGAAAACTGTTTTCTTATTTTTAACTGCGTAATCAATGCATGGTGATAATGCAGCAGCAGTTTTTCCAAGTCCTGTAGGAGCATGTATTAAAATATTTTTTTTATTATGTATAGCATCATCAATGTCATCAATAACTTTTTTCTGTTCTTCCCTTATATTATCATATGGAAATGGAATCATTTAATTGCGATAGCTGTTTTATTTTTATATCTTGCTGTTTATCCGGCAATTTTTTTTCACTCTCAATCGAAAACTTTATAATATATCTATTTTCTGTGGTATATATATTCAAGAATAGCAATAAAATACAGCGATAACTTTTTAAACAACAAAATTCCACATAGTCTATGACTTTCAATATGGAATTTTGTGTTCCAAAAACCACATGCCGTGGTTTTTGATACAATGAAAGTTCATTTATTTAGGGTTGAGTGGTTCAATATTAAATTATGTGTTTCAACAAATAATAGTTGTGTAGTTGAAGCATCAAAACTACTTTGATGTCAGTACATTTGTGGTTTTGACATTAAAAAGGATACTAAAAATGTATCAAAATATTTTAGATTGAATGTATGGGTGACTTGGTTTGAAAAACAAAGAAATTTTTAATGTTGTTTTCAGAGAAAAACCTGCAATGATGTTAATCATTTTGAAGAACAGCACCAGCGAGCTGTACGCATCATCGCTGGCAAAACAGACAGACTGCACATATTCTCATGTTGTAAAAATATTGCAGTTGATGGAACAGTCAGGTTTAATCACTTTCAAAAAGCAGGGCAGGCTTAACTTGATCTATTTGACAAAAAAAGGAACTAATTTTGCAGACAATTTAGTTTCAGCATATAACTCTTTGTAAGTATAAATGATCTTTGTAAGTGTAAATAAAATCATAATTGTTAAGAAATTCTCAAAACTCAAAAAATTCCCTAATTAAGTTTTCATGCTAAGTAAGATTTAAGAATTGAATATTAATCCCATAACGATATGCTGACAAAAGAACAACTTGATGAGATAGCAATAAGACAAAGGGAAATGCAGCAAAGATTTAGATCTGTTCCAGATAGCGGCCTATATATTGAATATTTAGAAAAACGGTTTATTGTTTACAAGGATGTTTTTTGGCCTTTTGATGACAGCAAGCCGCTTGTGGAAAACTATACTATCAATCATGGAGAATATGTTTTGGATGTTTGCACAGGTTCAGGTGTAATTGCAGTTTTCTCTGCTTACAAAGGAGCAGAAAAAGTAGTTGCTTTGGACATAAATCCGTATGCTGTTAAAACTGCAAAAGAAAACGCGGGAATACATGGTTTTGAAGACACAATTGATGTTAAATTGTCAGATATGTTTGACGTATTGCAGGCAGATGAACAATTTGATGTAATCACTGGAAATTTGCCATTTAGAGATATGCCTGCTTCTGATCATGTTGAAGCATCTCAATGGGATAATAATCTCAATACACATAAATCTTTTTTTGAAGGGGTAAATAGGCATTTGAAAAAGAATGGCAGGATTTATCTTTCTCAGGCAAATTTCGGAGCAGTTGAAAAAATGAAACAATTTGCTGAAGTAGCTGGATTCTCAGTAAGATTAATGAGTCAAAGAACAATGCATGATGGAGACCCTAGAATTTTCTATGCATTTGAATTGACAAGAAAATGAAAAATATTCATTCTGTATAACTTAAAACAACAAAATTCCACTAATCTATGGTTATTTCAATATGGAATCTTGATATAACTCACTTAATAACTAATTAAAAAAAATATTTAAAAAAAAGTAAAAGCAATACAGCTTTAAGCTACCAATATCTTGAATCTTTCAGGATCGTACTTCCAGTCTGCTGGAAGTTTCTCTGTTTGAATATAATACTTTACAAGTCTACGGATTTTGGAATCGTTTAATATCAATCCGCGTTTTGCAACTTGATCCTTTTTATTTGTTTCAAGGTGTTTTCTTAATGAAACATTGCTTTTAATCAGACTAATTAAGTCTTCAGGTATTTCTGGAGCTTGTTTTTTTTCTTTCAATATCTGCATAATTGTTTTTTTTGTTACAAGCTTTACATCAGGAACTCCATACTTGTCCCTAAGAATCATGCCGATCATTGATGATGAATACTTGTCTTTTCCAAGTTTTGCAACCAATACTTCGACTTCTTTTGCATTGTATCTCATCCAGCTTGGCGCTGTCTTTACCCCAGGTTTCTTTGAACCTGACTTTCCTTTTGCTCCAGAGTGCATCCTTGCCATAATTAAACATCTCCGCTTTAGTTTTTTTGAATTTTATTAAATGACAGTGAAAAGAAATCTCACCGCCAGCATACATGCGCTTTCACGCCTGTACCTCTTGATATAGACGAAAAGAATAATATCTCTTTTATAAATTTTGCGTCTTTTTGTACGTAATAAGTTAAGTTAGCAGCTTCAAAATTCTTGATGAAGATTATAGATTGTTCTGCGTTCACGGCAATTGATTACGCTCGATTGATACGCAAAGCAGAGCATAAAGCTCTGCACCGTAGCGCTCTGAAATAATGAGACAGCCACGGAATGCAATCGTTAGTATCGCATCACCTTTTGTCAACTTTTGCTAACAGTTGGGAGCAACCCCTCGCAACGAACTAGATGTCTTAAAAGATAGAATTTTGAACTTAAGCTGCTAACTTATTGCTTATTTCTTTTCCATATCTATTTTGCTTACCAATGGTCCAGTCTGATTATTGTATTTTGATTCAGGGTTTTTATTGTATGGTTTTTCTACAGCCGACGTCAATGTTTGAAATGTTATCTGGCATATTCTTATTCCAGGGTGTAAAGCGACGGGAAGCTTTGAAATATTCGCAATTTCCAATGTCAATTGTCCTTCAAAGCCTGGATGGACAGAGCCTGCAGTTGAATGCACTATTATTCCCAGCCTCCCGAATGAGCTCCTTCCATCAAGTCTTCCTACAAGAAAATCAGGTATTTTGATATATTCTGTTGTTGCTCCTAATACAAATTCACCTGGATGGATTATGAATGGTTCATTCACTTTTATAATAGAATTCATTATCTTATCCTTATCATAATCTTCTGGATTTATGTGAGTGACATCCGAATTCTTAAACACCAGAAATTTGTTGCCTAAAGTCAGGTCTACAGATGAAGCTCCTATCTGCACATCACTTAAGTTTGTTATGACTAATTCTCCTGAATGCAGATGCTTCCTTATATCCCTATCACTTAATACAGACATGATATTGGAGATAACTGTAGAGTATATAATTATTTCCAAAAAATGGGCTAATATGAAACCCTTGCTACTATCCTCAGTCCGAGCCTATCGATAAACACTTCTAGCCCGTCGTGAGGGGTTGCTCCCTACGGGAACACAGGGCTCTCTCGATAAAAGTACCCGTAGCGAGGAAGATAGTAGCTTGCGGAGCAAGAGGGTTTCATATTAGCCCAAAAAATGCAGTTGTTTGACATTTTATTCAGGATTATATATCATTCCATATTATTCATTGCACTTTTTAGTATTCTATTCCTCTTCTTGCGCCGACGCCTTCTTCAAAGTAGTGCTTTATCATCTTCATTTCAGTTACTAGGTTTGCTATCTGTTTTATCTCTTTTGGAGCATCTCTCCCTGTCAATACCAATTCCATTTCTCTTGGTTTTTTTTTAATAAGCTCTACAACTTCATTTACATTAAGAAATCCTAAATGCATTGCGACATTAATCTCGTCAAGTATAATTAAATCATGTTCATTTTTTGCAATTATTTCTTTTGCAGCATTGAACCCCTGCTTTACAAAATCATCCTGGACTTTGTCGTTGAGAAAACAGTATCTGCATGTTCCGCATTCTATGTCCTCTCTAACAAAATCAAAATAAGTGTATCCTTCGGATATATCCATCAGCTTGAGCTGTTTTTTTTCTTTTATGCATGGTCTTCCATACTGCATAAATCCAACATTAGGCAGAAAATTTTTTGCTGCTATAAATTCCCCAGTATATGCTCCACCTTTCATAAACTGCACTATGAACACTTTAAATCCTTGCCCTACAGCTCTTGTTGCCAGCCCAATCGCTGCTGTAGTCTTGCCTTTACCATCTCCAGTATAAACATGAACCAGTCCCCTTTTTTCTTTCATATTATAAAATACACCTTCAAATTTAATATAACTAATTAATATAATCAATAATATAATAATCAACTAACCATTCTTCTTTGTTATATTTGTTAACTTACTCTATAAATTTATAACTTGTTTGTCTCTGCATCCGTCTCTATACACAGTCATGCCTTTGCATCCTAAATTATACGCCATAATGTAAGCATCTTCTATTTCTTTTATTGCAGCATTTTTGGGGAAGTTAATAGTCTTTGAAATTGCACCATCTATATTTTTTTGGAATGCTGCCTGCATTCTAATATGCCATTTTGCTGATATGTCATGGGCCACAACAAATACTTTTCTTAATTCTATAGGTATTTCCTTCATATTCCTAATTGAACCGCATTGCGCTATCTTGTATAGTAATTCGTCGCTGTAGCATCCTTCCTGCTTTAATGCATTGATAAAATGAGGATTTGTTTTCAACAGATTATTTTTATCAAATGTCTGCTGATAAATTAAATAAAAATTTGGTTCAATTCCTGGAGAGGTGTCAGCTATAAGGCTTCTTGTTCCTGTTGGAGAAATACAAGTCAATGACAAGTTGCGCAAGTATCTTTTTCCTTGATATATCGACTTATCCCAGTTAGGAAAATTTCCTCTTGTATGCGCCAGCTTTTCTGATGCATTATATGCTTCTTTCTGTATGAATTTCATTACTTTTTCTGCCATATTTTCGCCTTCTACAGAATTATAAGGTATTTTTAACTGATAAAGCATGTCTGCAAAGCCCATTATGCCTAATCCAATCCTTCTGTTTTTTTTAATTATTTCCTGAACTTCTTCTACAGGAATATTCACTATCCCAATTATGTTGTCAAGGAACCTTACGGAGGTATGTACTGTCTTTTTTAATAAATCCCAATTTACATCATTATTTTTTACCATTAAAGATAAATTAATTCCCCCTAATGGTATGCCTTCATAAGGCAGCAGAGGCTGTTCGCCGCAAGGATCAGTTGTTTCCATACGTGTTTCTTTTAATGGATTGTTTTGGTTTAACTTGTCGATAAAGAGAACTCCAGGATCACCGTTCTTCCACGCCATTGTTACGAACAATGAAAATACTTTTCTTGCGTCGAGTCGTTCTAATTCCTTGTTTGACGACGGATCTATCAAATCATACTCCAAATTATGCATTACAGCGTTCATAAATTCATCAGTTATTTCAACAGAAACATTAAAGTTTGTTAATAATTCGGGGTTGTCCTTGCATGTTATAAAATCAATGATGTCAGGATGATGTATCGATAAGCTTCCCATATTTGCAGTCCTTCTGTTTCCTGATTGTATTATCAATGAAGATGCATAATCAAATAACTTAAGGAATGCAATTGGTCCTGAAGCGATGCTGTCAGTCTCATACGCTTTGCTTCCCTTGTGCCTCAATTTGGAAAAGCTGAATCCGCTTCCTCCTCCAAGCCTTTGCAGTATTGCTTTTGTATAAAGAGATGCAAATATTTTTTTTGTTGAATCTTCCAATGGGAGTACAAAACAATTGCAAAGCTGATTGTTCACTCCGGCATTTGCAAGCACCCTCCCTCCAGGGATAAATTGCATTGTATACATCATCTCATAAAATTCCTGCGCTGTCTGGTCTATTTCCTCAGCAGACTTTCCATATGCCTTCTCAGCTTCAGCGACAATTCTTGCTACACGCATGAACATTTCCTGCGGTGATTCTTTGATTTCCCCTTTCTTTGTTTTTATCAGATACTTCTCTTTAATGATCATCAATGCATTTTTAGAGAATTTAGTTTCAATTTTTTTCCCAAGTATATTCTCTTTCTCTTTTCTCATCTCGGCTCTTTTTTGCCGATATAAAATGTATGATTTTGCAATCTTTACCTGGCCTTCGTCAATTAAAGTATTTTCTACAATATCCTGAATAGCCTCAACGTCAGGTATTTTATTGGAAAAATTATTTTCCAGCTTCTGGACAACTTTTTCAGTTAATTCCTTTTCTAGTTTTTTATTATTAACCCCTACAGATTCAGCAGCCTTGCCTATAGCAACCCTTATCCTATCAGGATCAAATAATACTATTTCTTCAGATCTCTTTCTAATATGTGTAATTACCATTATAATATAGGAAAGAGAATTGATTTTAAAGCTTTTCGAGTAATCAGGCTCTGTCCCGAAAGTCACCAGCATAAGTCAAAATGCTATAATATTAAAGAAGCAAGTGCGTTGCGAGTGGTTGGTCCCTTCGGGAACGCAGCACATTCGGTAATCTGTAGCGAGCATTTTGAAGCTGGTGACACGAGCGATAGCGAGATTTAGGACAGAGCCGAATAATCACCTATCTAATATATCATAATATATCAATCCTGTTATCATTCCTGAGTCACACTCAACTAATATGATGAAAAATAGATATTTTGAAATGATATACTCAATTATCTATTTTAGACCATTATAAAATATTTAAATTGATGCATCTTTAAGATGTAATCTAGCGAATTAAGCGTAGAAATAATGTGGGGATAGGTTAAGCTTTTAGTGTAAGTACTATCTTCGTAAAAAAAAGTTCATTCGTAAAGAAAAGGGTTCATGTAAAAAAAGGGTGATATAGCTTGGTGGAATATCGCAATGATCAAATTCGTAATGATCAAATGTCTTCTTCGGTTGAGACTCTGGACCCTGAAGATAAAGAAATACACAGAATGTTCCAGCATAAGAGTAAATTGCTTTCATTGATTGACAATAAATTTATTTTAAACTATAAGAATTTACTGTTACTGATTAGGAATATGTGCAGGTCCGGCCAGCTTCCAATGCACCCAACAGATTACTTATGTGGAAATGACCTGGCCAGGAATATATATAAACTTAAATATTACCTTAAAGACATAGAGGGGAATCTTGTTGATAAGACTCCAGAAGATACATTTGCAAGGCTGGCTTCTTTTATGGCTGCAATGGAAAAGACAGAAGAAAAACAGCAGGATTGGGCTATCAGATTCTATAAATCATTATATGAAGGGTATTTTCTTCCAGGAGGAAGAGTACTAGCAGGTTCAGGAGACCTTTATAGATTAAAAACATTGGCAAATTGTTTTGTGTCATTAATTGAAGAGGATAATATTGAATCTATATATAAGACAGCATACGAATGCGCAAGGACTTATTCTTATGGAGGTGGCATCGGCATTGATATATCCTGTTTAAGGCCAAAAGATTCTGTAGTTCACAATGCTGCAGACAGATCAACAGGCGCTGTTTCATTTATGGAGATATATTCCCTTACAACCGGATTAATTGGCCAGGCTGGAAGAAGAGGGGCGTTAATGCTGACTATTGATGTAAAACATCCGGATATATTGAGATTCATTAATATAAAACAAAATTCAAATTGGGTGACAAATCAGATTGTTGAGCAATGCAGATGGTCTGGCAAATTTGATGATGCAAAATTAAAAGAAATAGAAAGGCAGGTGCGAGAGAATACTCAGGTACGATTTGCAAATATCTCAATTAAAGTTTCAGATGAATTCATGCAGGCAGTTTCTGAGGAAACAACTTATGGCAATAACAAGATTCTTGTTTACAAAAAATATTCAAGAACTTCTCTTCATCAAACTTTACAAGGGCAGTATCAGCATTATTCGTATGCAATCCCTTCAAAGGATATACATAATTATGAATTGTATCAGCAGTTTGACACAGTTGAAGCGCTGCAGAATTACCTTCAGCAAAAATACAATAAACAATTTTCAAATAATTTGCTTAACGGCGTTGAAAATAGGGACATATTTGGAGATGTTGTTATTCCCTTGGAAAATGAGGAATGCGACCTTGCAATACGCTATGCTGGAGACTTTTTGCTGTACTTTGCATCAAAAGAAGCAGGAGCTGTAAAACGTCTGGTTAAGGCAAGACAGATATGGGATCAATTTGTAGAGGGAAATTACAAAACAGCAGAGCCAGGTTTGATATTCTGGACGCAGATGACGGATTATTCCCCATCAAATTATGTAGGCAGGCCGATCTCTTCTACAAATCCATGCGGAGAAGTCCCATTAGAAGATGGAGGGGCATGTAATTTAGGATCAATAAACCTCTCGCGCATAGTTAAAAATGGCTACACTGCTGATGCCAAGATAGACTGGGCTCTTCTCGATCAGACCACAGAATTGTTGACGAGATTCTTGGACAATGTTGTTTCTTGGAATGAAATATTAAATCCTCTTGAAAAGCAAAGAACCGCTGCAAGAGAAACAAGGCGTTTAGGCCTTGGTGTTATGGGAATTGCAGACATGTTAAATCAGTTGGGTATAGGATATGATTCAGAGGAAGGTATAAGCATAATAGAACAGGTTGCAAAAAGGGTGGCAAATGTAGCATACAGGGCAAGTGCAAAACTGGCAGAAGAAAAAGAGCTTTCTCCGATATTTAATTATGAACTATATTCACGCGGTCCTTTCTTCAATGAAATTCTTGACGATGATACTAAAGAGATGGTCAGAGAAAAAGGGCTAAGGAATATTGCAATCCTTTCAATTGCTCCGACAGGTACAATCTCAAATGCAATTTTGGGTTTTAAGAACGGAAATAAAAATTACATAGGTGTAAGCGGAGGAATTGAACCTATTTTTGCATTATATTATACCAGAAGGTCTGAAAGCTGGGGGAATAAAACATTTAAGATTTTCCATTCAACGGTTCAGGCGTATATAGACCTAAAAGGATTTCAGGATCAGGCGCAAAATGCAGACAGCGAAGATAGATTGACGTACATTTTGCCTGAATATTTCTTTAGGACAGCGCATCACTTGGATCCTATGAAAAGAGTAAGGATTCAGGGAATCTTTCAGAGGTATGTTGATCACAGCATATCTTCAACTGTGAACCTTTCAGAGGCAATTGAACCTGAAACAATCTCCAATATTTATCTGAAAGCTTGGAAGCACGGATTGAAGGGCATTACAATTTACAGGGATGGTTCAAGATATCCTATTTTAAGTGTCGACGGCAATAAGAATGAATTCCAGGAATATAAAGAAAAAATATTTGTTGTTAAGAATAGCGAAGGGAATAATATTGAGGCTACTGGAGATACTGTATTAAAATTGCCAGATGGGACATTAACAACAGTGTACCATGCTTTTAAGCAGAATAAATTAGATAAGGCATTTGTAGGGGTGAAGTGCAATGAGTGATATGCTTCAAGTCTGCCCAAGCTGCAATGAACAGACGATGAAGATGGAAGGCGGATGCAATTTCTGCATGAACTGCGGCTTCGGCAAGTGCGATATGTAACTATTAATAATACTTAAGCTGATTTGAGAATACCATTTTTGTAAAGACTATATCTCATAACTTTGGTGTCGTTGCCATTTTAAGAAACAAACATTTCACATCCATCGCAAATTTCAACATAAGTGGCATCTCTAGTTAAACCATAGCGGTTCTGAATATTTTCTGACAATGATCCACCAATGACTTCTTCCATGACATCATACACATAATAATCATCGATCCCCCTACTTTTAGAGTATAATGCTTGCATCAGTTCTACGAACTTGGCATAACCGTAATCTTTAGTAAAATCCTGCCAAAAACAGAAGCCGGTAACATAGTAGTCTCCGCTTGGAAAAGGACAGCCTTCTTGAGAATTAGGACAAGAAGAAAGATTAACATAATTCAGTAAATCACCATTACTATAAATATTATAATATCCATAATCTGAACAAGCTATAGAAGAATAAACTGCATGCGCACCATTCTGATAAGACACGAAGTCTGCCAACCCTTCATTTAAACCATGATTGAATCCAATTATCTCTCGAGTGACACTATGTGTCATTTCGTGCGTCATTGAAAGATAGTTAGGACATCTATTTTTTTCAATATATTCTAAATAATTAAAATCTAACAAATGTCCTCTCAACTCTGACTCATCGGGATCAGCAGTTATATATTCATCATATCCTGTTGTCCTCTTATACCCTTCTTCCCTGTACTTCAACTTTAATCCAATTCTAGGCTTATTTTCATTGTAACCTAGAAATTCGGTATTGCGATGATAACAAGAACTAAGCATCTCTAAAATCTTTTCCGCAGCATCAGGATGTCCAACGGGTAAAACTACTGAGAATATACCCTTCTGAAATTTTTCTTCATCTATGCCTTGGTCGAAACCACATCTAAAATTACAACCAGTTTTCGGACAAGAAGGAGAATTATACAGGACATTACAATTAGGTTGATATACAACCTCATTAGACTCAAGAGTGCTTGCATCGAAATTACTTTCAAGACTAATCCCAAATAAGTCCAAGTAACCACCGTAACCACCGAAACTATTTTTTTCTGTAGGAAAATGATAATAGTTGCCGTCACTTTCTCTCTTAAAAACTTCAAACTTTATATAGGTTTTTCCTTCGTCGTCAAAGGGAACAAACTCTATCAACTTTATCAGAAAATCACCTTTTCCAAAACCATCTCCAACTCTAACAACATAATCTCCAGGCTCAAAATAATTGTTTCCATATCTTTCCGGATACAACTTTGGCAGTTTACTTAAATCTAGTTCTAACATCGGCGGAGCTAAAGAACGAGCATAATCAGTTAATCGACCGTCTTCATCATAAAGCACATAGCTTAATTCTTTTTCAGTTAGATTATCTAACTCTCTGCCTAATTCTTCCTCAGAAACTTCTTTGACACAACCAACAATAAAAACTGATATAACCATAACTAAAACAATCAAATAACTACAAGCGTAGGATTTTTTCCTGAAATTTCTTTTAATGATTCTCTTTCTTTCAAGAGCATCTTTTTTTTGTTCGGCATTCATTTTCTGTGTTGGTAAAGCTTCATTTTTTATTAATCTTTTTGCGTAAATTATTTCTCCTGCAAAATCAACTCTATCTTTGCTACAAATTTAGTTGCATTTTCAAAAATTTCTTCTACTCTTCTTCTAGTGTAAGTATGTATTGCAGAATAACGAGCAATGTGGCTTTCAGTTTTAGCATCTTCAAAATAATGCACATATTCGTCTTCAAAGATTTTGTGCGCTTGATTTAGCAATTCTAAATCTTCTTTCTCAATTGCATCTGGAACCAATAAGTGACCTAAAGCGATTTGAGCGGCATCATGATCTGAAACTTCGTATCTTTTTGATACGATGGCGGCTTTAGAAGCATAAAGCATAGAATAGTAAGCAATAGTTATAGCCCAATAATCCCAATACAATTTTGGTGCTTGATCATTATTTGGTTTTATATCTTTGTGGAATTTAGCAATCAGCAGGCTATTTTCTGCTTTCTGTAAGAAGAGTTTAATTTTGAAAAGGTCTTGTGATCTTTTTATTCTCTTTTGCTTTACATAATCATGAAACATTTGTTTGTATTGGTTTTTATCAAATTGCATTTAAGACGCACCTCCAAAAATCTTCTGGATTGTTAAGAATAACATGACTTTTTAAAGCTTGCTTACCTACATTTTCTTCTTTATCTTTAATCATTAGTTCAAATTCTTTTTTCGTTACAAAAATAGGATTAATCTTTTTCTTAAACAGAAGTTCATACTTTGAAAAAGATATGCTTTTGTTTCCCTCTTTGTTTATAATCAACAAATCAATATCGCTCTTTTCATTTTGGACTTTCTTAGCATAACTTCCAAATAAAACAACAATTTCTTTAGTTTTCAGTTCGCTTTCAATTTTCTTAATTATTGGTTGATTTTGGAGAAATTCTTTTCTTTCTTCATCGGACGATATGGTTAAATGAGCTTTAATAATAGCATTATCAGAGTTTAACTTGATGGTTTTTGATTTTCCAACAACTTTAATAATTAATAAATCATTCATCTCTTGCACGGTACGATAAAAAGTAGCATATGGAATCTTAAGTAATTTGCTTAATTCGTGCATAGTATATGATTCACTCGAATTCTTCCCTAAAAAATTAATGATTTTGTATTTGTTATCCATATTTGGATAATATTATTCATTATTGATATATAAATCTTATGGTAAAAATTATGAAAACTGAACATGGCCTAACTAAGCGGTGCCTAAAGTATGGGAAGTGTAAAAACTTCTCGCTATGTTCGAACTAAATCAGAATAAGCTTAACCTCATTATGAGATTAATAATCCTTACATGTATTGTATCTTCTATATCCAACTTTTACTTTATTATGTCTTTCTTGGCTATGGCTCTGTAGAAAATCTCGGTTATCGCCTCGGTTTTGGCACCGTGATTATCATTCCTAAGTAAATTTAAGGAAAAAATTCATATTGGAATTCCCTTTTTTCTCGCTGTTTTGTACATAGGATAATCACAAGCATGGTGCCAAAAACTACATTTTCTACAGAGCCATTGGCTACAATTCTTAGAAAACTTTATATTCCTACAATGTAATTTTAATCAAATGGATACGAGTTCTAAGACTATGGTTGGTAAGTTAAGAGGAGAAGTTATACGAGAGCTGAGAAAAACCATTTCAACCACAGAAAAAGCAATAAAAAGAAAAGAAAAGTTGAAGGCCTCTGACTTATATTTGTTATATCATACAAAAGAAAGTCTAAAAGAGCAATCAAAAAGGCTTTTTGAGTTTAAGGAACTTCAGGAATATGCGCTAAATATCATAAAAGTAATAACTGAATTAGAGCAATTGATGAGAAACACTTCAGCGTTCCAATCTAAATTAATAGAAAAATTAGACGAATTTGAACGCACCATTATTGAAGTTGAATCCATTCAGGAAAGAAGAGAAAAATGGGCAAGAAGAAAATCAATCGCTGCTGTCGAGGGCGAAGCTAAGCCTGTGAGAATAAGCTCTGATATACTGGATCTTAAATTGGCGGAAATAAAGCATTCTTTAGAAGTATTATTCTCTTCGTATGAGGAAATAAACAATAAATTAAAGGAATTAACACGTTTAGACAATATAGCAAATGGGATTGTTATCAAGATGAATGTAGATTTCACTTTCATTATAAAAAGCATAAAAAATGTTGAAAAAAAATTAAGAGATATAGAAGTATATTCCCAAAGGCTGGAAAATTTCTTAAAAGCAGAAGGCCGTATAATCGGAAAAAAATCTGCGCGCATTATTTTACCAGTATTGCCAAAAATTAATCTGCTAATAAAAGAAGATAAATCAATGGCAGACGAGGTTTATATTATAAATTCTATAGGAGCGATAAGAACAAAACTGGCAGCGTATAAATTATATACTCCTACAGGCAAAAGCATATACGATACACTTATGGAAGACCTTCTTTTATTGGATAAGCTGCATAAACAATTATCTCAGAAAAATTCTGATGCAAATAAGTTATTGCAAAATCTTTCGCACATTGAGGAGTTAGGAAAAGGGAATGAATTAGGGGCTGAAGGAAAAGATATAATTGAAAGAGAAATAAATTTAATGATTCGACAAGTAGAAATTGAATTGGAAGAGATATCGGAATTGGCGCATAGAATAAGAAAAAATATGGCAATATTCGAGCATACTATAGCATATTTTGAAAAAATATTGAATTTTATAACTGAAGAGCAGGATAAACGAGTAAAAGAATTGCCAAATATACAAGAGCATATCAGTTCAATTATATATTACTTGAAAAAGTTTGGTCTTATATTCTCTGAAGAAATTGGTAATTTAGAAGAATTTTATACGCCAACCGGCAAAAGAATATATAACACACTTAAGGAAGTATAATTATCAAAAATAACCTGCCAAAATATGATAGGGATATTTGGAACACAAAATTCCATATCAAAAGCCATAGACTAGTGGAATTTTGTTGTTTAAATCTTCTTCACCATATACGGGCCTTCTAAAGAATATCCTAGTTTGTCTTTGTAATAATCCCTCACACCGACTCCAGATATTATAACAATTTTATTCTTCCCATTTTGTTTTGCAATTTTCTCTGCTTTCTGCATTAATTTTTTCCCCCATCCTTTATGCTGCCATTCTTCATCATATCCATCTCTTTTCTCATTTTTTTCTTTATTCATTTCATTATTTGCTATGTTTAATGCGCTTCCATAAACATGCAGCTCTCTTACCAATGCGGATGTTTTTGTTATCTCTTCCCTTAAGAATTCCGATGGAAACCTTAATCTGACAAATCCAACTAATATGTCTTGTTCAATATCTTCGGCAGAAATAAAAAATTCTTTTCCATTGCTTGCAGTATATTCCCTTACTATAGTATCAATATTCTTAGGCAGTTTTCCGGTTAATCTGTAAACATGCCCTACTTCCCTTGATCGTATTTCCCTTAATTTAGGATTTCTTTTTTCTATATACTGCCTTAAATTTGTTTTATCGACTCCGTCTTCAGCCAGATAAGATGGAATGTCTCTCTGCACTCTCATGACCCTGCAGTATTCAGGTATATGCTCCATAAATTTTGCAATTATATCGACGGCATCCAGAGTGCTGTACGGTTTGAATATCCCTTTTTTCCACATTTGATGAAGCACAGTTCCTTTAAAGACCATGCACGGATAAATCTTAAGCATATCAGGCATGTAATTCTGATTAGAAAACAGTTGCAGCATCCCTTTCCAGTCTTTCTCTTTGTTCGTTTTCCAATCTTCATATGGAAGTCCGGGCATATAATGAAAATTTAATTTAAATCCAAGATCCTTTAGTATTTGTATAGCTTCAATATTGTCAGAAACTGCATGCCCTCTATGGATCCTATCCAAAACTTCATCGTAGACGCTTTGTACGCCTATCTCCACTCTTGTGCAGCCAAATCTCAGCATCTCATTTGCATGCGGAAGCTTTGCGCAATCAGCCCTGGTTTCAATTGTTAATCCTACGCATTTAATTTTTGCATTTTGGTTTTCTTTTTTCTCATTTTCCAAATCAATTTTTTCAATATCACCTTTTAATTTCAGAAGCTTTTCCTGCACTCTCGAAACTCTTTCTTTATCATAAATATCGCATGGCAGTTCAAACACATCTCTAAATTTTTCATGATTTAATTTATCTTTATGATAAAATATTTTTCCAAAATCATTCAATGCTTTGTAAATGCACTTTACATAATTCTCCTGGTAATCTTTTGGAAAATTGGTAAATGTTCCTCCTTGGATTATGATATCCGCCTTTTCAAAATTGTGGCCTAAAACCGCATATTGCTCCAACCTGTTCATAACAATCAAATATGGGTCGTATCTGTTTCTTATAGCCCTCATTGTGGATGGCTCTTTGCCCGTATAACTCTGCGGTACATCTCCAAAAACGCTACCGGGCCCGCCTGGGCAATAATAACATACGCCGTGCGGACACTTAAAAGGAGCAGTCATCAATGCAATCGGCGCTACACCCGATATGCTTCTGGTAGGTTTTGATTGCAGGTATTTAAGCTTAGGGAGATCTTCCTGTTTTGCATAAAGAAGAATTTGAATATTTGTCGGAATGAATTTTAATTTATACTTTTTGCATAGTTTATGTTTTAGTGAATTAACTTTGTAATTGCTTAATTTGCCTTGTTTAAGCACTCCTATTATCTCCGTATAATATCCTTTGGACTCATTATGCTCTTCATTATTTTCTTGCATATATTTTTAAAGAGAAATAAACTGTTTATAAAACTTATTCGATTACATTAGATTTTTTGGCTTGAATGTACCTTATCCATTCTTCATAAATCTCCTCATTTGTCTTTGTTTTTTGCTCCATTATAAACACCTCTATTTTGACATATTTGTTAACATTGATTGATATTAAGCAGTTTACAAATATGTATACTAATATAAAAATATTACTATTTTTGCAATAATACGTAAAGTTGTGATATTTGTGATATGTATCAATTGTGATATATATTTAATCTCTGGTCATACACTTTTTTCTTGCAACAGGCAATTTTATATATTGTATGAGTCTCCCAATTTTTTACTTATGACTAAAAACAGTTTATTAAGCATTTTATTAAGTGCATTTATTTCTGCTGAAACACAGCGTGGATGTGTACATAATCGAGAAAATGTAATTGAAAATAATCAGGAAAATGTAATGGAAATTGTTCCTAACTCTGTATACGATACTTTAATAAGCCGTGAAACTGTGGAAGAAATAAGCCAGTGCGTTTATGAACTTGAAGTGGTGCATAATTATATAATTGATGGCACAGATTTTGTTTATACTCTAAGTGAGCAGTATGGAAATGCAATTGCAGTGCATATTGATACTATTGGCGATAGTGGAAGGATATATTTTCTTACAGCTTTTCATGTTGTATCTCCTCCATCAGAAGATGATGTTTTGAGTTTAGATTCTATTTTTATAAGAAATGAGATGGAATCAACCTGTTATGAAGTGCCGTCTGATTTGAATTTGGATTATCTTAATTCAAGCTATACACTTTTTTTCAATTTGCAAAATAGAGATTCAATCTCATCTATAACTGTTCTACCTATAACTTTAGATATATATGATATACTGTTAAACGAAGACGAGGATATAGCGCTTATGATAGCGGAATTAAATAATGCTCAAAATAATGTTAATTTTGGCTCTTTTGATGTTTGTTCTAGAATAGGAGACGATGCACAACTATACTATGGAAATGAACTTGTAACATCCAGCTATGTATTTCATGAGCTGATGATTGATTATGGTATTTATTCAGGTTCTTTTCAGGCTTATATGTCTTTTTCTAGCATAATATCATCTAATATCAAGCTAATACCAGGGTATTCAGGCGGAGGAGTATTTGCGCTCAGGGAAGGTGTACCTGAACTTGTTGCAGTTATGAATATGGATTGGATGGGCAAAGGAATGGTTGTTCCAATCTCTTCTGTTAGAGATTGGTTGGAAGAAATTGATTTAGGTTATATTTTAAATAGAGATTGAATTGCATAGAATATCCCTTTAAATTATGGGAAATTTCGCAAGGGTTACCCCTCACTTTAGTGCGAAATTTCTCATTCAAAGAAATGCTCACAGCATTTCTTGAACATGAAATCTTGCGAGATTTCATTGTTCCAAAAATCGCCGTAAGACGAGGAGCGTAAAACCCCACCCTTTAGGGTGGGGATAGTTCAGAGTAGGCGATTTTTGTTATCCAATTTTCATTTCAAGCAACAAAATAATTTTCAGAAATATCCCAATACTACTCAATCTTTACAGTATCCCCAACCTTAGGCACATAAACATTAGCAGTTAATTTACTCAGCGACTTTTTCAGTTCTTCTAATGATTCAACATCGCCATGCTGCAAAATTACATTTTTTGGAGATATGCTTTCAATGAATTCTATTAATTCATCATGTCCAGCATGCCCTGAAAAGTCAAAATGTTTTACAATCCCATTAAATTTATACCTTTCTCCATCAATGTCTATCTTATCAGAATCTAATAATAATCTCCCATTCGACTCATCAGACTGGTACCCTGTCAATAATATACCGCAAGTTTCATCAGCATAGCAGTGCTTTATGTATTCAAGCACAGGGCCGCCGTCAAGCATGCCTGATGTAGTGACAAATATCCCCTGGTCTCTCAATATTCTTTTTCTGCTTTTTTCTGCTACAAATTTTATTTTATTCAGCACAGACTTAAATTGATTGGGATTATTTATGAAATCAGGTTTCTTAAGAAGTATATTGCATACTTTTTTTGCCATGCCGTCTATGTAAATTGGCACCTTAAAATTCCTCTGATGAAGAAGCAATAAAATCTCCTGCGATCTTCCTACTGCAAAGCATGGAACAATCACCTTTCCTCCTTTGTCTAATATCTCTTGTACGCAGTCTAAAAATTCTTTTTCAGTCTGCTTTCTTGTCGGATGGTTTTCTCCCCCATAAGTTGACTCTATTATTACTACATCTATGTTTTTGATACTTTTATGATAAGTAAGAGGCTTTAACAGATATGTTTCCGTTAAACTAATATCGCCTGTGTAAAGAATCTTTTTTCCTTTATATTCTATTAAAATAGAAGAGCTTCCCGGAATATGCCCGCTGTACAAAAGCATATATTTTCCGCCTTTAAAATAACTCCATTTGTCATACTTATTAATTTCCATATTAATAAGAACATTTCTGATATTGTTCTTTTCATATCCCGCAATCTTTTCCGTCAAATATTCAATCTTCAGCGAGTCTTCCAATAATAATTTTGCTAACAGCTTAGTCATATGGGTGCAATAAATCGGGCAGTTAAGTCCTTTTGAATTAAACAACGGCAATGCTCCAGAATGGTCTAAATGCGCATGTGTCAGAAAAACTGCTTTTATAGTTCTAAGATCTATGTCTATTTGTGGATATTCGTTTCCTTGGGGAGTTATTTTGATTCCAGAATCTAAAAGATAGCTATCATCAAGAGAGATGCAGCTTCTCCCAACTTCCTGCGCTGCGCCATGGAATTTTAGATGCATAAATTATCATAAGTATAATAATTTAAATGTCTTTTGGAACAGGTTCTGTCCTAAAAGTCACCAGCGTAAGTCAAAATGCTATAAAATTAAAGAAGCAAGTGCGTTGCGAGGGGGTGCCCCCTACGGGAACGCTGCACGTTCTCTTTTCAGTAGCTGGCATTTTGAAGCTGGTGTCGAATAAAGCGAATTACCCG
>Ga0209541_10003827_pt1 | contig 27282 bp, 28 predicted proteins | sample RifCSPlowO2_01_FD_184027 | JGI IMG/M metagenome (GOLD analysis project Ga0209541, IMG submission 184027) | Groundwater microbial communities from Rifle, Colorado - Rifle CSP2_plank lowO2_0.1 (SPAdes) (version 2) | ecosystem: Environmental > Aquatic > Deep subsurface > Groundwater | place... | reverse complement strand
CGTCATTATGCCGAATCATGTGCACGGGATAATCAACATTGTAGGGACAGAACATTGTTCTGTCCCTACGAAACGTACGAAACGGGTATCAATATCGCAGATCATGGAGAAATAGGAGGCGTTACTGGTGCCGAGCTAAGAAAAATCAACGGAAAAATCAACGGAAAATCAACGTGCCAGGCAATTTTCTTTTGAGGGGGACAGGTTGAAGGTCGCGAAGGCCACAGGGCGAGGGGGACGGCTTACCCGAACAAAGGAGATAGGTGACAGTCACCCGGGCGGGGACGGGCAGGCCGGTTGATCGGCGACAAGAAAGAAACCGAAAATATGTTTAAAGAATCCGAAACAAACGTGAAGCATTTCAAACACATCGGCGGCGCCGAATCGACCACCATCGAGTGGAAGCAGTCTTTGTCCGAGATCAATGAAATTATCGAGACGGCGGCCGCTTTCGCGAATGCCGAAGGCGGACGGATATTCATCGGCGTTTCACCGGATGGAAGAGCTGCAGGCGTCCAGATCGGCAAGGGCACGGTCGAGAAACTGGTCAACCAAACCGCCCAACACACGGACCCGAAACTTCACCCGAAGGTATCCGTGAAGAAAATCGACGGCAAGGAAGTGATCGTTGTCGAGGTCAGGGAATCGCACGACCATCTGGTCCTGGCGTTCGGCCGTACAAGCGTGTTGGCCCTTCAACCCGGCGCATGGGAAAAGAGGAATACGAGCAGTTGATTCTGGAGAAGCATAAAGCAGAGTTAAATTTCGATTCGCGGGTTTGTAAAGGAGCAAGGCTTACGGATATCAGCAAAGAAAAACTTATGGCATTTGTTAAAAAAGCCAAACAAGAAAGAGGGCTGGATATTAAATCGGATGCCTCTGTTACGGGAATTTTAAACAGGTTAAAATTGACAAAGGATAAAAAACTTACGAATGCGGCCGTTTTGTTGTTTGGAAAGGACCCGCAAGACTTCTTTTTGCAGGCTGAACTGAAAGCCATTCGATTCCGGGGTTATGATGAAACAGGGGAGATGACCGATTTCAAGACAATCGGGGCCGATGCGATCACATTACTTGAAAGGGCGGAGAATTTTATCTTTGACCATATCCCCATGAAGGCCTGGATCGAATCAGGGAAACTTCAAAGACAGGAAAAATGGCTTTATCCTCAGAAAGCGATAAGAGAAGCGTTGGCCAATGCTTTAGCTCACAGGGATTACAAAAGTACAGGAAAAGTTCAGGTTAGAATTTTTGATGACCGGTTAGAGATCTGGAACCCGGGCAGGTTGCCGCCTGAATTAACGGTTGAGAAGTTAAAAAGAACTCACGATTCGATTCCTCCCAATCCCCTGATCGCCAGGGCATTTTTCTGGATCAGGTACGCCGAAGAAGTCGGGACCGGAACTAATAAAATCGTTCAATGGTGTAAAGCGTGGGGACTTCCTGAACCGAAATATGAAGAAGCAGGGGGGAGCTTTGTGGTGACTTTCAGGGCATCCAGATTTTCAGGAGATGATTTGGCATCTATGGGGTTAAATGAGCGGCAGATGCAAGCCGTTCAACTGGTCAAAGAGCGGGGTGCCATTAGTGTTATCGACCTAAAACAAATTTTTGCTGGAGTGACTCGCAAGACACTGTATCGGGATTTACAAATTCTGGTTGAAAAAGGTATTCTAAAAGCACAGGGCACGACGAAAGGGCGTCGTTATAGTTTTTAAGGATATGGGACATATTTGGGACATTTGGGACATAAAGGGGATAGCCATTCAGCCATTCCAGACACATACCGTAACCCGAATTAATTTCGAAGCGGCCGAAGTTTAAGGTATAGATGGAGCGATTACAAGTAAAGCGGGACACAATACTTAATTGAATTTAGGCGATAAAAGATGAACGAAGAAATTCCTTCCGAAATCCGAAACAAGTTGACCGCCCCGAGGGTCGCTTTAGAGAAACTAGCGAAGGGCGAGAAAGTGCCCAAAGAGTTCCTCGAGTTGGCCGCGGAAGAACTGGAAGCGGCCGTTAGTTTGTTACAGGATGTTAATGAACGATCCCAACAAAGAAAAGGGAAATAGCCATGCCCGCTGAAACGCACTTGACCAAAATCGCTGTTTTCAAAGGAAAGCAAATCCGCCGCCATTGGGATGAAGCAACGGAGAAGTGGTATTTTTCTGTCGTTGATGTCCTGGAGGTTTTAACGGAAAGCAAGAACCCCGCTGTTTACTGGCGCGTTCTCAAAAAGCGCCTGCAGGACGAAGGGGCCAATGAAACCGTTACAAAATGTAACGGTTTGAAGATGCGGGCTATGGACGGAAAAATGCGTTTAACGGACGTGGCGGATACTGAAACAATGTTCCGTCTCATCCAGTCAATCCCTTCCCCCAAAGCGGAGCCGTTCAAGCGGTGGCTGGCCCGTGTCGGGAAAGAACGAATTGATGAAATTGAGAACCCCGAACTCGGCATGCAACGCACAAAAGCGCTTTATGAGAAGAAAGGGTATTCTAGGGAATGGGTAGAAAAGCGTCTGCGCGGCATCGCCGTCAGGCAGAAATTGACCGATGAATGGGACGAGAGAAGAGAGAATAGGTGACAGTCACTCGTGCAGGGACAGGCAGGCGCTTTTGGACACCTGCTCACTAACGTTCGCGGTGCGACTGCGCTCTTTCCTGATATGCTTTTGGGGAAGAGCTTGTCGGGGGACAGGGTGAAGGTCGCGAAGGCCACAGGGCGAGGGGACGGCCAACCTGAATTAATGCGGAGAATCCGGAAATATGAAAATTGTTGAAGATGGGAGGAGAATTTTATAATGCCAAAGCGTGTAAAAAAGCAAAGAAAATTAGATAATCAAATTACTTTCTATCAAGCGCCAGACGGCGCGGTAAATATCGAAGTATTGTACGCCGATGAAAATATTTGGCTTACTCAAAAATTAATGGCACTTTTGTACGATGTTTCAACCCCGACAATCAACGAGCATCTCAAGAATATATTTGAGACTCATGAGCTTGAAGAAGGTTCAGTTATTCGGAATTTCCGAATAACTGCCGCTGATGGAAAAATATACAACACAAAACATTACTCGCTTGAAGCCATCATCGCTGTGGGTTATCGCGTCGGTTCCGAACGCGGCACGCAGTTTCGTCAGTGGGCCACTAAAATACTACGAAATTATATTCACAAAGGGTATGCGTTGGACAGCGACCGTTTCAAATACGGATCACGGTTTGACCAGCGTTTTTTTGATGATCTTCTTGAAGAAATACGCGACATCCGTTCTGGTGAACGCGTGGCGTATCAGAAGATCACCGATATTTATGCCACATCCATTGATTATTCGCCGACAGCCGCTGACGCCAAGGCATTCTTTGCGGTCGTTCAGAACAGGCTTCATTTTGCTATCACCGGCAAGACCGCGGCTGAAATTGTGAACGAACGCGCGAGCAGTTCAAAGCCATATATGGGGCTTACCACATGGCGACGCGCGCCCAAAGGCAAAATTATGCCAAGTGATGTCGTCATTGCCAAAAATTATTTGGGTCTTAAAGAGCTTGATCATTTAAACCGTATCGTCTCGATGTATCTGGACTATGCTGAGCTTCAAGCCGTGCGCGGTAAACCGATGTATATGCGCGATTGGGCAGAGAAACTCAATGCGTTTCTTAAATTCAATGAGCACGAAATATTGAACGACGCGGGCAAGATCAGCCATGAGGTTGCCGTGGTTTTGGCGATGAAAGAGTACGAAGTTTACAGAAAACAGCAGGATAAAAATTATGTCTCTGACTTTGATCGCGAGGTCAAAAAAATCGTTCAGCAATTGCCGAAAAAGAAGGGGAAGAAGGGGTTGTAATTATGCGGAAGGAGGCGGGACGTTAACGTGCCAGGCGCTTTTGGACACCTGCTCACTAACGTTCGCGGTGCGACTGCGCTCTTCCCTAACATGCTTTTGGGGGAGGAGCTTGTCGGGGGACAGGTTGAAGGTTGGGGAGTTCAAAAAATCCACCGCCGAGGTTAAGGCGGGGGTCGTTTCCATTGTGGCAATACTCAATAAACATGATGTCCTCGATCCATTAAAAAGATCAAGCAATGACCAAATTAAAATTAGATGAGCATTACAGCCGGCTTCTTTCATCGGTAAAGGAGAGGATCCGTAAATCTCAATATGAAGCCCTGAAAGCTGTTAATAAAGAGTTGATCGGGCTTTATTTGGATGCTCTAAGAAACAAGGGTGTTATAAAACGTGTCGGCCCTGATAAGGGTGGGCATTGGGAGGTTTCGCGCTAAAATCTGGAAATTGCTCCCCAATCATACCATCCCGTTTTAAATGTCCCAAACGAAGATTGACAGAACAACAGAACATGTTAATATCCCAAGTAGGAGGAATTTTTTGATGCGCCTGAGGGTGTGGATCATTTTGACGGGTTGGCTCTTGCTTGTTCCCGCCTCCGGATACGCCGGCGAAGCGGACGCGCTTTACGCCAAGGCGCTGCAGGCGGCCCGCGCCGGCCGTGTCGATTTCGCGTTCATGTATTACAACCAGATCGACCGCGAGTATCCCCATTCCCGCTACCGGGAGCAGGTCCTTTTCGCCAAGGGCGAATATTTTTATGAACTGCCCGCCTACGCGCAGGCCAAGGAAATTTTCGAAAAAGTTCTCGATGAGTATCCCCAATCTCCAGGTAAATTATTCGTATTGTCTTACCTCTATAAGATTGCCGAGGCGGAGGGCAAGACCGGCTTGGCGGAGAATTTCAAAAAAGAGATTTTGACATTTCGTCAGGTCGGGCTTGTTTTCAAGGAAGCCAAGGAATACAAATACTCTTCGCCGTTCTACCGCAACTTCCGGGCGGTATTTTATATCGATAAAGTGGAGTTTTACAGGGGGGGAGAGTTATTTGCTGCCGTTTCGCAATAGGTTCTTGTCCGGGGCCGTTATTATTCTTGTTCTTTTTGCCCTCGTTGTTTCCATCGTTTTCAATATCCTGCTAGGTTTAAATAAAGCCAAGATCATCCATGCGGCCGATACGCTGATCAGCGACCGGCTTGATGTCGGATATATGGCGTATGTTTTCCCCAACATCGTTGTCATCAAAAATGCCGTGATTGTGCCCAGCGATGACCTGGACCCCGCGCGGGTCGTAAAATTTCCTACCGTCACAGCGGAATTTTCTATCCTGGAATTCGTTTTGCATCAGAACGTGGCCGTCCAGAAGATCAAATTTCACAGTCCGTATATCCATCACGGGTATTTCAGTGATTTCTTAAAGAGAAACGGTAAACAGTTGCTGGATTTTTTGCTGCAGCTGCCCCGGGTCGATTTCCGGGTTTCCGTCAAGGATACGTTATGGGACTTTACGGTCGGCGCCGGGAGTCCTGATTATGTTCAGTTGAACTTCGTGTTCTGGATGAAAAAAGATGCTGTCTGGGTCCAAGGCGCGGCGCGCAAAGACAAGTACGTTTATGCCCCAAAACATAAAACGCGTTGGCCCCGCCAAGATCCCGCCGGAGTTCTGCGGGGCTGGCAGCGTCAGGCCGTCGGATTACCGCTGGAGTTCGACTTTCAAGGTATTTGGGCCGGAGAGGGATTATTTATTGATCAGCTGTCCCTTGCCCGCAAAAATATTTATTTGAAACTCTGGGGCGGCTTGTTTAAGGAAAAATTACAGCTCAACGGTTTTGCTTTCCTTAATACATATCCGCAGGAGGAATACCGAATCGTTAAATCCGTGAAACAATCCGATCGCCTCCGGGAATATCTGCGCAAGATTCAAAAGTCTGTTCCGGCTGACCATTTTCAGGACAAGGATCTTTATCTCATGGACATGGACTGCCTGGCCCGGATTTCCCTCCCGCGGGTTGATGTGGAGCGTCTGAATTTTAATTTTAACGATGTCCCGGTGACGCTCAAAGGGAGGTTGTTGCTTAACGATCTTTTTTCGGCAGAGCTGGACATTGGACTGGATCCCGCGCGGTCGAAGAATTTTGCCATGAAGAATCTCAACAAGATCCAGTGGCACCTCGCTGGCGCCTCCGATGGAAAAGTTTTTACCAGCGATAACGATATCCACGTTTCATTCGACAAAGCGAAAAATCCGAATTTTGCCGTCGCGAAGATCGACAGCACTCTCAAAGGATTGCGGTTTTTGCTGGACCGGTACGCGCGTCCGTCGGTTCGTTTGAACCGGGCGGAGACGACGATCACAATTGGCGAGAATCTCCATAAATTATTTTTGGAGGATGCGGTCATCTCGTTGAACGCGCTGCAGAGCACTTTACGGCTTCTGGAGATCAAGTCGCCGTTTTGCGGCGGCAAGCTGGCAGGAAAGTTCTGGTTAACGACCGGCCCGCCGGCCCCGAAGATCGATGGGACGGTCGTATTAAATGACGTGGACGTCCGTCAGCTCGATGAACTATTTCTTGATTTTGCCAAGGCTGAAGGAAGGCTATTCGGCCGGGTCCATTTGACCAGCGTCCCGCGGCTGAACCTGGACGGGCAGTTTGACATGTACAACGGCCGGTTGAAGAATTTCGCGTTTTTTCAATGGCTGGCGGATACTTTTAATCTGCCGTCCTTGCAACAGGTTGATTTCAAGCAGGTGTCCTCGGGGTTCACGGCGGATCTGGACGCCTTGAAATTTAAAGGGATCCTGTTAAGTTCCGAAAATGTCAACATCAGCGGCGATTTTGCCATTGATAAAAATAGTCTTGTCACCAGCTATCTTTCATTGGCCTTTAGCAAGAAACTTTTGGACGAGTCCGCCAAATTCCGTCCGATCCTCAAGATTTTCGGTGAGGATATTCCGATGGTTGTTTTCGATTTCCAGCTCGCCGGCCGGCAGGAGGCCCTGAATTTTCAATGGATGCCTTCACCGCACAAGGCCATGATCCAGGAAAAAATTCCCAACTTTGTTGAGCGGATCATTGAACGCAGGATCGATGAGATGATGACCCCGGCCGAACAACCGCCGGAGGCCGCACCACAAAAAGAGTAATTTTATCGTTCAAAACTTTATGGGTTTGGGTTATACTGGGAATATTCTTCTATGGTGTGAAGCGACGAGAGACGAGGATTGGGAAAAGGTGAATTCGCGGTGAAGCGTTTATTGGTAATCGTTTGGGGGCTGGGAATCAGTTGGTGGTTGGCGGCGCCGTGCGCGGCGGCCCCGGCTTACGGGACGCGGTTACCGGAGAAACGTCATCTGGTCGTCGGCGGCCAGACCCACGCGGTCCGCAATCGCGACCTGGAAGACGCCCGCGGTGAGATGAGCAGTCTGCAGCATTTTTTATTATTGTCCTTCGGGATCACGGACTGGCTGTCGCTGGATTTAAAAGGCGGCGCGGGGGATATTGAGCAGGATCCTCCCGGAGGGAGCCTGCCGGCCGACAACGGCAACAAAATCGAATATCCCGCTTTTGTCGGCGGCGGATACGGGTTTCGCGTGCGGCTGTATAACGATGAGCGGGTCAAGGCCGTGTTCGGATTCCAGCATATCAGCATCCATCCCTATTCAGTCTTCATCGGCAACACGAAAAATAAAGCGGTCCTGGATGACTGGCAGTTTTCGCTGCTAGGTTCTTACGACTTGAAATGGTTGACGCCCTACGCGGGCGCGAAATGGTCACGGATGGATTACCTCCATTGGGAAGAGGACTTTCGCAAGCGCAAGCAATCGGATTTGGACAAAAGCGCCGGGCTTGTCGTCGGGATGGATATTCCCTTCGGCCGGCGCATGTGGCTCAACGCGGAAGGCCAGTTCCTGGACAGTCAAGCCGTGGCCGTTAGCGTGAATTATCAATTTTAGCGCACGATGAAGCTCGAAAACGTAAAATCTTTGGAAGATCTGATCCTGTACGGCCACATCAGCGGGTTGATCACGATATTCCTGGGGATGGTTGTTATTGCTATGGACATCACTAACAGTGATTTTCGCCACATCCAGGTCGGGATATTCATTTGTGTTGTCGGATACGCCTTCGTCAAGATCGCCCAAAAGGGCGAAACCATCTTGCTTGGTGAAAGAAAAATTCAAGGTAACAGCGAAGACGAAACCTGACCCCGGCATTGCCGGAAAACCTTCCGATGCGAAAAGCAGTGCCTTTCTTTGTTTTCATTCTTTTGGTTTCAGGATGCGCTACGGCACCCGCCCGGCGTCCCCCCGGGCCGAAAGTCAGACTGCCCGGCACGGTTGTTTTCACTGAACAGGAACCCTCTGGCGGACTCGAAAATATCGGGAGCAAGGACATGCGGGAATATGTCCGCCGCCGGGGTGTTGTTTTTGCCAAAACGGATTTTCAGGGAGTCCTGCAGGCAACATACGTGAGACTGCGCATTGCGGGGGAGGGAAAATATACGCACAGTTTTTATTTGGACATCGAGGGCAAGCCGGAAGAAAATTCATTATCCGGCAGCGGCAAGATGGTCAAGCCCGGATATTTTTTTATTGAACTGCCGGCCGGGTCTTACCGGATCTCTTCGATAGCCATTCCCGTGGGTTCGACCCTGGCCGAGGAGGACATCAGCATTTCTTTTGAGGTTCTGCCCAACGCGGTCGTGTACATGGGTACGCTCAAAGTCGTTGGTACCGGGGAGAGGGTCAAGCTTGGCGGTGTTCCGGTGATCAAGCCGGGATTCGATTATGAAACAGCGGTCTTCGATGAGCGCCGGGAAGGGATCTACGCGTTTCATAAACGTTATCCCGATATTCCCGTTGAAATCGAGACGCGGCTGATGCGCGTGAACCGGTGATATAAAAAATATAAAAAAGGAATAGGAAGCCGGAGGCTTCATGATACAATGCTGGTGTTGATTATTCATATTTAGAATTTATTCTTTTGTGGGAAATTCTGTCGGTCAAAATTTTAAAATATTAAAAGATTAAAAGGCCGCCTGCGGCGAGCCTCCTCATTTCCTTCTAAAAAGGAAATGAGGAAAATGACGGGAGGAAGGCAATGCATTTAGCGGTCAGATCACTGTTCGGTGTGGTATTGGCAGGATTATTAACCGGATGCGCGAGCACGCAAGGCGGGAGCGGGAATTTGCCGGCGCGCGTCACCCAGCTGGAGCGTACCGTATCCCAGCAGGAACAAACGATCGATGAATTGCGCCAGAGAGTCAGCCTGGGCTCCGGGCGTTCAACGCGTTCATCTTTATCAAGCGCGTCATCTTCCTCCGCTGACCGCGGGATCATCCGCGTGCCGGTCGATCCTCGTGAGGTCCAGACGGCATTGCAGAGCGCGGGGTATTATTCCGGAAATATTGATGGGAAGATCGGGGGCAAAACCATCGAAGCGATCAAGCAATTCCAGCGGGACAATAATCTTAAAGTTGATGGTATTGTCGGTGCCGGCACTTGGGCGCAATTGAAGAACGCCGCCGGCGCCACAGCCGCCTCCGCTACGGACGCCGCCGAGTAAGTTTTTTCCAGAGAGGGAGCTTGAATGCCCGCGCGAGCCGTCAGTATTTTGGGCTGCGGATGGTTAGGGTTGCCGCTGGCCAAACATCTCCTTGCCCTGGGGTATCCCGTCCTTGGTTCTACCACATCAGCGGAAAAAATTCCGATCATTAAAAACTGCGGTATCCGTCCGTTTTTACTGGAGGCCGCGCCGCGGCTCGCGGGCGAGAAGATCTCCGCGTTTTTTAATTCCAACCTGTTATTTTTGAACATTCCCTTCGAACGCCATCTGGAAGATCCTTCATTTTATAAAAAGCTGATCCTTTCCGTTGTGGAACACATTCACCGGGGAGCGGTCGAATTCGTTATTTTTGCCGGATCGACCGCGGTGTATCCGGAAACAGTCCGGGAGGCGACGGAAGATATGCCGTTTCGTCCTCCTGCTCCTTCGGACAACGCCCGCGCGCAGGTGCTTTGGGAAGTCGAGCAACTTCTGTTGAGCGATCGAAAATTCAAGACGACGGTGGTGCGCTTTGGCGGGCTCTACGGACCCGGCCGGCCGATCGGCCGGTTTCTGGCGGGGAAAAAAGGTTTATCCGGCGGCGGCAGACCTGTTAATCTGATCCACCAGCAGGATTGCGTACGCGTGGTCTCCGAAATCATCGGCCACGACATCCGCGGGGAGATCTTTAACGCGGTCAGCGATTGTCATCCCACCCGCAAGGATTTGTACACCGCGGCGGCCCAGCGGGCGGGGCTGGAGCCTCCGGAATTTGTCCGTGAGCCGCGCCGTCCGTACAAAATTGTGCGCAACGACAAGTTGAAAAAGCGGCTGGATTTTGTTTTCTGGCACCCGGACCCGTTGCATTTTAGCGAACCTCACGAATGAGCAAGGGCATTTTAACGGTGACGGTCAACCCGGCCGTGGACGTGACCGTGGCGTTGCCGGCCGCCGGTCCATTACGGAGGCGCTCCGAGGTTCCGCCAACGGCGGAAGCCGGAGCCGCGACCCCGGACATTTTTGGTCAGGGCGCCGGGACGGCTGATTTACGAATGCGATGCTCTACCAACTTGGTGTTGAGCGCCGGGGGAAAAGGAATTAATGTGGCACGCGCGTTGCGGGCTTTGCGCGTACGCGCCCTGGCGGTGGGAGTCGCCGGCGGGAGCGCGGGAGAGCTTCTCCAGAAACTTTTACGTGAAGAAAGAATTCCGGCGGAATTTGTGGAGGTACCGGAGTCAACACGGTTCAACGTGACCGTTTTAGGTCCACGGCCCGGTCACTGCCGTCGGATCCTGGGGGAAGGGCCACGGCTGACGTCGAAAGAGATCCGGCGGTTTGAAAGTCATTACCGGCGTTGGTTGCGGCGCAGTTATTTCGTTGTTCTTTCCGGACGTAATGCCGTTGGCACGCCGGTGGACTGGTACGCGCGATTGGTGCGTCTTGCCCGGCGGGAAGGCGTCCCGGCCGCGGTGGACACCAGTGGCGCGGCGCTCGCCGCGGCCCTGCAGGCCAAGCCGTTTTTGATCAAGCCTAATCTTGCGGAAGCCGAGGAAATCCTGCAGTGCCGGATCAATTCTTCGTTGAAAATCAAAAACTCCGTGCGGCGTTTTCACGGCCGCGGCATTTCCGTCGTTCTTCTCTCGCTGGGCGCGCGCGGCGCCGTCGCCTCGGCCGGTCAAGAGATCTGGTGTGCCCGCCCGCCGCGCGTGCGCGCCGTTAACGAGGTCGGCTGCGGGGACGCCCTGCTGGCGGGGTTTATCCAGGCCCATGGCGGGGGGAAATCATTGCCGGAGGCGCTGCGCCAGGCCGTCGCCTGCGGCACCGCTAACGTATTTAATTCCACGCCGGGATTGATTCACCCCCACGATGTGTTAAGATTAATAAAAAAGGTGACGGTAAGCAATCGGGGGACACGGGGACGATGAAGCCGGTGGTTGATCTGGAAAATATCAGCGAAGAAGATTTGCTCGCAACGCGCATTTGCGATTTGCCGCTTAAAATCGAGGGGACGTGGCTTCAAGAGTGCATCACCCAGCTTTACCAGGAATTGGAAGCTAAAGGCATCGTTTTTAAGCCGGAATGTTATTTGGCCGATGAGTGGTTAACGCCCGAGGGGGAGACGTGCATCGGCATTCCATTTTATCTGGCGCAGCCGGTTTTGACCCGCCTGGAAAAAAAGATCATGATTGAGGCCGAAGGGGACACGAAAGAGTGGTGCATGAAACTTTTGCGTCACGAGGCCGGCCACGCGCTCGAATACGCGTACAGCTTTCACCGGCGCCCCAAATGGCGCCGGATCTTCGGGCCTGCCAGCCTCGAGTATGCCGATACCTACAAGTTCCGTCCGTACAGCAAAAACTACGTGCGCCACTTGGACGGCTATTATGCCCAGTACCACCCGGATGAAGATTTCGTCGAGACCTTCGCGGTGTGGCTCACCCCCGGGCTTGGCTGGAGAGAATTGTACAAGGGCTGGAAGGCCCTGGCCAAGCTGGAATACGTCGACCAGCTGATGAGCGAAATCCGCGGTAAGGCGCCAACGGTCAAAAGCAAACACAAATACTGGCGGCTTTCCAGCCTGCAGATGACGCTGCGCCATTTTTACAACAAGAAACGCCATTTTTGGGCGGAAGATTTCCCGGATTTTCATGACGCGTTTCTCAACCGTGTCTTCACGCCGGCCTGCCTCTGGCGGGGCTCGCCCGCCAACGGCGAGGTTCGCCAAGGGCGGCCCATGGCGGCCGACGGACAAGTACCAAAGGCCGTTGCCGCCGCCGTCATCCGCAAATACCGCTATCCCCTTCTCAAAAGCGTCTCGAAATATTCCGGCGAACGCAAGCACGTCATCAACGACCTTCTTGGAGACATTATCAAACGCAGCCGGGAACTCAAGCTCGTCGTCCAAGACGACGAAACCGTCGTTACCATGCAGCTTGCGACGTACGTGACGTCGCTGATCATGAATTACCTGTACACGGGACGTTTCCGTGGTCCATTCGCCAGAAGCCAGAACGGCGGATGAAAAAGCAGAGACATAAACGGCGAGGCCATGAAAAAGAAACTTAAGGTCCTGATGTTGTTCAACAGCCCGTACCAGAAGCCGCGCGGCTACGACTACCAGGAAGAGTTCGCCGACCCCGAGAACATGTACACGGAAAATGATGTTTGCCAGGCGCTCAAGGCCAACGGCTGCGAGGTCAGCATCCTGGGATTGTACGATACGTTGACCCCGCTTTTTGAGGAGATCGCGGAAAACCGGCCCGACGTTATTTTTAATCTCGTTGAAGTGTTCCATGATAAAACGTATCTGGAAAAGAATATGACGGCCCTGCTGGAGATGCTGGAGATCCCGCACACGGGGGCGAGCGCGGATAATATGTTCGCCTGCAGCAACAAGGGGTTGAACAAAAAGATCCTGGCCTTTCACAAGGTGAAAGTCCCGTGGTTTTACACCTTTTACCGCCGCCGCAAAGTCTGGCTTCCTAAAAAGATGAAACTTCCCGCGGTCATCAAGCCGTTGAGTGAGGAGGCCTCGCGCGGCATCTCCCAGGCCTCGATCGTCGACAGCGAGGAGGCTTTTCTCGAACGCGTGCGGTTTATCCACGATCATATGGACTTAGACGCGATCGCGGAGGAATACATCGACGGCCGGGAATTTTACGTGACCATCATCGGCAGCAAGCGGTTAAAGGTTCTCCCTTTGCGCGAACTGATTTTCGGCGAATTACCCGAAGACGCCCGCATCGCCACCTATAAAGCGAAGTGGGATGATCTCTACCGCGAGCGCTGGGGCATCAAAAGCGTGTACGCGGGGAAACTGGCGAACGGCCTGGAGCGGGAGATCGTCGAGGTCTGCAAGCGCGCCTACCGCGCGATGGACATCCGCAGTTATCTGCGTTTCGATATCCGGGTCGGAGGGGATGGAAAAGTCTATATCATCGAGGCCAACGCCAACCCCTGCATCGCCAGGATCGATGAGGTCGCCCAGTCCGCGGCCAAGGCCGGCATTGCCTATAACCAGTTAGTGAAAACAATCATCCATCTGGCGAAGGAAATTTCATAACGACTTTGATACGGGCGGTGGATATGATATACTGCTTTCTGAAAGTGCAACCTGCTGACAGATAAAAAGTTACTACCCAAGGATGTCAAATCAAAAATGAAAAAGAAAATAAAGAATATGAGAAGAAAGCCGGCAGCCAAAACGGATCCCCGTCCATTGTTGAAGAAATATCATCTGTTCTCGGATTTCATGGACCATATCCCCGAGGTTATTTATTTCAAGGATAAACAGGGGAGGTTTATTTTTGTCAATAAGGCCTCTGCCAGGGGGCCGGGTTTGGAACCAGGGCAGCTGACTAAAGATGATCAGCAGGTCCTGGAAACCGGTAAATCGATCATCGACAAAATCGAACGAACGGCACATCCCGGCGGTATGGACCGGTATGTTTCGGTCACCAAGATCCCCAGATATGGGGATAAGGGAGAAATCATCGGTTTGCTGGGGACCGCCAGAGACGTTACCCACTGCATGCGCTACGAACGCCTGCGCGAAGAAAGACTGGATAAAGGGGACGCATTAAAGATGCTGGAGGATTTGGACAGGGTCAGGACGGAATTTGTCTCCGCCGTATCCCACGAGTTAAGGACCCCTTTAGCCATTGTCCATCAGCTGCTTCTGCTGATTTATGATGAAACGGCCGGCCCCCTTAACGACAAGCAGAGAGAAATCCTTGTCAAGATTAGATACAACATGGATCGCCAGAAGAATATTATCGATAAAATGCTGGATATCTCGAGGCTCGAAAGCAAAGAATTGAGTTTTCGCTATTCCTTAGCCAATATTAAGGATTTGCTTGAGGACTCGAAAGATTTCTTTAAGGAACTGGCCGCGGAAAAAAATATAAAATTAAGTTATGACCTGCCTGACGAGGATATCAATATTTTTATTGATGCCGAACGCGTTATTCAAATCATCACAAACCTTATTAACAACGCCATCAAATTTACCGGGGAGAATGGTGAAATCAAAGTGGAAGTCAAGCTTTTGGAACATAAAGTCAGGATAGGGGTCAGGGATACGGGGATCGGCATAGCCAAGCCTGATCTGGCCAGGGTCTTTGACAAGTTTGTGCAAGTTTCCCAAAGTGACGCCGCGAAAAGGCAAGGCATCGGGTTGGGGCTGACGATCGTCAAGAAACTGGTGGAAAAACACGGCGGTGAAATATGGATTGAATCCGAGCCGGGTGCAGGCAGCAGGGTTTATTTCACATTGCCCCGGTTCTACACGGCCAACCTATTGGGGCCGGGCGTAAAAGCAAAGATTAATCAGTTATTAGAGGACCATAAATCGGTATATCTCATTAATCTGCTGATCATTGATTGGGAGGCATTTCGAAAAAGAATCGAGGTCGCGCCCGAAACGCTGTTTAAGGAACTAAAGAAAATTGTTGGCTTGACCTACGAAGAGTTGTTTGGCGCGGGCGGGACAAAACAGCGGATTATTATAACGGATATGCAGGAGGGAAAGTACAGCGTCATTTTTCCTCACACCGCAAAAGAAAAAGTCTCGGATTTTTGTGAATTACTTAAAGAAAGAACAAAAAATTATTTTATTAAAAATAAAATCGAAAATGTATTTATCGCGCTGGGGATCTTGTCTTATTTCTCCGAGGAGGAAGGAAGCGGCAAGCCGGATGGTTCTTTGAACCTGCACTTTAAGGAAATATATATCGGCGCTGAAATGAGGCGCTCCAAGAGAATGGATTATAAGACCACAATAGATATTATCGCCCCCGAAAAGGAAACACAAATGTCCGCCACGCTGGATTTATCACAACATGGAGCTTGTTTTGTAAGCCGGGGTCTTTTAGCGACGGATGCGGAGATCGAAGTCCGCATCGCATTGCTGAAAAAGAAAAAAACAATATCGGCCAAAGCGCGGGTGGCCTGGCTGGCAAAGCTGGAACACCGGCCGGGGGAAATTCTCGAAAAATATAAAATCGGTTTGGAATTTATTGATATGAGCAAAGAAGACCGGGAGATTCTTTCCAGCGAGTTAAAGTTGTATTATGAGTAAAAAGAGAATACTTTTAGTCGATGATGAGCAGGACATGATCTATGCTGTCCAAATGCAATTGGAGGCGGGCAATTTTAAGGTTTTAACGGCCCGGGACGGGCAGGAGGGACTGGACCAGGCGCGGAAGGAAAAACCCGATTTAATTATCCTGGATTTAATGCTGCCCAGGATCGACGGCTATAAAGTCTGCCGTATGCTGAAATTTGATGAAAAATATAAAGATATCCCGATTATCATGTATACCGCGCGGGCCCAGGAGGCTGATGAAAAGCTTGGGTTCGAGGTCGGGGCAGATGCGTACCTGACGAAGCCGTTTGATCCTAAAAAGTTGTTGGCCAAAATCAAGGAATTGCTGGAAAAAGACCGGAGGCAGGATGGACAGTAAAGTCAATATACGCCGGGAACGGGAAGTCATTGACCTCTTGTTAAAAGAGGGTTTAATTACGCAGGAAAAGCTTGAGAAAGCAAGAGAAGAAACCAGGCGTACCGGATTAAGTATGGGCAATGCCTTGGAAAAGCTTGGCTTTATCGCCTACGAAGATATCGTCAAAGTTCAAGCGACCGCCCTGGGTTTGCCTTATATGGATTTAAGCGACTATATTGTTGATGGAAAACTTGTCGAATTGATCCCGGAAGAAATTGCCAAAAAATATAAAGCTGTTCCCCTGTTTAAAATTAGCAATACGCTCACGGTGGGGATGATCGATCCGCAGGACATCGAGGCCATCGATAATATCCGCCGGGTCAGTAAGGTGGAAATGGTGGAACCGGTTTTGGTCTCTGAACGGGGGATCCAAAGGGTCCTTGATTCCTGTTATAGCGCCGGAGATACGGTTGACGCGATGGTCAAGTCTATCGATCAAGCAAAGGCTCCCCCAAAAGGAGGCAAGGTTTTTGGAAAGTCCCTTGATGACACGCCTGTTATTGATCTGGTCAATATCATGTTTGCGCAGGCCGTTAAAGACCGGGTTTCCGATATACACCTTGAGCCGGCGGAAGACAGTTTAAGAGTGCGCTCCCGCATCGACGGCTTGTTGCGAGAAGTAACCGTTATGCCAAAGACAGTGCAGAACGCCATCATCTCCCGTATTAAAATTCTGTCTAAAATGGATATCGCCGAAAGCAGGAAACCGCAAGATGGAAGAATCCGTCTTCAGTTGGAGAATAAAAGTCTGGACATTCGTGTCTCCACGTTTCCTACGCTTCATGGAGAAAATGTTGTTATGCGGCTGCTGGATAAGTCATCGGTATTGCTGGGTTTAAAAGAAGTGGGGATGCTGGAAAGGGACCTCGCGGTTTTCGAGAAGCTCATCCGGCGCCCCAACGGGATTATCCTCGTCACCGGCCCGACCGGAAGCGGTAAAACCTCCACGCTTTATGCGGCCCTCACGGTCATTAATTCCATCGAAAAGAATATCATTACGATTGAAGACCCCGTCGAATATGAATTGCCTTTGATCAGACAGACGCAAGTGAACCCTTTGGCGGGCATAACCTTTGCCAACGGTTTGCGCGGGATCTTGCGGCAGGACCCGGATATTATTATGGTGGGAGAAATCCGCGACAAGGAGACGGCGGATGTCGCCATCCAGGCGGCGCTGACCGGGCATCTGGTTTTTTCCACTCTTCATACCAACGACGCGGCCTCCGCCCTGACACGTTTAATTGATATGGGTGTTGAGCCGTTTTTGGCATCCAGTTCCGTGATTGGTATTGTGGCCCAGCGGTTGATAAGATTAATTTGCGATAAATGCAAGGAGCCCTGTCAGCCCGGCAATGATGTTTTGAAAGAGCTGGGTCTCAAGGCGGGCACAAAATTCTATCGGGGCAAGGGATGCTCTAAATGCCAGAGTTCAGGTTTGAAGGGACGCAAGGGAATATTTGAGGTGCTGGTCATGACCGAAGAGATCAGAAAAATGATTGATGAAAAAAAATCAGCGGATGAGATAGGAAAAAAGGCAAGGGAACTTGGCATGCAGACACTGCGTGATGACGGCCTCCTCAAGGCGCAGGAGGGGATGACAACGCTCGAAGAGGTCCTGCGGGTTACGGAAGTGGAATGAAGTCCGCGGGTATCTGCAATAAGGATATGACCAGTGGCAACCTATCAATACAGGGCAAGAGATAAATCGGGCAGGCTCACGCAGGGAGTTATGGATGCTGACTCGGAAAGGGTTGTGATTGACAAGTTGGAAGAAATAGGGCTCCTGCCCGTTGCTGTCAGCCGGACCAAAAGAGAAGTGTCGGTTCATAGGCTCTTTGATCAATACCGGGGCGTCAAATTTTCCGACTTGAATATATTTACCCGCCTTCTTTTTACTTTAAATAAAGCCGGCCTCCCCATCCTGTCCAGCCTCAACGCGATCAAAACCCAAACCGAGAACCCGATCCTGAAAGATGTCATTGGCCAGATTATGCGCGATATCGAGGGCGGAGCGAAATTGTCCGGAGCGCTGGAAAAACATCCGCATATTTTTGACGCGTTGTATGTAAATATGGTCAAGGCGGGAGAGGTGTCCGGGAAGCTCACGGCAGTTTTAGAAAGGCTGATCACATTAGGCGAACGCGAGGAGGCAACCCGTTTAAACATCCAGGCCGCCATGCGCTATCCGCTCATCGTCGTTGGCGCCATGATCATCGGTTTTATGGTTTTGATCACCGTGGTCGTCCCGCGCTTTGAGAATCTGTATAACCAGTTTACGGCGGAATTACCGTTGCCGACCAGGATGCTCCTGGGCCTGAATTATCTGGTCACGCATTTTTGGTGGGCCATTGTGATCGGGATCGGGGCGGCTGGTTTCTGGTCGCTTAAATTTATTGACAGTGAACAGGGACGGCGCTGGTGGGACGATCTTAAGCTGAAGTTGCCCATTGTGGGGCCGTTGTTCCTTAAATTGACGATGTCCAGATTTTGCCGCATTACGGGAACCTTGCTGGCCAGCGGTGTTCCCATCTTGCAGGTCTTGGACCTGGGCTCCGGAAGCGCGGGAAACGTTATTATCTCCCACAGCATTGATGATATCAAAAAGAGCGTCAATGAGGGCAAGGGCATGTCGGAACCGATGAAAGCCAGCGGCATGTTCCCTCCGGTCGTTGTCCAGATGGTTGCCGCGGGAGAAGAGACGGGGGAACTGGAAAGCCTGTTATTGCATGTTTCTGACTATTACGACTCGCAGGTCGACCATACGATAAAAAATCTGGTCGCGCTGATCGAGCCGGTATTGATCCTGGTCATGGGGAGCGTCGTGGCATTTATGGCTTTAGGGATCTTTATGCCGATGTGGGACCTGATCAATGTTTTTAAGGGCGGGAAAAATTAATATAATAATTATGGAAATTTAAATTTCATGTATTATGCTACCATTGGTAGCCAGGATAAAAGTATAACCAGTCTCAACAGGGAGGATGTCGATGAACAGGAAAAATCAAGGGTTTACGTTAATCGAGTTGATCATGGTCATCGTGATTTTGGGGATATTGGCCGTTGTAGCCATCCCGCGATTTACCAATCTATCAATAAACGCTAATGCGTCCGCGGAGCAAGGGGTGGTCGGCGGCGTGAGGGCGGGGATCGCAACGCTGCACGCCAACAACGTTGCCGCTATTCCTCCTGTTGTCCCGAATTATCCCGCTACCTTGGATGGGGCTGCCGTTGCGGCCTGCACCACCACCAATGCTTGCTTTGGGACTGTCTTGTCGCAGGGCGGCGTCACCTCTAGCTGGGTAAAAACAGGCGCGCTAACGTATACCGGTCCAGATACAGTAGCAGGTTTGACCTATACTTACGACCCTGCCACAGGAGCGTTTACTGGCGCATAATTCTATTAACCTGGGATAGAATGTTTATGGCACTACCGGTCCTTGGCGCAAGCCAGGGATCGGTAGTGTTTATTTTGATCCAACCCCTTACGGATACATTCAAAAAAGATTTATCATTGACCGAAACGCGTAAGATAAAAACTTCCCCTGCGAACAATAAAGGTCTCACCCTCGCCACCTCCATTATCCTGCTTGTTTTTGCCTCCGCCGCGGTCTTGAGCGTGACCACGTTTATCATTGAGCGGCTTTCCCAGATGGAAATGAAACGTGTCAGGACACAGGCCCTCTACCTCGCCCAGGCGGGGATCAACCAGGCCGTCTATTCTTACCGGACGACCGGCGCGGATGCGTACTTCACCCCGGGGACAACGATCATTCCAGGAGATGCCGCCAGCTCTTTTGTCATTGGCGGAACTTCCAGTCTGGACTTTGATTCCGATTTTCTCATGGTCGATACCAATGCGGGCAGCTGGTCTACCACTACTTACGATACCATCGCCATAAGAAGCCAAACGACCGGAAGCGGGACGACCAATGCTTCCACCGGGACCTTTACCGTCAATAAGCCCGCCTCGGTTTCCGATGGTGACTATCTGGTGTGCATCATCGGGAAAAAAGCGGCCAACGTTGGTGCCAGCGTCGCCCCGCCGTTGGGCTGGACGACCGGTGATCAACTTGGCACGACGACAGAAAACGACGTTTATGGCGGAACTTTTTATAAGAAAATAACCAATGCCGCCGGCGAGCCGGCAACGTATACTTTTGACTCCAATGGCACCAGTGAAACATTCGGGTATTGGACAGGGTCGCTTTCCGGTATCGATCAAACAACCCCTGAAGATGTTGGTTTTTCTTCTGGAACAGGGCAATGGGGATACCTACAGAACGACAACGGTCCCGCCCTTCCTTTAGTAACAACGGTGACTCCCGGTGCGTTTGCCTTGGGCGCGTGGTCGCTAAATTCGGATACGGTAACGACTCAAGTCGGAAGTTCTTGGGCCAATAGGGCTAATGACGTTGGCGGATTGTTGAATGTCATGTCTCAAACGGTGGCCAGCGCTGGAACAGCCACGGGAACGGCTAAGCTTGCTGCGGTTGCCAGTGGTCAAGAAACCCAGACAGGGACGTTTATTTTTCGACCCGCAGTTGTTCCACGTCGGCTGGATTACGGGCGTATTAAAAGCGCGATCGATCCGGGCACCCGGACGCTCACGATGACTCAGATGGCGGTCACTTGGACGACACCTGGCCGCAATTTAACGGAAATCTGGCTTAACGGGAGTTCAGTTTGGAGCGGAAGTGTTACCTCGGGACAACCCGTGGATATGATTCCCGACATCTTCAGCATTAATCCTGCAGGGCTGACCGACAATAGACTGGTTTTTAATGGCGATATGCAAATCGGCAGCCTCACATTGACGGCCACGTATTATCTGTCGGACAATTCGACGCGGATGGTCACTCTTTGGCCGAATTCGGATAACTTTCGTTTTACCGTCAAAGCCTCCGGGAAAAAGACGGGATCGAGTCTATACAGAACAATCCAGGCAGAGTATAATGCCAATACCAGCAAGGTCGTGGATTACCGTGAGATCGCCACCCAAATGCAATAATTTACGGGGCTTCACCCTCGTTGAGCTCATCATGACCGTTGTGGTGGTCAGCATCGTGGCCATTCCTTTGTCGCTGCTGATCAGCCAGCATCTGGAAAGCGTATTGCAGTCGCAGGACTATACCGCGGCGGTCAATTTAGCGCGATTGGAGATAGAAAAGGTCAACAATTTAAGTTATAACAATATAGTTAGCGGCAGTTTTTCTCCTTACCAGGGAACCAATTATGACGTGACCAGGACGGTGACTTACGCCCAAGGGGACGAGGCCGCGGCTGAAAGCATGAAGAAAATTGTGGTGGATGTAAAAAGATCCGGCGACGCCGCGGTTTTGGTCAGTTTAGTCACGTATGTGACAAAGAATATTACCTATGGGATATAAAATGAGAAGAGGCCTGCCTGCCGGTCAGGCAGGGTTTACATTAATTGAGCTGGTCATGGTGATGGTCATCATCGGCATCATCGCGCTTCCGGGATCATTTCTGATGCAATATCTGGTCCAGAGTTCGATATTTATCCCCAAACAGCTGAATATGGATATGCTCGCCGCCGACGCTTTAGATATCATGCTCGAGGGGGACAGCCAGGCCCAGGGGCTGCGTTTTAGCCGGGACATAACAAATATCCAGCCCAACGAAGTCACTTTTAATAACCAGGATAACCAGTCCCTACGGTACTTCCTGGCCGACAATAAACTTTATCGTTCGGTCAACGGCGGGGCGGACGCGCTGATCCCTTATTACATTCCCGCAGCAGGAGTAACGGTGACAGGAAAAAATGGAAGTTTATTCACCTATTTTGATGGCAGTAACGGCGCAACGGCTGTCGCGGCTGATGTCCGGCGGATCGAAACCGTCTTGATTGCCATTTCAGGCTCCGGCTTATCGGCCGATTGGGAGGGCCGGTCAGAACAAAGCTCTTCCATTGCCGTTAAGAAGTTTCAGTGACATGAAAACTACCTTTGCTATAAAGTTTAAAAACACAATGCTGGAATTCCTGGCGCTTTTTGGCAGGAAGCCGCAAAAATTCCTGGCCATTGATTTCAGCCAGGCGCTGACCGGGATTATTTATGTCGAGTCGTCGGGCGATGGCCTGAAACTGTTGGCGTATGATATCCAAAAAGTTTTGCCGGCCGGAGCAAGAAATGAGGAAACGGCCGTTAACTTTATCAAAGCCTTTCTTGAGAAGAATTCCATTGAAGAAAAAGATGTCCTGTTAAGCATCTCGGATGTGGATTCCGTTGTGATCAAGTTTCTTACGATGCCGTTTATTCCGGAAAAGGAGATCCGCGGCGCGGCGAAATGGAAACTACGGGATGTTATCCCCTTTGATTTGGAGCAAAGCGTTATCGACTGGCAGTTTGTGGGCGATTATGTCGATGAAGAAGGCACCAAGAATAGAGGTATGATTTTTATTGTAGCGATGAAGGAAATCATAGATCATTATTTATTGATCGTTAATAAATGTAATCTCGATCCATTGGGCATAACCGGCAGTTCTTTTAATTACGCCAATTTGCTGCCGTATGTCCCGAACAACCCGAAGGTATCGGCCGTTTTAGATGTCGATTACAAGGGATCGACTTTGAGCATTTATTCGAATAACAAATTAAATTTTGTCCGCCGACTGCCTATTTCCTGGGAGAAGCTCACGCAGTCTTTAACTGAAGTGATTGTATCCGGCGAAGGCAAGATCGAGCTTTCCCGCGATGAGGCGGAGAATATAGAAAACACCTTCGGGATCCCCGAAGATGAAAAGCAGGTTGTGCAAGATAAGGTTCAGGCAACCCAGGTCATATCCTTGCTGAGGCCCCTTTTAGAGGCGCTGGTGAGAGATCTGAAATTTTCATTTCAGTATTTCGCGTCAAATTTTAATTCAGAAGCGCCGGCTTCGTTATATCTTGCGGGAGGAGGTTCCCATTTAAAGAATTTGGATAAATATTTGGGCAAGGAACTGGATCTCCCCGTGTCCTATTTGTTATTGCCCGCCTGTGTCGATGTGCAAATTTTAAATAAAGAGAAGTTAGCTGAAAGCGATCAGAAGAAAATTATCAATGCTTTGGGTGCCGCCTTCAGCGGTCCCGGCGCCATTAATCTGTTGCCGCCGAAGGTAAGGGCAAAAAAAGAAGAACAAATCCAAAGGATGGTTCTGCGATTATCCGCCATGACCGGAGCAGCCATTTTCTTTCTTTTATTATTGAGTGCCCAATTTCAGGTTCATGATTATAAAAATAGAGTTAAAAATGCCCAGGTCCATTTGAAGGCGATAGCTGAAATTAATGAATTAAGGAGCAAGATTCAACTTAAGGAAGATTTGGTGGAAAAAATCCGGGAGAAAAGGACCCCGGTGGCCGGAGTCTTAAAGGTTATTAGCGTGTTCGTGCCTCCGGAACTTGTTTTAGAGGAGTTGTCTTTGGACCAGGGCCGGCATGATTTAACGTTAAAAGGTACGATCTCGGCCGTCGAGAATGTCGCGGAAGAAATATTAATCAATTTTATGCAGCGGCTGGAATCGTCGCCATTTTTTGATGAAGTCGGCCTGGTCTCATCGCAGAGGGCGGAACCGGTCCAGAAATTCGAAATTTCAGTCGAGCTTGGCTATTAGTCGAATGACAGGTGGTCGATTTTCAATGAAAGACATCAGCCCATCGCAAAAGAAAATGGTCGGTATAGCCGCTGTCGTTATGCTGCTGGCGGTTTTGACGGGGGTTTTTATTTATGCGCCCACCTTGCGGAAGGTCGGCCTGTTAAAGAACGAGTTGATGGTTGCGCAGAATCAGATAGAGCAAATTGAGGCTGCTGTAGGCGGCGGGCCATCGATTACCGAGGGTATAAAATTATTAAAAGATAGACACAGTAAATTAGACATGAAATTTCCCTCCCGGGAGGAGGAGGCCCTAAGGCTGGTTTCTGAATTTGCCAGGGCGCGCGGCATCTCTATTATCTCCATGAAATCCCGGCCTAAAACGGAATTCCTCGACGTCGAAAATAAAAGCGTAGGCATGGAGGAAAAAATTTGCCGGATATTACCTGTTTCGATTGAGTTGACAAGCAGTTATAAAGACTTGGGGCAATATATAGAAATTTTGAACGAATCTTTGCCGGCCTATGTTACGATTGAGAAATTAAAAATACGCAAAGAATCAGGAACGGCATCAGACTTGAGGATCATTCTGGAACTTAATTTATATCTATTGTCCTGAATATGGAAAAAGATAAAATTCAGCTGGGTATTACGGGCGTTTTGATCATTATATTATCCGTTCTTTTGGCGCGCGCCATGAGCGGTAAAAGACAAAACCAGCCTGCGGTGGTCGAAAATGCGGTTTCCCAATCAAAGGTTACCGTCCCGGAGGGGGCAGAGGGAATAAAAGAAGAAAGCCTTTATGCAAAGTTGGTTAACGAGACCAGGGACCTGGAGTTCGGGAGAGACCCTTTTTCAAAACAGCCGGTTACAACTTCCGGATCGTCACAAGAGTTGCACCTTAGCGGGATACTTTGGGATGACGTAACGCCCACGGCGATTATTAACGATGAAATTGTAGCCGTCGGCAGCCGGATACAAGGCGGGAGAGTTGTCGACATTAGAAAAGATAAGGTCATCCTGGAAGAGGGTGATTATCATATAGAACTTATTTTGGAGTGATGACTCATCGTATGATTTTGAAAGTTATCGGAAAGCAATACGGGCCGATCAATTTTATGTTAAGATGTTCTTGACTATCCGCACGCCTGTGTGGTATATAGGAAATCCTATGGATAAACCAAAACTGACAGCAAAGCAGAAAGCAGTCCTCAAATTCATTTACAAGGCGGTCAGGAACGACCACCGGCCGCCGACCATCCGCGAGATCGCGGCGCATTTCGGGTTTTCTTCAACCGGCACGGTGCGCGATTACCTGCGCGCCCTCATTGATAAAGGATACATCAAAGTCGCCGCCAACAAATCCCGGGCCATTGAACTCATCCGCGAAGCCTTGTTTTCCATCCCCATATTAGGAAGGGTCCAGGCGGGCCTTCCCAATCTGGCTGTGGAAGAGATTGAAGGGTATTTGAATCTGGACAGTCTGGTTTTCTCCGATGAAAGCACCTTCGCCTTGCGCGTCAAAGGCGACAGCATGACCGGGGCCGGCATCATGCCTAACGACCTGGTTTTGGTGCGTAAACAAAATGTGGCCCAAACCGGGGAAACGATCGTCGCCCTTATCAATGATGAGGCGACTGTCAAAAACCTCGGCCGCCGCGGCAGCGATTATTATCTGGAACCGGCCAATCCCAATTATTCTCCCGTGAAAGTCGACTCCAACGTCTCCATTGTCGGCAAAGTCATCAGTGTTGTGCGGCGATTTCAATGAGCCGCAGGCGATTTCAATGAGCCGCAGGCGATTTCAATGAGCCGCAGGCGATTTCAATGAGCCGCAGGCGGTTCCAGTAAAATAGACTCTCCCGCGAAATCCCCATATTTTTGTTTTCTCTCCATTTTGCTTTATGAAAGAGAATGAGGAGAATGAGGCTGGACAGCGCGGGATAAATTTGATATAAATAACGTTTATTTGCCTGACGGAGATTTTGCGCCCGTAGCTCAACTGGATAGAGCGATTGCCTACGGAGCAATAGGTTAGAGGTTCGATTCCTCTCGGGCGCATCAGGCTTCGTTCAACAGCTTTCGCGTTGAACTTCGCCTGACTTCGCCTGATTGTTTTTTAGGCGAAGTTCGACGCGATGCTGAATACGAAGCCTGTTATCCGGCGAAGTCAAACAAGACAATACGCTCCCTGGGAACTGGAAACATATGTAACATTTAATAACAAAGAGTTGGCGCAACAATTTGAGATTTATTTGAAAAGTCATTCTGGAAGAGCGTTTTTGCGAAAGAGATTGGTTTTATGACAAAACGAAACTCCTCTTCATCCCGCCAATCCGACCCTTTTTTACACCATCCCCAGGACTCTTTTCTGATCCCCCAAGGGGAGCTGGAGCTGTTCCGTTACATGATCGACAATATCGGCGATGAGGTGATGGTCATCCGCCGGGACGGACGCATCGTTTTCGCCAACCAGGCCGCCGCCAAGCTGCTCGGAGATCCGGTGAAAGTTCTCTTGACCAAATCGGTAACGGATCTTTTCCGGCGGAAACTTACCATCGTCCAGTGGCAGAAAATGTATTGGGCGCGTCTTAAAAAAGGACGGGCGCCCCTGTCGTATATTGTTGACCGGGTGGGCCAGGGCGGGCATATCCATACCGTTGATGTCACGGCGGTCTACATGACCTACAAATCCGGCGAATATATGTTGTCCGTGGCCCGGGATATTACGGACCAGCTGGGCTTGCAGCAGCGGCTTCAGGAATCGATGAGCCTTTACCGTTTGATGAGCGAGCAGGCGGCTGACGGGATCCTCATGATCGATGCGAACGGAGTCATTGAGTACGCCAATCCGGCGGCGAGCCGCATGGTCAAGGTGGATTCTTCGCGCGTATTCGGCATGCATTTCAAGCATTTCATCGACAGACAATCACTTCCCAAAGTGCGGGAGAGTTTTCGCGCCGTCATGCGCGGGCTGCCGGTTGTCTGCGACGAATTTTATATTCGTGACCGCAAAGGCAAGACGTTCCCCGCCGAATTTACGGCGACACCGATTTTTAAAGGCGGCAAGGTCGACCGTATCCACACGGTCGTCCGCGACATCAGCCGCCGCCAGGAACTGGAATCATTGCATCGTGACGCGGAAAAAATGAAGGCCCTGCAGAATTTTATCGCCGGCACCATCCAGGAAATCCAGCACCCCCTCCAGGGTATTCTGGATCATTCTTCCGCCCTGGTTGAAAAATACAAAGGTCGTTATTTTGAATATATTGGATATAAGGAGTTTAAAGACATCATGCAAACCTTAGGGGTCATGCATGACCAGGTCCAGTCCTGTTTTGACACGACCAACCGGTTGCTGGACATCAACCGCAAGAAAATAAAAATGAAAGGAACGCATTGCAACGCCAACGTGGTCATTCGCGAGGTTGTCCGGCGGCTCGCGCAATTCTTTGAAACGGCTGGCGTCCAGTGCAAGTTGAAACTCACCGGTCAGTTGCCGGCGGTTGCCATCGGGGCTCTTGAGCTTAATCAGGTGATGACCCACGTTCTGACTAATGCTGTTCAGGCCATGCCGCGGGGAGGCAGCGTTGAGGTAAGGACTTTTTATCAGAAATCCGACGGCAAAATCCAGATCGAATGCCGTGACGAAGGTGTCGGTATCGCGCCGGAAGACTTGCCGCGCGTTTTTGAACCGTTTTTTACAACCAAGAATCACGGTCTGGGAAAAAGTCCAGGGTTGGGTTTGGCGATTGCGTATTCGTTGACAAAATCATTTCAGGGAGAGATCGTAGATCG
>Ga0209541_10003826_pt1 | contig 27283 bp, 38 predicted proteins | sample RifCSPlowO2_01_FD_184027 | JGI IMG/M metagenome (GOLD analysis project Ga0209541, IMG submission 184027) | Groundwater microbial communities from Rifle, Colorado - Rifle CSP2_plank lowO2_0.1 (SPAdes) (version 2) | ecosystem: Environmental > Aquatic > Deep subsurface > Groundwater | place... | reverse complement strand
AAATTTTATCTTATTTTACTAAAATATTATAGATATATTAAATTATCGGAAGTATAGAAGATACTTAATCATTAAACGAAAACTATATAAGTTATTATTATCATAATAAGAATATGGCAAATAAGTATAATGTTATTATTGAAGAAGGAGAAGATGGTTATTTAATCTCTGATGTAGTTGAGCTTCCAGGATGTCATACTCAGGCCAAGACATACGATGAATTGATTAAAAGAACAAAAGAAGCAATATCTCTTTATTTAAGTGTTAAAAAAGAAGCTAAACCAAATAAATCAAAATTTTTGGGACTTCAGCAATTAGAGGTATAAATGACTAAGCTGCCACTTATGACAGCAAGTGAATTTATTAAAGTTCTTAAGAGATTAGGATTTGAATTTAAAAGACAGCAAGGCAGTCATATGTTCTTTGAACATCCGGATGGAAGAACTACTGTTGTTCCTAACCATCCAAGTGAGGACATAGATAGAGGCCTTCTTAATAAAATAATTAAACATGATCTTCAGCTTAGTAGAGAAGAATTTTTGAAATACTTATGACATACTTAACACCACTAGAACTCTCACTTGAATCAGAACTGGAAAGAATAGGAATTCCGTTTGAAGAGAGACAAGAGATAAGCTCTGAAATAGATGCATACTTAAGACTTCTTTCTGTACCAGACAAAGTAGTAGATGAAAGTATTAAAGATCCAAAATTAAGACAAATTTTTAGAAGGGCTCAAGCTGGTGAAGCGTTATTTGCCACTTTTCTTGTGGATAGATGTTCTGAAATGAGTAGTAAAGGAGTCTACGTGCGTTATGGAGTAATTCCGAGTAAGTTTAATACAGAAATCTTGCGATTGTTACCAAAATATAAGCAATTAGAACCTATGTTGGATCACATTCTTAATACAAGAACCTTTTCTTCTGAAATTATATCAGTTTGGGATGACACGTATATGTCTCCTTTACATGTACCTCATATCCCTGGTATAACTCCTGAAGCTTGGGACTTCAGGATTAATCCTCCATTAAAAGAGGTTCCTAACTCTGAAAAAGAAATTATTGAAGAAATGGAGAAAGCTGATCTTATTGATATAGCGTTTTATAGAGAAAATCATCCTCTTTGTAGAAATCCTGAAATAGAAATTCGCAAGGATTTGCCCCAAAATCTTTTTAAAGGGCTTTCTTCTCCAGTAACTGATGCTTATGAATTTGCAAGAATAATAGCAGAATTCATTAAGAAATATTGATTAATACAATCTCAAATTCAAGCAACAATTGAAGAACATATTTGAGATATAGGTAATTATGGCTGGATTCAATATACCTTTAAAAATTAGTAAACTCTTGTGTAAATCAATATGGAACTAAATGGATTATTACTAGCTTACGATGGAATAGATAGAGCTAATGTTTTAAAATATATTGATGCACCTTTTTATGGAGGATTAAAATATTTGATGCTCGAGAAAATTATGAATCCAACAATTGCTTTAAAAAATGGAAATCCGTTAATCTCAAATCCTCTTAAAGCACTTCTTGATTCAACTGACTTAACAGAAATAGTTATTGCGTGTCATCATTCTAGTAGATCGCGCCTTGAAGAAATGGCCACTACCTCAAATAAACAAAGGAAAAAATTGAAAATTGTTGAAGCCAATGGCCATGTAGGAAATATTGTTCAACAAGCTATAGATAATTTTTCAAATTCAAATCCTATTTTCTTGATGCTTCCAGATCTCCCATTAGTAACTGGAGAAGATGTAGATTTTGTTGTTAAAGACTTAAGCTACAGAATTGATCAAAGTGCAGATGCTTATATTCCTGTAATTCCTACTGATTATCTTCACTTGGGTTTTTTTAAAGAGAAACAAAGAAGAATTGGGATACCAATTAGAGATAATGGAAAACCAAGAAGTTTTGCATTTCTAAATTTCTTGATTTTTGATCCCAAATCTCATAATCCTACTTTCACAAGACAATTTTATCATTCTAGAACTTTTAGAACTTTATCTGGCTTTTCTGGAATTATTAAAAATATTCCATTAGAACTTGTTAGAGAAATTGCAATGAAAAGATTAAGACAAGATCTGAATTTTGAAGACTTAGAAAATGTAGGTAAAATATTATCTGGAAGAACTATAAAAATTGTTAGATGTTATGACCCAGGATATTTACCATTTGTCTATGATATAGACACAAAAAGTGATTATGTGGGTTATTTAAAATCTTAAATGTGTACAATTGTTACTTAATCAATAAATTTAATCTGGATTAGTAACAGGATACCTACTGGTAAAAAAGTGCAGAACTCGCTCGCCTAATGTCTTGGGTTTCCTTAAACCAAATAAATTTAATACATATTCTTCTCCATGTCTATCCCTAAGAATTTGTTGAGCAGCTTTTCCTTCATAATACCAATTTGGCAAATCTAGGGGAGCGAGATGTAAACCTAGACAATCTAGCTCTTCTGATTCAGTTTTATAAACTCTTACTGCTTCTTCAAGAGCGACATCATTAAGTTTAGTCATATTAGTAATCTGCTCTTGTATTGAATCCCTAACTTGGGCTTCCAAAATTTCTTGTACCCCACTCATTTTTATTTGAATTTATCTTCTCTTTTATTATGAAACTAACTTTCTGGATAGTTAATTTTGTATCTTTGGGCTAATTTGTGATGAATTTTATCAAGAGTTGGATTGACTACTCTTTGATATATAAAACCACCTGCAGAAAAAACTCCTGCAGCTACTGCACTATTAATAGTTGTAGCTAAAACCAACATCCCAATACCGTGTTCTTGTCTAGTCTCAGGATTTGCAGCCAAAACTATCCCTGCTAAAATTCCTAATCCCGCACCAAGCACAGCTCCTCTTTTTGCATTAAACTTTCTTCTGTCAGTATACTCATTAAAATTTCTAGAAATTGTACTCCTGTAATTGCCATAATTCATATCTTTATTTCCTCCAACTTTTAATAAATAACTGATATAAATAAGTATATAATATTATCGTTAAAGATTTTGGCCAACGGCCGTATCAAAACAGTATTCTAAATATTAACCTTGTCAACTTCGTATAAATAGATTCTTTGCTTTACTTTATTTATGAGATGCATTATTTGTAATAAAAGAATTCCTGAAGATTGCGAACTTTGTATGCAATGCAGCGATATAATTGACGTATTATACAAAGATAGACTGTTTGAAAAGAAAATAGCACTAAGCTTGTTTAGAAAATATGCAAGGAGAAATAAATGAGATTCTATAAGGATATTACAATAGTATTATTTTCTTGGAATATTTATAGCTCTTTTGTTTTAATTATGTGGTATGAACTTAGTAATAAATCATTTATTAACTTAATTTCATTTTTATTATTAGGATTAATCTTAATTGGATTCTATCTATTTAGAAGTAAGATTCATAAATTAAAAAAGAAAAACTCCATTCAAATAAAGTCTTTTAATATTCAACAAGTAGAGCCAAATAAAGTATTGCCAACAACAAAGCCAGATAATTCTATTAAAAAAGACTCTATTTTTACTCTTCCCCAATTAGATTATGACAATTTCTTCAACTTAAACCTTGATAATATTCATGATTTAGATTAAAATTAGGAGGTACTAGCATGAAGGAAAAAATATTTTATTTATTATTAATTTTTTTAATTAGCGTAAATATAGCATTAGCTGAAAGTGCGCCAATAGATGATGAAATAAGCCCGGAAGATAAAGCAAAATTTGATCAAATATTAGAACCAATATTTAAAATTTATAATTTTATTAAATATATAGCAAGCGTTGTTGCAGCAATTTTCTTACTTTACTCTGGGATTACTTATATGACTTCAGGATCTGATCCTAAGAAAAGAGATCAAGCCAAAAGCACCGCAGCTTACGTAATAATTGGCTTAATTATTATTTGGGCAGCACCACTTATTGTGAGTTTATTAATATGACTGCATGTAGCTTAAGAGATTTAGCAACTTGCCTCCCTCAAAAATTTTTTGAATTTATATTATCAATTTTAAATGAACCTCTAAAATATTTATTAAAAATAACTAAAGACTTACTTACTGAATCTGTAAATATTCAAGTATTTGGCGGGCTTTGGTCAGTAATAATTTACATAATTTCTTTATTTTTCGGAATTTTTTTAATAATTGCAGGATTTAATTTTATAATTTCTGGTTATAATGCAGCTAAAAGAGAAAAAGCAAAAAGTTGGCTGGCAAATATAATCTTAATGATAATTTTTGTACAAGCAAGTTATTTTATATATAAAGTCTTAATTGATATAAATAATAATTTAACTAAAGGTATATTCTCTTTAATAAATCCTACTTTCTTTTCATTAACTTTTAATAATTTTGGTGATATTGGCTTACAATTAATTCTTATAATACCTTATTTAATTATTTTAGTAATTACAGCTTTACTTCTAGGCTTAAGATATTTATTAGTTTCAATAGGGGTAGTATTATTTCCTATAGCCTTATTCCTTTATTTTATACCTCCATTAAAAGATTATGGGAAAATGCTTCTAAGTTTATTATTAATTATCATTTTTGTTACTTTTTTTGATGTCATAATATTATTAGGGGCCTCTATATTAACAAATACCCAATCACTAAGCAATATTAGAATTATTTTAGTAATATCTGCATTTTTAACAATTAATTTATTTATGCTCTTTTTAATAATATTTTCATTTCTTAAAGCTGCATTTTCAGTTATGAATTCTGATGTCGGGAAAAGTGTGACAAAAGCAGTAAAATATATTGTTTAAGATGGCTTATGAAATACCACTAGAATTAGAGTATCAAGAAAGAATCATATTTAATTTAACATTTAAGCAATTACTTTATGCAATAATATTCTTTCCATTTCTCATTTTTATTTTATTGAAGTTGCAGATTGAAATTACTCTTAAAATAGCTCTTTCCTTAATTCCTATAAGTTTAGCATCTTTATTTATGTTTACCAATATTCCTAAAAAAGCTTTAAATTTTTGTAAATGGTATCTGAATAGAGAAATTTCTAAAGATAACAATAAAATCAAGTTATTTTTTAATCTGGATAAAATTGATAATGATACTATTTACTTTAAAGATAGAAAGATTGCAATTATTAAAATAGATCCAATTAACTTTTATATTAAAAATAGTTTAGAAAAAGAATTTATTATTTTAAATTTTGAAAAATTCTTAAACAGTCTTGATTTTCCCATTCAAATTATTATTTCAACAAACTCAATTAAATTAGACAGCTATTTAGATAAGTTAAAAGAAAAGATTGATAAACTAAACAATAATACTTATACAAGATTATTTGATTCATTTAAGAACTTTCTATACAAAATCATAACTAAAAAAGACTTGCTAAATAGATCGTTTTACTTAATAATTAAAGAAAAGCGAGAAATAGGATTAGAAATTCAAGTTAATATATGTGAGGAACTTCTTAAAAACTTAAATTTAAAATTTAATAGAATAAATAATAATGAACTTTTAATATTTATAAGAATTTCCTTAAATAATTCAGATAATAACGTAATTAGCCCGGATAATGAATATTCATATTCAGACATTGCTCCTGACAAAATAATTAATAATCCTAATGAAGTACAAATAAATAATAAATTTATTAAAGTCATAGCTGTTAAAGGTTACCCAAGAATAGTCGAAGAAGGATTTTTAGATAAAATAATTACTTTAAATGGAGATTTTGATATTTCTTTACATATTGAACCTTTTCCTATAGAAACAACAATGATTTTCTTAAATAAAGAACTTCAAAAGCAAAGAGCAGATTTATATGCAATGGAAAGAAAAGAAATTATTAATCCTTCATTAGAAATTAAATTCAAAGATACTAGAAATGTCCTAGAACAATTACAAAAAGGATATGAGAAACTATTTAATGTTTCTTTATATATTGCTTGTAAAGGTAAAGACCTTAATGACTTAAACTTAATTTCAAGAAAAATAAAGTCAGAGCTTAATTCTTTAATGATGATTCCTTATATTCCAACTTATGAAATGGATAAGGCTTTAAAATCATCCTTACCTTTAGGCTTAAATGAACTAAATATTAAAAGAAATATAACAACTAAGGCATTAAGTGCTTTCTTTCCTTTTACATCTCAGTTTCTACAAGTTGATGAATCTGGAGTAATGTTAGGCTTAAACAAAAATAATATTCCTTTAATTAAAGACGTTTTTAAATTATATAATGCAAACGGAGTCGTCTTAGCTTCTTCTGGAGCTGGAAAAAGTTATTTTACTAAATTAATGATTTCTAGATTATTATTAAATGGAACAAAAGTAATTGTAATAGATCCTCAATCTGAATATATAGACTTAGTTAAGAGATTTAATGGCCAGATTATAAATATTTCAAGAGATTCTGAAACTATAATTAATCCTTTAGATTTAATTGGACATGATTTTGATGACAAAAAACTTACTTTATTAGATTTATTTCCAATTATGCTTGGACAAATAAGTGAGATTCAAAAAGCAGTCTTGGACAGAGCCTTAACAATAGTCTACGAATCTAAAGGAATTTCTAATTACAAAGAAACCTGGAAAAGAGAGCCTCCAATATTAAATGATTTATTAAAACAGCTTAAATCTATGTCAAAAACAGCTTCTAAAGTTGAAATGGAAACATATAGGAGTATAATTAATAGGCTTGAGATGTATGTTACAGGAGTTTTTAATTTTCTTAATAAACAAACTAATATAGATTTTAACAATAGATTTGTATGTTTTAATATTGGAGACATGCCTTCTCAAGTTAAACCTGTAATTATGTTCTTAATTTTAGATTATGTTTATATGAAAATGAAGAAAGATCTAGAAAGAAAAGTATTAATTGTGGATGAAGCTTGGTCTTTATTAGAAAGAACTGAAGATGAAAGTTATATTTTTAGAATTGTTAAGGCTTGTAGAAAGTTTAATTTAGGTTTGTTATTAATTACTCAAGATGTAGACGATTTATTAAAAAATAGTGCAGGAAAAGCATTATTAAATAATTCTGAATATACTTTATTATTAAGGCAAAAACCATCTATAATTAACTTAGTTGAAAAGACATTTCAGTTATCTCAAAAAGAAAGAGAAATATTATTAAGTTCTTCTAGTGGAAATGGTTTAATTATTATTGGAAATGAACATTCTGAAATTAAAATAGTTGCTTCTGATGAAGAACATAAAATAATAACAACCAATGCTGATGAAAGATTACAAAAAGAAATTGAAAAATCAAATGAAGTTATAACTAAATTTGAAAAATTAAGTATTGATTTGAGTAAAGGATTTTATAAGAAATCTGAATTAAATAATGATGAAGTAGAGGAGTTGCGGAGAAACGGATATTCAATTTCCAAACACATTGGATTATTTGGTGGAAGAGCAGAAGAATATTTATTAAAACCAAGGTATAATGAAAGCGCTGAACATTTTGCTGTTATAAAATTAATAGAGAAACATATAAGGAAATATACTGATAAAATCTGGCTTTTTGAAACTAAAGAACCAGATATAGTATTTGAAATTGACAATAAAAAATATGCCATTGAAGTAGAAACAGGTGACAAACATAGAAATGCTAGGAACAAGTTACTTAAAAAAGTTGATTACTTAAATAAAGAATATGGAAATAATTGGTTTTTCGTGGTCACAGATTGGATACATAAAGAAAATTATATTAAATTAGGAAAAACAGCGGTAAGAAAAGAAATCCCACAATTGGTAAATGAGTTATTTTTTCCAGTTTCAAATTTTGGGATTTGAAGCCTTACAACCTTTAAATTTGAAGGAATTCAGGATCAAAACTATCAGCATACCACATCTGGCTAATCCAATGTTTTTCAATAGGAATGTCTGCTAGTTTATGATCTAAAGTTAATTTATGTTGGTAATCTAAATTCATATTACTATTAGACAAAATTATTAAGTGTTCTTGTCTGATTTCTAAATGTTGTAGGATAAACTAAACAACTAGTAAGTCCATCACCATTCCTTTGTATTGTTGGGAAAACTAAAAGACTTCCTTGCGGCATTTCTTCCAGTCTTCTTTCAAATTCAGACTTCCTAGAATCAGATAAATATTTGGATTTAAATCTTTCAAGGCCATCTCTGTCTCCTGTTGCCCTAATATTGCCCATAATTCCAAGCATATCAGAAGCTGCGGATTGCATAGCATCTGGGTTAACTAGGTATTTTAAACCACCTTCTTCAATTTCAACAAGACCTCCTTTTTCCATAAAGTAATTAAACATCATATTTCGTGATCCAGAATGATCAGTTGGCGTCATTTGGAGAGCCTTAATTATTGAAAGGGCCATAGAATAATATCCTGCGATTCTTTGATCAGGAGTTATCAAACCTTTTTCAACAAGTATTGGGAGTACCCACATAGAGAATAATTCTGCTCTAGCTTCTTCCATTCTTGAATATTCTTTTCCGAAATGATCATTTGGTTCTGTATCAATTACAACGCCTCCAGAAGCATGTCCTATTTCGTGAGCTGCTGTCATCTTAAGCCCCATTTCTGAAATGAGATCCCCATACTTTTCTAAATCAAAAGCCGGAATGAATTTTTCTTTCATCAATTTGCTGCCGCCAGTCTTTCCAAGTGCTTCTTGCACATTAGCAAATACAAGATTTACTGATCCATATTTTTGCCTAAAACTTTGCTCATTTGGTAGGGACTCTGCTACAACAGTTGCAGGGAAAATATCATAACCACCAGACCATGTTGCAACATCAACAAATCTTAATTGGGGCATATTAGAAATATCAATTGTCTTTTTATGTTCCCATGGCGCTCTTTGTTCAAGTTCTGGCAATATTCCCATAAAGGTTCTACAAAATTCCTGATAAGTTTCATTTACCCGACAAACTACTGACTGCGCACTACTTCTAACACCCTTAACTTTATCTAAATAAGATTCAACTGCAGTTCCAATAATAAAATCAAGAGGCCCATCTAACTTTAACCATGTGTGGTTACTTACTTCTCGCGCCTCTAAAGAACCAGTTCTAAGTTCGTCTATCTTTGCAGTAATATACCTTTGTAAGCTTTCATTAGTTGTTGTAAATCTAGCTTGTTGTAATGCAGTAATTACAGGATTTAATTCTGCTTTAAATCTTTCTTCATGAAGGATAACTCTCAATATCCCGTCATTATTTTGAATAACACTAGAATTAACTCTCAAGGCATCTTCTAATCCGTCAATTTCCTTATCAGTAATCCCAACAGGATAAAAACTTCTTCCCACTGGTGCTTGCACTCCATGTATTAACAACTCAGTAAACTCTCGCAGTGGATGCTTCTTAGGGACTTGATCTCTATTTAAGGGGAATCTAATTCCGAGGCCATCTGTTGAGGACCATGGAGAATTTCGAGCTGCAAAGAGTGTATTGTACTCCCCTAATGCTTGAAGAACAGAACCATCAACTACACTTTCTAAGTCTAACAGTGCTCCAAACATTTCTAAGGTCCTATCATAATGTTGCTTAGCAAAAATAGGAGTCATGCCATCTGACGCATTAGTCAAATATCCTATTACTTGAATCTCTTCATTACTTAGATCACCAAGTGAAAAACCAACTGGAATAACAGTAGCTCTTTTTGCTTTGCCATCTGTTCTAATATATGGGATCTCTTGTAAATTATCTTGCGTTTTCATTATCTATAAAACATTTATAATTTCATGAGTTATAGTTCTTATTTATTAATATTGTGGTTTTTCAATTATAACAATAAATTTTTGTTTGAATTCTGTTGTTAGGGGTGAATTTTCGCCCGAGTTACAAATAAATATTTTCTATTTCTATAGTATATTATGAATAAAAGTAAAGAAGAGAAATCACATTATGAAATTGAACTTAAACCTGAATGGTTAATTAAACTTATAGAAAAACTGAATAAGAAAAATGATTAATATAACTTCATGTAATAAGATAGACCCTCTTTCACTTAGAGGAAAGAGAAAATTAAGATACCAATTTTATTTAACATCTATTCAAATAGATAAAGTTGAAGATATTTCTAATCAATTAGGCATTTCAAAATCAGATGTAATTAGTAAATTAATAGATTTAGAATTAAATATTATATTGCAAAAAGATGAAGAAAAGATTTGAAATTTTATTAACTGAAGAGCAGGATAAATTACTTGAAGAAAAAGCTAAGAAAGTGGGATTTCTTCACAAAAGCGAGTATATGAGATTTATTTTATTTGTAGATCTATCTTTTATAGAAAAAATCAATGAAATATATGATAAATTAATTAAAAATGCTAAATGACATTCCTGAATGTGTGAAGAAAAGAAATCGGCAAAGAAGTATTGCAATTTCTGATAATTTAATTTCTGAGATTAAGAAAGTTACTAAAGATTGTATTTCTATTTCCGGCTTTATAAGAATGGCTGTGGTAAATGAATTAGAAAAATATAAAGAAAAGTAAGTATAAAAAGTACTTAAGCAGAATTCTAAATTCCGCTTAGGCAGGTGGTAAAAGTAATCCTCTCATTATTGGCTCTTAATTTTCCGATATTCGGGAACCATTCTATTTCGGTTTGTTTGAACTTTGCTTGTTGTTTCATTTTCCCTTAATTTCTCAAGCATTTCTTTTGGATTTAAAACTTCAAAATCTTTAATTTGTTTTTCCAATTTCAAAAAATCTTTTTTATTCCAAGTTACGAAACAATCTATCTGGTTTTCTAAGATCGCTTGACTTTGAATTGTGTCCCCAGATTTAGTATTAAACTTTATAGTAGTTTCAATTAAATTATCTATTAAGTCTTTTGAAAAAGTATTTGGAGTAATTTGTTTTTTTGAAGAAGATAGTGGAAGAGGATTTATTATTTTCTTCCAAGATTTTGTAATTCTATACAGAAGAGAATAAGTTTTATCCTTATTTTTTGTTCTTCTTATCATAGCTGACGCTAATTCAAGAAAAGTAAAGATAGAAGTAAAGAAAAATATATTTTTTATTTTACTTGATAAGATATATTCCATAAACTCTTTTGATTTTTTATAATTCTGTTCAGTATTTATTTCCGATGCAACAATTACGTCAGAATCTATAGCAATATTTTTCATTTTAATGTCGCGTCCTGAAAATTATTCTTTTCCTTCGCTTTGCAGGAACTTTCGCTATGAATGAAACTCTTCTTCCTCTTGATTTAAAGGAAACTCTCTTTCTTATTGTTCTTCTTGCCAAAAAACTTACTCTTTTTCTAGGCCTTGTCATCCTAAACCCCCAACCTAAACTTCTCCAGATTTTTCTTTATTCTTGGTCTTGATCTGCCCTTCTCCCACCTTCTTCTGAGATTATTGATTCTATTGAATCAAATAGACGCCTTCTTTCCAGCCGTTTTCCTATTACATGTAGAAATATTTGTTCTGATTTTGACAGTACCTTATCAGGATAAGAACAATATCCGAGAATAGTTGTGCAATTATCAAAATGATGAACATTAGTAGTCTCCCAATGTGCAGTTATTAATTGAATACTTACAGATTGCATTAAGTCCAAATAGCTATTTACTCTATCAAAAACTCTTCTTTCGGCAAAGTATCTTGCACTATCTTTAGAAACATCATATTCAACAACTTGTTCAACTCTCACTGATGCTGATCCAATCCTATCATCGCCTTCTGACATTTTTTATTCCCCCACCTAAGAAATCTCAATACAATAAAATTTAAAAAGGTTGTTAAAAGAGATGTGTTAGGTTCAGCTAATGTCCTTGATATAGTGCTCTTAACACTCTTAAGGTGCTGATAATACTGTATTCCTGAATTTTTTCGCTTCTTTAGCTTTGATTTTCACTAGTCTTTGACGAAAATGAATAAGATGTAAATTGTAAAGTATCTATTAATTCATTTCAATTATTTAGAGCCATTCTTTTAACATCGCAGCCATCAAAAAGTTTGTCTGTGTTGCTGGATATACAACCATTGAGCCTATCCTGTCATCTATTCTTCTGCCACCATATTTCCCAGAGTAATCATCAACTAATTCTTTTGCAGATTTATCTGATTGTAGTTTTACCCGACCCACCTTTATTGCAGATTCTTCTCTTTCAGTTGCTTTGTAGATATGGAATTCATAATCAATATTCCATCTATCCACATCTAAATCTCCTTCTGCAATAAGAAGAATTGTGTGAACTGGTTCAGGTTTAACCTGTGCTTGAAGCACTAATCTCTCAAGCTCTTCACGTCCAGATATTCTATCCCTAAAATGTTTTTGATCTAAGTCCCTTAGACGCTGAGTACGATGAATTACGCTTGTTTCATAAAGATATGCATTATATTTTGCCATTTTTGCCCTCTTACTTATCTTCATTCAACTCTAGTCTCCTAGATATATAAAAGTTTTTGTTCATTTTTTTGACAAAAAAGTAAAATTTATAAATAAATGCATAATTGTAATAATTATATGGAAAAATTAGATTTATTTGATTTCAAGTTATTACACGAGTTAGACAAGAATTCTTCAATTACTGCAGCAGATTTGGCTCATAAAATAGGAAGATCAAAACAATTTGTACTTTATAGATTAAATAAATTACAGGAAAAAGTAATATCTGGTTACTATGCCATTGTAGATATGTCTAAATTAGGGTATTTCACTTTTAGAATATATTTTAAATTTCAGCAAATGACAAGTGAGGATGGTGAGAATTTCATAAAATATGTTAGAGATAGCTTTACACAAGTTTGGACTATAACCTCAATGCATGGTAAATGGGATTACGCATTATTTTTAGGTGTAAAAAGTGTTACAGAACTGCATAATATATGGGACTTAATTATGCTAAATTACAAAAATAAAATAAAATCATACAATGTTTCCCTGTATGCCCCAATTCATAATTTTAATAGAAAATTCTTGTACAAAAAAGAGACTAATTTTGTGGAAAGAATTTATGGTATAGGTACTCCAGAAAATATTGACAGGATTGATGAAGAATTATTAAAGATATATGCAAGTAATGTAAGGATATCTTCAATTGACATAGGAAAGAGATTAAATATATCTTCTGACACAGTCAGACGAAGAATTAAGAATCTTGAGAAAAGAAAAATAATTGTTGGATACAGGATTGGATTAAATTTAAAATCCCTTGGCTTAACATCTTATAGAGTAGATTTACAACTAATATCTACAAAGAGGAATAAAGAATTAATTCAGTATTGCAGACAGCATAAATATATTTACCAAGTAAATAAAACAATTGGTGGTGCAGATTTTGAAATGGAATTAGTAGCTTATGATTTCAACCATTTATTGGAACTAATCAATGACATAAAGCTTAAATTCAGTGATGTTATAAATGATGTTGAGCATTTTGAATTTACAACATTTCATGTTTTGAAATATATTCCTGACTAGTGATTTAACTATTTTTTAAACCTACCAAATTATTAAAAAAAGTGGTCAACATCCATTTCAGCTTCTAAAGTTTCAACGTAGTCCTTACCAATTACTGAGGCAAGTATACCAACTAACCCGCTTAATGGAATACCATATGCCAAGCCCTGTGGCCCATACAACTTATAAGACAGATAACTTCCTATTAAAGTTACAGCTCCTACTGCAACCTTCTGCGCAGGATGCCCTAAAGTAACATTGTAAAATATTTCTACAAATCCTTTTGCTTCTGATATTTCTACATCGTTTTTTCCATTTGGGGTAATACTAACTAATTCACTTCTTCCTCTATCATCATACCAATTTGGTTCATCTCCGTCAGACATTTTTTATTCCCCCATTATTCTCTCCATGGTTCATATCCTCCTGGAGTTTTCGTAACTCTTACATACTTTAATTCTCTCATAGGCCTTGACTCAAATCTATAGACTGAATCTGTTTGTTTCATCCATATTTGATCCTCATCTTTTAATTCAACTATTTCTGCTCCGACCTCAAATAAATCTGCATTACGCATGATTGTCACAGATATATCATACTTTTTAGATTCGTCATTACCAACTCCAACTATATCTCTAATAGCCATAATATTATTAGGACTGCTGCCTTTATTTAGAATTAGGGCCACTGTTACTTCTAGAGCAGAAGGATTTGACCTAACTTCTAATGGTGCTTGGTTTACATTAGAAATTCCAAAAATTTCTCCACAGTTCATTTTATTCCTCCACTTTATCTTCCATTTGCTCTATCTTCCAAGATCTTCTCAGTTTCCATAACTCTTCTGGCATTTTCTCTTATTTGTGGTTTATCATATCTATCTGGAAGCCAATCTAATGGCATTAGATTTACGCCATCATTAACAAAAATATAATAGTTTCCATTATAAGATTCCACTACTAAATCATTATCTCTACCATCTCCATCAAGATCATCCATTTCTACCCCAAGTGGTTCATATAAACGCCCATACATAACGCCGCCTGCAAAACCTATGGCTGCTGTGAAACTACATAATGCCATAATTCGATGAACTAAGTTCATAGTTGTTCCCGCACTTTTCTTTCTAATTTATCTTGTGGTGCCTGTAAAACTTTTATTCTTTCAAAAAATTTATTTGCAATATCCTCTAATCTTTGATCTCTAATGCCAAGGACAGGTCGATAATGAGAATCTTTACTTGCTGCGATTGTTGCACCATATCGTCTGTCTGCCAAAGGAAAATAAAGATGTTGTCCTTTTGTCCTTATTCTAAGAAAATTGAGCCAATTCTTTCCATTAGAATCACTTTGTCTAAAATTAACATCATCACCTTCATAATTTATGCCCATCAAAAATGAAAGTTCATTGAATTCAAAAAGAAATTCTGTAAATATATTTGCGCCTCTTAAGGTAACTTCATGATTATTACCATTATCGTTTTGTTTAGTTGTTTTCCCTACAAGATAATATTCATTAGAGGTTACAACCCCAGGGCCGACTATGATTCTATGATGGGCTCCAATTACTGTATTTGGTTCTACAAATTCATCAAAAGCATCCAAGAATGAGACTTTATAATGTACCCCTTCAGCATATTTCCTTATGTATTCTCTTGCTACTTCTGGATTTACTGAAAATCCCGTAGATATTAATGATTTTTTTTTAGCTACAGCCATTCTTAACACATTCTCTTAAGAATTCGTTATATAATAAATCTTATAAACTTACCTATAAAATTACAACAAATGGTACTTACAAGAAACTATCAAAGTACAGATTATGAATCTGTTAGGGAAATTTTAGAAGTAGGTGGTTTATTTTGGGAAGCATCTGATAATAAAGAGTCTTTAGAAAGAAAGATACAAAGACAGCCAGGTTCTATTCTAGTTGCAACAGAAGATAAAAAAGTAGTAGGAACTCAATTCATTGTTGAAGATTTTATGCCATTATTGTTTAGACTTGCAATTCATCCTGACTTTAGAAGGAGGGGAATTGGACTACAATTAATAACACATGCAGAAGATCTACTAAGATCAAAAGGACATAATCATGTAAATATTTTAGTTGCTTCAAATGACTTAGAACTTATAGAACATTATCAAAAACAAGGATATGAGAAAGGATCTACTTATTTATGGATGGTTAAGGAATTATAGATAAATTTGATTTATTTTTTATATAGAAATTTATTTTATTTTTATATAAATCTATTCAAATAGAAATTTCACTTCGTCTCTTTTCCATTTTCTTTGACTAAATATCTAGCAATCATAATCTCTGCTGGATATGGGACCATATAACTGTTAAACATTTCAACTTGAAGTAATTGTTCAGGTGGAAAAAAAGCTAGTTTTATAGTTCCAATAGCAATTTCTTCGAGTGTCAGTTTTCCTTTCTTATCAGTTTGTTTATCTTCAAGTACCAAGCAACCATGGGTATCAAATCTAAGTGGTTTTCTTAAACCTAAACTAGAATAGACTTTAGTTAGTCTTTCAAGAGCTTCTGATTCTGTCTTAATAAAAAATATAGCATATCTATTTGCAGTTGGATAAAGACGAACTTCAACTTCAGTCTCTTTCTCACCTAAAATTAATCCTGCTGCAAATCCTGGTATAAAAAAGGCTGGATTCATTTTAAATTATTAATGTAATAATATATTTAAATTTATCGATTAATTTATAAAATAATTTATGTCTTCTTCACTAATTTCATTAACTCTAAAGCATCCTTACTTTCCTCTAATTTCTTAACATCTACAAAATCAATTAACTTTTCCCATAACTTTTCATATAATATTTGTTTAGTTTCAATTTGAGCAATAACTTCTGGATCTAAAGCAGCAGCACATTTCTTACAGTATTTTTCTGCAAAACTATTATCTTCACTGCATCTTAAACATTTTTTATTGTCTAAATTCTTTATTTCTTCCTTAGAAATAATTCCATAAGCTTGTCTTAATTCATTTTCAGCATCTTCTTGTGTATTTAGGTCATAATCTTTAGCTCTTTTTGCAAAATTTCCTTTACTCCATCCCATTATAATTTCCATAGAACTAGTACTTATTTTCTTAACTGTAATTTTGTAAGTAAATCCACTTCTTCTTAAACCATAATTTGTTATTTCTTTATTTATATTTGCCTTCCTAGCAATTATTTTAAGTTGTTTTAAGCTACCATATGGACTCCATTTTTCTCCTTTATTATTAATTGCATCAGTACAAAATAAAAAACTATTATTATTTTTATTTGGATGAATATTTAACCAATTAATTATATACTGGCTACTTTCAAATAATAAAATGCTTCTGACTCTAGTTTTACTCTGAGGTAAATTTAATCTAAAACCTTCTTTTGTTGGTTGTAAATCAGAAAGTCTGCAAGCTAATAATTCAGATGGCCTGCAACAACTTTCAAACATAACTGAAATAAATGCCTTCATTCTAATATCTGAATGATAAATTAATTTAGCGATATCTTCTTTTGTCAATTTCTCCCTTTCTTTCCTTACATCAGACGATACTTTTCTTTTTATTATATCATTTCTTCTATCATAAAGCCAGTCAACTAATTGTTTGTTTTTATCATACATAGTAACATCATAGAACTTCTTTATTATAGCCTTAAATTCTGATTTGGTTTCTGAAGTAAAGCCATGAGAGTTAATTTTTCCCACTAAAAGTATAATGTCATCTTTAGTAACCCTATCTAAATCTTTATCCAACCATTGAATCATATATTTTAGGAAATAAAGATACTTGCACCTTCTAGCATAACTTATATCTTTAGCTTGAGCCCAACTAAGAAGCCTATAAATTAGTTCTTTATTAGCTTCAGTTTTGCACCAGTTGTCTATTTTAGCTAGGGAGCTATTAAATCTTTTTTCTCTGTTATAAAAATCTATTTTTGAGTTTTCAGGCATAAGTTAGTTCCTGTGTCTTTCCTTTAAAAAGGTTAGACACAAGTTGGAACCTTAACTCATGACTAGTACGCCCAAGCCGGGAGTTGAACCCGGGTTTGAGCCTTTCTATGTTTTAATTTTTGCTTAAGCTTTTTTAAAAAAGCTTACTCGACAGGGCTCAGTCTTGGTTTTTAAGTTAGTGAACTTAAATCTAACCGCTAGACTACTTGGGCATGAATTTTTTAGGCTTAATTTAATTTATAAAGCTTATTATTAAACTATTTCTGCACTCTGTCTAATTAAACTGGTTAAATTATTCAAATAATCAACAGCGTGAATGGAATCTTCAGCAGGTGCAAAATTAGCAAATACTGCATGATTTTCTTTAATATAAGGTCCTTCTGTAGTATTATAGACTATACTCATCCCAGAATCTATTATATCTCCCCTACGCCTAGGTAAACAAACTAATGAATGCCATTGTCTTTTCATAATCTCAACGCTATCATTTGAAGTTCCAGAAACTAGAATGTCTGCTTTAAGCAACTCACCATATTCATTAAAGGTAACTGCAGCAACTCTTCCTAATAAAGCCTTTATCATTTCATCTTTATCATGCATATGTGGCATGACATAAGAACCATACATAATCGCAGTAACTAATTTCTGAAGTGGATCAGTTTGAGTCCCTAAATTAAATGTTGCTCTCCGTCTATCAGAATCAATTGCTCTAGTAACTAGTGATTCTAATTCACTAACAGTTAATCCAGTAAAATCTAAAGTTCTTCTATAAGCTTCTAACTTCTCAATAGCCATATTATTAGTTAAACCAATATATTTAAAAATCCTTAACCTTCTGAATAATTATCCCTGCGTAGCTTAATCAAGAGAAAATCTTGGAGCAATGGTAAAGCTCTCGGCTGTAGATGAATTCGCTGTTTGACTATGCATTTGCTAAGAATGAAAAACAGATAGCCGTTCCCGAGCGATCGTCGGTTCGAATCCGGCCGCAGGGATTTTTCTAATAAAAACCTTTAAATACTAAAAATCTAAATTCCTATTAATGGCAATTTTACTACAATATTTCTTAATTGTCTTAGTAGGATTTATTATCTCAACAGTAATTCTAAAGTTCTTTGTAATCCCAGTTTTTGATTTATACGAACACACTAATTTTATGATTTGGATTTTCTTAATTTCATTATCTGCAGTTTTTTTTCTGCCAAAAATAGTTTTTACAGGTTATGAAAACCCCACTTTAAGTTGTGATTGCCTTGGGTTTAAAAATACTCAAGAAAAAGATTTACAAAAACAAATAAAATGTCTTGGGTTTATTCACCAATGCCAAGATATAACGACATTTAGAAGTATGGCCATAGATGACAATGACTTATGTATGAAAAGTGATTTTTACAAAGATCCTGATTCATGTTTCTTGGTTATTGCAAAGGAATCAATTCAAATAGACTCAAAAAACAAAGCAAGATCTACCCAAATTTGTAATAGAATAATAAATTCTCAAAAAAAGAATGAATGTCTTGACTTCGTTAGAAAAATTAATCTGGGAAATACTGTTTTTTAATGGAATAATCTAATTGGTTTAGACCTAACTATAACATTTCTAACACCGCTTCTGTATCTAATTAAAGTCCTTGGTATATTTAATTGTCCTATGACACTTAATTTATATGAAGCATTATATGAGAAAATTCTTTCTTCTTTTTTAGATAAAGCTAAAATATCCCAAACTAACTTTGTGCCTCCTTCAGATTTAATTATCTTAGGATGAGCAGTTCCAAATGAATCGGGGCTATTTATTACAACTGGTAATCTGTCCAAGACCTTAACATTTCTTAGTGTGTTAATACTCTTATTTCTAACATTAATCATAATCTTCATTCTTGTAACCCCATTCTTATCAGTTACAATATCCATTACTTTTTTACTAACAAAAACATCAGTCTTAGTAAAGTAATATACTACAAATAATATAATTAAAATTATTACAAAAATTGCTGTTCCTAACCTATAGTCAGTTTCTATTACAATAGTTCTTATTTCGCCTGGTTCAAGTTTAAACTGCCAACTATACATATAGCCTTTACTGCTTCTAGTTATTTTAGTAGGATTTGGTTGGCTATTTGTAAATAATCTTTGAAATAAACTCAATTCTTTTGTATAAATTTCATAACTATCAGTATTTCCATTATTTTCTTTCGTAACTTCAATCCTTTTATATAATAAACTAGATTTTGGGCTTACAATCTCCTTTAAATCAGGAAAGCTGCCAATATTTATATCTAAACTTTCTTCTTTGACTAGCTTTTCCTTATAAAATAAGTTAATGCCCATAGTATATGTACCTTCTTCTATTACAGCCATAAATTCTATAGGAAAGTCCAGTGTTTTTGTTTCGAAAGGATCTAGATCAATAACCTCATCTTTATCAAAGAACTCTGATTTTACATTAACTCTTAAAGAATTAAATGAAAAATCTTGCAGATTAACAACCTTTAATTTGATTACACTTGATCTTCTTGGATCAAGTGGATTTGGTATTTCTGGCTCCGTCTTAATTACATCTTTATAATCAACTAAGTTTAATCTTAATAACCTTTCTTGTCTAAAAGTTTTATCATCACTTGAAACAATAACAGTTAATAACTCTGGTTTTTCTTCTTTTTGAGGTACAAATACTAAATCCATTGCTTTCGTAGATCCTGCAGGGACTTGAATTCTATCATTTTCAATTCTCCAAAATATATCTAGGTAAGCAAATTCAAAGGTCATTTCCCTATTCTCATTATTAGTAATTGAAGCTCTAAATACAGCATTTTGATTTGGAACAACTTTATTTTGAACAGGAGTTATTTCTAAGTCGATATTAACAGCAAGAACTGTATTTGCTAACAAAATTACAAGCAAAATCGAGAATAACCCTTTTTTAAATCCTATACTCATATAACTACTAGTTAAACTGGAGTTTATAAAATTTTTGCTACTTCAAATTTAAAATGGGGCTACCAGGATTTGAACCTGGGCCCGACCCACCCCAAGGGCCGATACTGGACCAAGCTATACTATAGCTTTATGCTAAAACATATAAGGTTTTAGTCCCATACTAGGTATAGCCTTAGTTTTTCATTATTTTAGGATAAATTTAAATATTTGCTATTTTTTGAATTTAACCACATAGTTTTGGAGGTATTAAAATGATAGGATCAACAAAAGATGAAAGTTCTAATGGCATATATGCTACCCAAGATAAAAGATGTAGAGTAACATCAGAAAACCACATATTAAGTTTTCATGCAAGGAAAAAAGGCGCACATCTTATTCCATATGATAGGGTAAGGGATGCTATAGTGTCTTCTTATACAAGGCCCCCATTAGTCCCAGGTAACCTAGAAGTTAGATTAAGTCCATATAACACTGTAGAAATAGGCCAAAGTCAGGATGGTCAATTTAGTTTAGGATATGATGGCCATCATCTAGTATTAAATGCTAGGAAAAAAGGAGTTCTGCGACTTACAGATTTTGAGGTTTATGCTTTAATTGAAACTTATGAAAGACAACAAGATATTAACAAAAGACGCAAAAAAGAAGCACAGCATATTAGAGCGAAAATTAAGGCAGGTCGTATTCCTAAAGGCTTAGCAGACTTAGTCCATGAAGAAGCTGAAGGAGATTCATCAATTGCCACAGAAGATGTTGATTCTATTACAGAAGTCCTAGATGACTTTAGAAGATCTTAATAGACTATCTCAGTAACATGATTTCTTTTATTTAATTTTATTACATTTTGAACAAAGCTTTCAATCTTTGATTCATGGCTAACAATAATAATTTGTTTTAAGTTTAACTCTTCTAAAACATTTCTCATCCGGTCTATTTGATCTTCACTAAAACCATCTGTTGGTTCGTCCAATATTATTAAATCCTTGGTATTTAAATTACCCATTACATGATTTATTACTTGATTTAAACTTAGTCTATAAGCCAAGGAAGCTGCAGTTTTTTCGCCTCCACTTAAACATTCGAAATCAATTCTAAAGCCATCCTGCTCCACAACAGGTGTAAACTCATCATCTAATTTAACGCTAATGTTTTCAGCACCAACCAAGGTATTAAACCACTTCTCAAATAAAGTACTAAAATCATGATGCACTTTCATCATGATGCTCCTTTCAATGTTAGAAACTATTGAAATTAAATCATCATTAATCCATGAGTGTAGTGAGGTAATTTTTATTTTTCTAATTATTAGCACATTTTTCCTGCTAAGTTTATTTGTTAAGTCTTTCAACTTAATTCCAATTTGCTCAATAAGTACATTAACTCCACCTTTTTTTAGTGCAAGATCTTTCTGTTTCTCTATGATTTTCATCATTTCATTATACAATTTATTATAACTATCTTCAATGTTTTCATATTTACCAATATCTTTATTTATGTTAATTTTTTCTAGATTTAAAGATCCAACTTCTTCCTTTAATTTCTTTAACTCTTGCTCTAGATTACTTAAAGCAGATTTTTTGTCTTCATGACTCCTAATTTGTAATTTAATAACTTCAATCTGTCTTACCTTATCTTTAAGTAATTCATTTTCAGCCTGAAATTTACTTAAACTTTTTGAAGCATCTTTAATATTTTCATCAATATTCTTTATCTCATCACTGCATTCTTTGAATATATTATCTTCCAAAGCAATAATAGCATCTTTATGGTTTTTTTCTACTTTTTGTTTACAGCTTGGGCAAATATTTAAGTTGACTATGTTCTCTTTGTTCTTGAGTGAATTTTTTTTCTTAATATTCAGTTCATTAAACTTGTAATTTAATTTGTTTAATGTGTCTTGCATAAAATTTATTTCTTTTTGTTTTTCACTTATTAACAATTTTAAATCCATGCCTTCAAGTTCTTTATTTTTCTCCAAATATTTTTCAAGGGATTCTAGTACTTTTTTTATTTCGGTAATCTCAGAATTCTTCCTAGAAATTTCTTTAATATTGTTATTAAGTCTAAATTCAATAGAATTTAGCCCTGCCTTTAATTCAAATAGCACTTCCTTCTTTTCCTCAATTTCTTTAATATCTTGTTTAACTTGACTAATCTTATTATCTAAAATATCCTTGTCCTTCTCAAGTTTTTCACTATCATCCTTTAAGCTATAAATTTGTTTTTCAAGATCATTTTTTTCTAGTTCTAAGTCATTAACATCATTAGTTTCTAAATCCAACCCTTTAACTAACTCCCTTAATTTAATCAAGAATATCTTAGAATTCTCCTTAACTCTTTTATACTTATCAATACCAAAAACCTTCCTTAAAGTGTCTAGTCTTACCTCATTATCAGCATAGAGAATTTGTTTCATTTCTTCTTGTGGTGTATAAACAGTGTAATGATAAACTAAGGGTTTAGATTTAGTAAGCAAGTCTTGTGGATAATTTAACAATTCCAAAACAATCTGCTTTAATTCTAATGCACTTGCCTCTTTCTTTTTTCCATCAATAATAATATGCCCAGTGTCTTGTACAATTGTGTTCTTTACTCTTTTTAAATTTCTTTTTATTGTTACATTCTTATCTAATACTATAAAGTTTAGCTCAGCATAACCACTATTTTTCCCATTTCTTAATAACATGCTTCCATTTAAATCTCCCCTCCTTAAGCCAAATAAAACAAAATCAATAGCCAACAATACAGAACTCTTACCACTACCTATATCCCCACTTAGTAAAACAGACCCTTCTGGGAATTCTATTTCATGATTTATATAACTCCTGATATTCTCTAATCTAATCTTCTTTATTATCATTGTTTAACTTTAAAACTCTCAAACAATTATCATTAATCTTTTCTTCAAAATCCGAATTAGTTTCACCTTCACCTTTTTCTAATGATAATTGATGCATTAAACTTTTAATCAATAGGGAAACTTCTCCAAAATCATTAAATTTAGTCTTTGAAGCATAATCTTTTATGATAGTTTCTTCTATACTTTCTATGTCATTTTCAATATTCTTAAACTGCTCAACTTCCTTTGTAGTTAATTTATTAATATTTTTTAGAACAACAAAAGCATCACTTAACTTATGATGAATTTCCCTGAAATCAATATCACTTATCCTCCCACTGTTTAAAGTTCCATGTATCCTTAATGTAACGATCTTGTCTTTAATTTTTCTATTAACTGAATTAATAATCTTCCTTTGAGCTTCTTCAGGATCTAAGCCATCAACATCAATATTAAAACCTTCAAATTCTTTAATTATAATATCTTGATATTTTACTTCAATTTCATTACTCACATCAACTAAGAAGAAGCCACCATGTTGAAATTTTTCAAGTTCACTAAAATTATTTGGGAAAGTTGCTCCAGGATATACCATTAATCCATATCCTTCAATTTTCTTAGTCATAATAAAATGCGGATGACCTCCAGCATAATAATCAAACCCTTTTGGAAGTGAACTCAAAGGTTCTGCCTCAATCATCTCAAGAAAATCTGGTTTTAACTCACTAATTAAACTATGAAACATGAATATCTTAAAGCCTTTTTCATTTTCCAAATTGGTTTTATCTAATTTTTTATATTGCTCTTTTTCTAAGCTACTTCTTCTGCCATAAATACCCGCAATTTTTGTGTTTGTCTTATCTACTGTAAATTCTAAATGTAGTTTATCATTGATTTCATTTACTTTCATAACATTAATACACAAACCAGCATTTTCTAGAACGTCAATCATTGTCTTATTTGATGGACTAAAATCATGGCTCCCAGGTATTATGTAAACCTCAATATCACTTTTTCTTAATTTTTCTAATTCAGAAGTCACATCCTTAATTAAGTCAATTGGTGGCAATGAGGTATTAAATAAGTCTCCAGCAATTAAAACAAATGCTACATGTTCATTTATACAAATTTCTATTGCCCTCTTAAAAGTAAGTAAATTAAGCTCCCTTAATTTAGGTTCCCTCCAACCTCCTATATGTACATCACTTAAATGAGCAAATTTCATATCCAGAAATATTTATACAAGTGATGAAAAATATTTAAGCTTTCTGTTAATAGAAAATATAGACTAAACTATTTTTCGGGTTCTATAACTATCTTATTACCTACTTTAGTTATTCCTATTTCTGTTTTATCATCTAATTTGAGTTGTTTTTCCAAGTCTGCAGGTATTCTAAAAACTAAACCACCACCGCTTTTTGACAACTGTCTATAAAGTTTCAAAGGTTCTGGCCACACTCCCAATTTCCTAGCTATAGATATTGTTCTTTGCGTTTCCTCTTCAAATGGAAATTCTTCCTTACATTTATCGCATCTCTCACCTTTTACTACAAATACATATCCTTCAATTTCAATTACAATATCTTCAACAATTTCCAAATTTTCTAGTAGACAAATAGGGCACTTTCTCATGTTAAATATTTAATTTTTTTATTAGTTCTGAAACTAATAACTTCTTCTTTTCCAAAGAAAGTGAAAATAACTTCTTTTTAACCATCTTCCCAGAAATTGTGAATATGTAATTAAGTTTAATCACACTTTCTTGCACAACTCCATCCTTCTTAGTTAATAAAATCCCCTTCATTTCTAAGTTACTTGTAATTCCAGCTACAACTATATTTTCATATTCCTCAAAAAGCACTACGGCAGGTCGGGTCTTTATTTCTAATGTATCTGTAAACTGTAATTGTGTTAATAATACATCGCCTAATCTATACATTTTCCCAAACCTCATCCTCCTTATTATCCCACAACTCTTTCATTTTTTCTTTTTGAATTTTATGAAGGAATTCGTCATATTGGTTTCTTTTTTTCACTTCACTAAATATTTTTGCCATATTTTTTATTAGTTCGTTATAGGTTTGTCTAGGATATTGTTTTACTTTCTTAAGTATTTCAATAGTATCCTTTTCTATCAATATAGTAGATTGTTTCATCATATATAATCACCTATATATTAGTTATACATAAACTATATAAATATTTTGATTATTTCAAAATTAATTTAGCTCTATTTTCTGCTTATTCTCTAAAATATGGATATTTTTCATATTAAATCCTATATCCTTACTTAAACTGCTTATTTTTGAGAATCTAGAAGGATCTCCATGACCAGGTATCAAATGCTCTGGTTTTAATATTTCAATTAATTGCTCTATATCTTTTCTAGCACCATGCCCACTCTGATGAATATCTAAGAATACATTTAGGTCTTTACTATATAAGGCACTTTCAAGTATTTTCCTATTTTTAATATTATTTGAAGCAGGAATAGTTTTACAAGAAAAAATAACACTATCTCTATTATCTAACTTTAATGGTAATTTATCATGTGCCATATCAACTAAAATTGACCCTGGTTCTCCTTGATTTCCAGTTGTAACTATTAAGTATTTATCTTTATTTTTACTAATTTCTTTCAATTTCTTTTTAACATCATCCCTATACTTTACTACCTCCGCCATTTGGGAGAAGTTAATAATATCTAGATTTTCAGCGCTTCTAATATATTTCTCCATGCTTCTTCCTAAGAAAACAACTTCCCTTCCTAATTTGGTTCCAAAGTCAAGAAAACTCTTTAACCTTGCGACATTGCTTGCAAAAGTAGTTCCAATAATTGTCCCTTGAATATCATTTTCAAATATTACTTCTTTTAGCATTTGTCTAGCTAACATTTCACTAGGAGTTTTGCTATCAAAATCAGAATATAAAGAATCAATTATAGCTAATCTGACATTATTTTTACCAATTTCTCTTAATCTATTATAATCAGTTTTTCTTCCTATTACAGGAGTTTCATCTAATTTAAAATCATTACAATACATAATAGTTCCATATTTTGTATGAATAGCCACCATAGCTGTTTGGGGCGTAGAATGAGTAGCATTTACAAATTCAATTTCAATATTTTTAGAAACTTTAATACTTTCTCCAATCTGTAAAGTTTTAAGTTCATTTCTTAATTCAATTCCTTCCTCTTTTGATAAATTTCTTATTAAAGCATTTGTAAAAGGAGTCCCAATAATAGGACATTTGTAGTTTTTTGCTAGATAAATAGTTGCTGAGCTATGGTCCAAATGACAATGTCCTATGACAATTGCCTTAGTCTTGCTTCTCCAACTTTTAATAAAATCATCATTAGGAATAACTCCTAAATTAATCAAAGCTTCTCTGCTCAAGTTCTTTCTAGAATTATGACCTTCTTCAAAATCAAGTAATTTAGGCAAATAAATACCCATATCTAATATAACTACTTCATCATCTATAGAAATAGCTGTCATATTCTTACCTACTTCACTATAACCACCAACACTAGCAACCTTGATCATAATTCATTAAATAATAAAGCATCTCCTATTTTAACATGTTTTATAGTATTTTTTGGAAGTTCTATAACATATTTTGCAGGATTTTTAGGGCATAACCAAGGAGTAAAAGGCATCACATTTTTCTTAATATCAACAACCTTTTTTTCTATATTAACCCAAACAACATCAATAGGAAAAAACACAAATAACATATGTATAGTTGTACTTAAAATACCTTCTTCTTCAGCTTCTAAAATAATAGCCTTTCCTTTTTTTAGAGGCATAGAAAACATTAACCCTCTTGCCTTGAAAAAGAACCGTTCATATAATTTTGCTTTATCTGCTAAAATAATATTATCTTTTATGATTTCAAAAAATTTCATTTCTAACTTCAGAATTTCTTTGTTTAAAAAGATTGTTGTTTCCAAATTTATAATTTATTTGACGATTTTGCTAAATTCCTTTGGAACATAAACTTTAGTTTTTAAATCAGGAAGATTTTCAAAATGATTTTTATTTAAGGTGAGTAAATAATCTGAACTTGTTATTTTAAATGTTGCTGCTATTGCTACGTCTTGATATTCAATAATTCTCCCTTCCGTTATTAGAAAAGCTAAATATTGTG
>Ga0209541_10003824_pt1 | contig 27290 bp, 24 predicted proteins | sample RifCSPlowO2_01_FD_184027 | JGI IMG/M metagenome (GOLD analysis project Ga0209541, IMG submission 184027) | Groundwater microbial communities from Rifle, Colorado - Rifle CSP2_plank lowO2_0.1 (SPAdes) (version 2) | ecosystem: Environmental > Aquatic > Deep subsurface > Groundwater | place... | reverse complement strand
CTGGCAATCGGCGGGATGCCGCAACCGCCGCTGACCATCAAAATATCTTTACCCTTAAAAAAATCCAAAGGAAAACCGTTGCCGTAAGGGCCGCGAACGGTAATTTCGTCGCCTTTCTTCAAAGAATGGAAAGCCGCGGAAACCGTGCCTCCCTTTCTAACCATCAAATCAAAGTATTGCTTTTGGTAAGGCGAGGAAGCGGGGCCGAAAGGCGCTTCTCCGTAACCCCACAAACCGGCTAAAACAAACTGACCGGGAACAAAGTTCAGGCGTTTTTTCAAACGTAGCAATTTCACGCTCGGCGAAAGAAATTCTATTTTTTCTATTTTAACCGGTTGGGGCTGATAAAGATTTTTCATAGTCTCTGATAATTTCCGACAAGACCTTTTCAATATCTATTTCAGCCGGGCAATATTTTTGACAGCGGCCGCAACCGACGCACTGGGAATTGTCGTATTCTTTGTAAGCCCGGACGAATTTATGGTAAAACCAATTAAAATATCGGTTTTTCAAAGCGGGCCGAAAATTCTTGCCTCCGGCTACCCGGCTGAAATTATTCAGAACGCAAGCGTCCCAATAGCGGCAGCGGTGGCTGGCCGAACCGTCAATTTCAATTTCATCTTCCATGGAAAAACAATGGCAAATGGGGCAAACATAAGCGCAGATGCCGCAACCCAAACAAATTTTTTCTAATTTTTCCCAAATCGGATGATTTTTAACCCTGGCCCAGGAAACCGCTTCCGCCAGCAATTCCGAATCTTGCGCCAATTCCCTTAAATTGCTTTTTTCTTCCGGATAAATCAAAATTTCGGGATTTTTTTCTTTTTTGAAAAATTTGTTCTTAACGATTTCCTGACCGGCTTTAGTCAAAGAAACAGCCCGATATTGACTTGGGTTTATTTTTTCCAAAATCAAATCGCCGGTAGCAACGGGCATGGTAATTGAATGTTCAACCACCCCGACAATCAAAGAATTTCGCCTTTTCCGGAGATAAAAATAATCTTCCCGGGGCTTGGTCATTATTTCGTCCAATTGACCGAGGGCTTCAATGTCAGCCAGGTCCAGTCCAAAAAGCAAAAGCTTTCTTTTTGGACTTGACCGAACAGACAATTTTTTTGTTTTGGAAAAAAAAGAAAATAATTTTTCCCGCGGCGCCAAAAAATAACCTTTGACCGACAAAGCCGTTTTATCTTTTTCGTAATCAACAACCAGATATTGACGCGAAAGGGCTTCTGTCAATTTAGGGATGTTTGATTTTTCTAAAACAACGGTCATGGATTAAAATTTTATGATTCCCGATTTTTAATCGCCGCTTTGATAAATTCCCGAAACAAAGGATGGGGATTTAACGGCCGGGATTTAAATTCAGGGTGAAACTGGGTGGCCGCGAAAAAGGGGTGAACGGATTGGGCCAATTCCATAATCTCCATCAAACGATTGTCGGGCGAAGAACCGGAAAAAATAATTCCTTTCCCTTCTAACTGGCCGACATAATCGGGATTAACTTCGTAACGGTGCCGATGGCGCTCGGAAATAGAACTTTTTCCGTAAGCCCGAAAAGCGAGAGTGCCTTTTTTAAGAACCGCTGGATAGGCGCCCAAACGCATGGTGGCCCCGTATTTTTTTTCCTTTAAATTTTTTTTCTGTTCCGGCAAAATATCAATCACGGGATAAGGAGTTTTCGGGTAAATTTCGGTGGAATTGGCTTCTTTAAAACCGACTATGGACCGGCTGAACTCCACTACCGCCAATTGCATGCCATAACATAAGCCCAAAAAAGGAATTTTGTTTTTCCGGCAATAACCGATAGCCGCGATTTTCCCCTCCGTGCCCCGCTGGCCGAAACCGCCGGGAACGATAATGCCGTCATAGCCAGAAAGCTGCTTCAATTGGTTCGGTTTATCGGCAAATTCCTCGGCTTCAATCCATTTGATAACCGGCTGACGCTTAAAATGAAAAGCGGCATGCTTGACGGCTTCAATCACGGAAATATAGGAATCAGTCAAAATAAATTTTCCGGTGGCGAAATATTTTCCAACAATGCCGATATTGACCGGCCGGGGGGTGTTTTTGATAGCCCGAATCAAACGCCGCCATTCGGCCATGTTGCTTTTCCTGGGCCGCATTTTTAATTTCTTCAAAATGCGGTCGCTTAAATTATCTTTTTCAAAATTCACCGGCACTTCGTAAATACTTTCAACGTCCGGAGCCGAAACAATATCTTCTTCCCGAAGACTGCAATTAAAAGCGATTTTCTCTTTGCGCTTTTTGTCCAAAGGAGTCGCCGCCCTGGCCAAAATAATATCCGGCTGAAGACCGGCGGAATTCAGGGTCTTAACCGCGTATTGAGTGGGCTTGGTTTTCAATTCGCTGTCAAGGTTCTGAAGCGGCAAAAAACTGACCAAAACCAAAAGAACGTCGTTGGGCTTTTTAATTTTCAGAATCCGCACCGCTTCCAAAAATAAAATATTCTGGTATTCGCCCACCGTGCCCCCGATTTCAACGATGACAATTTCGGCTTTATTATCAAGCCCGGCTTTTTTAATTTTCTCCAGGGCTTCAAGAGGAATATGAGGCACAACTTCAACGCAACGACCGCCGTATTCCAGATTTCTCTCTTTAGCTATAACCGCCTGGAAAATACTGCCGGCGGTCATGTAATTTAAACCCGGCAAGTCCTGGTTCAAAAATCTTTCATAATTGCCCAAGTCCTGGTCGCACTCGGTGCCGTCGTTTAAGACGAAAACCTCGCCATGCTCCGTCGGGTTCATTGTCCCGGCGTCAACGTTAAGATACGGATCAATTTTGATGGCTGTCACCCTAAAACCGCGGGACTGAAGAATTTTGGCGACAGAAGACACCGCCACGCCTTTGCCCACGCCGGACATTACCCCTCCGACTACAAAAATATATTTCATAAGTTTTTACGAAGTACGAATTTTTACGAATATACGAATTCGTATATTCGTATTGATTGGTATTTCGTAATATTTTTATATTAATTCTTTTATTGACTTTCGGCAATATAAAGGTCTATTCTAAATAAGAAATGAAAAAACTGATTTATCTTGACCATGCTGCTACCACGCCTTTATCCTTGGAAGTAAAGACGGCAATGGAACCTTTTTGGTCGGAAAATTTCGGCAATCCTTCAAGTATTTACCAATTAGGAATCAGGGCCAAGTCAGCCCTAAGCCAGGCCCGGCAAAAAATCGCCAAAATCCTGGGAGCTAAAGAAACAGAGATTATTTTTACCGCCGGCGGCACCGAAAGCGCCAATGTGGCTATTCTGGGACTAAGCCGGGCTATCCAAAAAACTCTTAAAAAGCCCGGCCATATTATCACCACCAAAATTGAACATCCCGCGGTTTTAAACGCGGTTTTGGCCCTCAAAAAAGAGGGATTTGCCATTTCCGTTCTGCCGGTTGATAAGCACGGGCTGGTTAGTTTGGAAAAAATTAAAAAAACCGTTAAACCGGAAACATTTTTGATTTCGGTGATGTACGCCAACAACGAAATCGGCACGATTGAACCGATTATTGAAATCGGCAAACTGCTTAAAAAAATTAACCAAAAAAGAAAAGCCGATGGTCTTTCCCGAATTTATTTCCATACCGACGCTTGCCAGGCCGCGGGTTATTTGGACATTAAAGTTGATAAATTAGGAGTTGACCTTTTGACCTTTAACGGTTCCAAAATTTACGGTCCGAAAGGAAGCGCTGTTTTGTATATTAGAAACGGGGTTTCCCTGAAGCCGCTGATTTTCGGCGGCGGCCAGGAAAATGGCCTCCGTTCCGGCACGGAAAATGTCCCGGCCTATATCGGCCTGGCTAAGGCCTTGGAGCTGGTTCAAAAAAATAAGAACGAGGAAATCCAACGCCTTAATAAATTATCTCAAAAATTGATTGACGGCATTTTGAAAAGCATTTCCAAAACCTTCCTCAACGGCCATCCTCAAAAAAGATTGCCAAATAACGTAAATATTACTATATTGGACATTGAAGGCGAAGCCCTGCTTTTATACTTAGACCATTACGGAATTTGCGCCTCCACCGGTTCCGCTTGTCATTCTCAAAACCTGCAACCCTCTCATGTCCTCCAAGCCATCGGCCTGCCGCGGGAAATTATCCATGGCAGTTTGCGGTTAACCCTGGGCCAAAAAACAACCAACAAAGACATTGACTACGTTTTAAAGGTTTTGCCCGACATCGTTAAAAAACTTCGGGAACTTTCACCTATTAACATCTCATTAAAAAATGGCTAAAAAATCAAAACAAAATTCTTCGGCAAAGCTCGGGACAAGGAAATCAGATATTTTAGGCCGGGGGCAGACTCCCTGGGTTTACAGTCAAACCGTCCGGGACCATTTTTTTTGCCCGAAAAATTTTATGAAACTGGAGGAAGAAAAAAAATTCAAATCCAACGCCCAAGGGATGGTGGGGAGCCCCGCCTGCGGCGACGTAATGCGTTTCTGGCTCTTTATTGACCCCAAAACCGAAAAAATAAAACAATGCCGCTGGAGGACTTTTGGGTGTGGGGCCGCTATTGGCTCCACTTCCATGCTTTCGGTAATGCTTACGGAAAAAGGCGGGATGAAACTGGAAAAGGCCCGAAAAATTAAACCCCAAGATATTATCAAAAGATTGGGCGGCTTGCCCGAAATCAAATACCATTGCTCGGTTCTCGGCGATAAGGCCTTGCGAAGCGCCATCAATGATTATTTCCGCGGAACTAATCAACTAAACCGCATCGTACCCGAGGAGGGCCGGATTATTGACCCGGACACCAAAACCACGGATAAAGACATTGAAATGGCGATTTTAGAGGGAGCGGATACTCTGGAAAAAGTCCAGGAAAGAACCAAAGTCGGCGTTGCCAACCCAAAAATCATACCCGAAGTGGAACAGCTAATCCGTTTTTATAAAGAAAAATATTCTATTTCTGACAGCGAGGGCAAAAATGGCTAGAGCGGCCGCCGAATTTTAAACGCTGGATTTTGGTTCCGCAGCGGGGGCAGGGCTCTCCGGTGCGGCGATAAACTTTAAGAAATTTCGCGAAATTGCCTTTTTCGCCGGACGGCCGGCGATAATCGGAAACGCTGGTGCCTTTGGATTTTATCGCTTTCTCTAAAATTTTCTTGACGGCCTGATAAAGAATTTTGATTTCCGCCGGTTTTATTTTTGGCGCTTCCCTCAATGGCGAAATTTTGGCTTCAAAAAGAATTTCGTCGGCGTAGATATTGCCGATGCCGACTATTTTCCCCTGGTCCATCAAAACCTTCTTGATGCCGCCCCTGGCTTTTTCTAAAATTTCCTGGAATTTTTCCAAGGTGAATCCCCGACTTAAAGGCTCGGGGCCAAGTTTTTGATAATCCGGATAATTTTCCAAATCAGGAATAAAAGCCACCTTGGCGAATTTTCTTAAATCCGACAAGGCCAACTTGCCTTTGTCTAAATCCAAAATCAAATGAATGTAGGGATTTTTAATTTCGGTTCCGTACAAAAGAGAGCCGGTTAGTTTTTGATGAACCAGAAAATAACTGCCGGAGTCCAGTTTTAAAATTATATTTTTGCCCCGACGGCTGATTGCTTCAACGGTTTGGCCGACTACCCCTTTTTTGAATGCCAAAAAATTCGGCTTGAATATTTTTTCGGTATCCGTCCAGGCTTTGAGAATTTTCCGGCCGATAATTTTATTCCTCAATTCCCTGACTGTGGTTTCAACTTCCGGTAATTCGGGCATAATTATTCCTCCTCATAAAAAACTTCGGCCGGTGGAATCAATTTGGGGTCGGTCGGCAAGGTGAAATAAAAAGCGCTGCCGCGACCCAGGGTTGACTCCGCCCAAATTTCTCCGCCATGACGGCGAATGATGTTCTTAGTGATAAAAAGCCCCAAACCGCTGCCGGTGGTATTAAACTTCATCACATTACTGCCCCGATAAAACCTGGCAAAAAGTTTTTTGATTTCTTCCGCGGGGATACCGACACCCGTATCTTTGATGCCAACCTGAACAAACGGCTTATCGGAAAATTTTTCTATTTTCACGACTACTTCGCCATTTTCAATGTTGTATTTTATGGCATTATCCAAAAAATTATTAACAGCCAGGCTTAATTTTTGAGGGTCTATTTTCACGATAATTGGCCCGGCTGGCCGGTCAAAATAAAGCTTCACGCCGAATTCTTTGGCCACAAGACTAGCCGAAGCCATGATATCGGCCAGAAATTCCACCAAATTAACATTTTCCATCTGATAACCGAACTTCCCTTCTTCAATCTTAGAAACATCAAGCAGATCGTTAACTATTTTTATCAATCGCTGGGCGCTGACATGGCTTTCGCCGATCATTTGTTTTTGCTCGGGCTTTAAATCCGATTCCTTTTCCAAAATTTCCAAGGCCCAATTAATGCCGGTCAAAGGCGTCCTTAATTGATGAGCCGCTACTGTGATAAATTCGCTCTTGGAACGAAGCAGTTCCTTTTCCCGAGTGCGATTCTGAATTATTTTAAAAAAACCCAAAAGCCGGCCGCCGGGATCGTCAACGCGGTTAGTGATGACCCTTAACGATAAATTATCAAAAGAAAGCTCCACTATCTGCGGCCAAACATCAGGCTCCGAAAGTCGCCGAATCATCGGCGCCAACGAAGGAAAAACCACTTGAGCCAAAAGTTGGTATTTGGGATTTTGAACAAAATTCGGATTAAAATACTGCCCCACGATTTCTTTCATTGAAATGCCAAAAATCGCCTCGGCCGCTTTATTAAAAATCTGAATTTTAAAATCGGGATCATAGACGATTAACCCGTCTTTGAGATTTTCAATAATATCCTGGAGCTGATTGCGCTCAACCTTGACTTCCCAATTGGAACGGGCCAAGCGCAAATTGCCGGCGAAAACCACCGAACCGACAACAAGCAAAATTCCTAAAACAATTAAAGCCTCAATGCCTTTCAGAAAAACAAAATTAATCGTCGCCACTGCCGCGATCAAAAACAAAATAATCCAAAAAGTCCTCATTTCCGGTAGACGGCAATAAAAACCGAATTGTCTTAGAAATCTAAAAATTTTTGTTTGCATTCCTGATAGCTAATTATATCACTTCGTCGGCTAAAATCCCCGCCGATAATCCTTCAATTCTCCCCAATTTTTTCCGATTTTGACGTCAACTTTCATGGGAACCGTTAATTGATAAATTTCTTCCATTATTTTCTTGATAGAACCGGCTGTTTCTTCCAAAATGTCGTCTTTGATTTCAAACAACAATTCATCGTGGATAGACAGCAAAAGCTTAACGCCTTCTCCTAATTGAGAAGTTTTGATCATGGCCATTTTGATGATATCGGCGGCCAGGCCCTGAACCGGCATATTAACGGCCGCCCGTTCGGCTTCAAATTGCAAATACGAAGCCGGCGAGGCCATTTCCAAAAACCAACGACGCCGGCCATTAAGGTTTTTAACATAACCGAGGTCCCTGGCCTGAAGCCTGGTTTCTTCCTGCCACGCTTTGACTCCGGAAAAGTCGGAAAAATATTCTTCAATAAAATCTTCGGCTTTTTCTTTACTTAAGCCGGCCGTTCGGGCAAAAGCATTGGCGCCCATTCCGTAAATGACGCCGAAATTAAGGGTTTTGCCCAACTGCCGCATCACCGGCGTCACTTCGTCAAAACGAACATTGAAAACCTGGCTGGCCGTCAATTTATGAATGTCCTGATTTTCAAAAAAAGCTTGCTGGAGCTTCTCGTCTCCCGAAATGGAAGCCAAAATTCTTAATTCAATCTGGGAATAATCAAAAGCCGCCAGAGAAAAACCGGGTTCGGCTTCAAAAGCCCGGCGCAAAACAGAAGCCCGGCGCGACCCCGCGGGAATGTTTTGGAGATTGGGTTTTTCCGAGCTCAACCGGCCGGTAACGGCGCCGATCTGATTAAACGTGGTATGCAAACGACTGCCGTCGCCCAAATAATCAATAATCGGAACCACAAAGCCCGACTTTATTTTGAAGGCCTCGCGATATTCCAAAATTAAATTTATAATGGGATGTTCTTCTTTAAAAACCATTAGATGGTGGGCATCGGTGGAGAATTTTCTGTCTCCCCCGTACCAGGACTGCTTTGATGCCAGACTTTGGCCGATTTTCAATTTTTCAAACAAAACCTCGCCCAATTGTTTCGGCGAATTTAAATTAAAGACCAAGCCCGCCAATTGATAAATTTTTTCTTCCAAACTTTTAATTTCGGCGGCCAACTCTTCGTTAAGATTAACCAGAATTGACCTATCTACCTTAACACCCCGAGTTTCCATAGCGGCCAAAACCCCGATTAACGGCATTTCAATTTCCTCAAAAACCTTGACCAATTCAAATTCCCGAAGTTTCTTGACCGAATAATCAAAAAGCAGAGGAAAAAGCTCAATTTCCTTGGGCTCTTGAATCGGACGCTTGATGAAGCGACGGCTTAAAGCCGCCAAAGAACAATCTTTTTGGTCGGGGTCAAGCAGCCAGCCGGCGATTTTCAAATCAAAAAATGGTCCGGCTAATTCCAGATTATCTTTTTTCAATTCTTTAATGAGCGACTTCAGGTCAAAACCGACTTTGAGCTTAGAAGAAGTTATTTTTTGTTTCTCGCGAATTGCGTCTTCTTGGCTGACCAGAAACAAAACATCGGTCTGTTTTGAAGACGCGGCTTCGGCGACAAATTTCTGTCCGGTAATTCTGACAATCAAACTTTTAAATCCTAATTGGCCGAAATAATCCAACAACAACGAATCGGCCGGTTCTTGACATATTAACTCTTCCAAAGAGACCGGCACATTAATATCCTGATTAAGTAAAACTAATTTTTTGGAAAGCAAGGCCTGATTTTCATAATCCAAAAGTTTTTGGAAGAGTTTTCGGTCTTTTTCGGGAAAATCTTTTATTTTTTTGGCTTTCAAATTCTGATAAAGATTTTCCAAACTATGATATTCGCCCAGTAAACGACTGGCGGTTTTCGGCCCGATTCCCAACACGCCAGGGATATTATCCGAAGAGTCGCCCGCCAATCCTTTGTAGTCGGGAAGCTGTTCGGGGTTTAAGGAGTAGCGTTCTCGCACGGCTTTTTCGTCGTAAACAACTGTTTCGCTTATTCCCTTCTTAGGCGTTTCCACCGCCACTTTGTCGTCGACAACCAGCTGAAGAGTGTCCAGGTCGCCGGTCAAAATAACAATTTTCAGATTTTTTTCCGGTTCAAACCGCTTAACCAAAGCCGCGATTAAATCATCGGCTTCAAACCCGGGCTGTTCAAAAAACCTGATGCCGAATTTTCCCAAAAGCTCGCGGGCTTTGATGATTTGGGAAATCAATTCATCCGGCGCCTTGGGCCGTTGAATTTTATAATCCTTGAAAATTTCTTTGCGGAAAGTCGGCTCCGGCCGGTCAAAAGCGGCCGCCCAATAATCCGGCTTTTTTTCTTTAATTATTTTTAAAAAAATGCTTGATAAGCCGTAAAGGGCGCCGGTGGGCTCGCCATTGGGAGCCGTAAAAGGGGGCAGGGCGTGAAAAGACCGATGAATTAGGGAATTGGCGTCAATGAGAAGCAAGGTTTTCATAAAAAAATTTAAATTTCTAATTTTCAAACAATTGAAAATTATCTTAATGTTATATTTCTCTCATTTTCTTTCTCGCCATAATCAAATTTAAGCCAAATCGCGTTTTTTTTCGGTAAAATCTTTTTTATTTTTTCCGCCCATTCAATCAAAATAATATTTTGGGGATTGTTGATAATTTCTTGAAAATTCAACGCGGCTAATTCTTCGGACGTAAGGCGATAGCAATCAATGTGATAAATTTTATCATAGCTTTTAGTTTTTAGTTTATAGCTTTTAACCAAAACAAAAGTGGGGCTGGTAATCCGTTTTTTGACGCCAATTCCCCTACAAAATCCCTGGACAAAAGTGGTTTTGCCCGCGCCCAAATCGCCGGTTAAAGCGATAATTAAAGCCGAATTTCCAGCTGGTTTTTTTAAAACTTTTTCGACCAAAGATCGAGCGGCTTCCTTTGTTTTCTTTGACGAGGTGGTTGAAATCTCAAACATTTAGTCGCTAAAAACCTTAAACGCCTAATCCTCGGTTTTTGATTTTAAAATATTCGTAAGCCGCCTGGGTGGCGACTCGGCCGGCCGAGGTTCGGCTCAAAAAGCCGATACTCATTAAATAGGGCTCGTAAACTTCTTCAATCGTTCCGACGTCTTCGCTCAAACTGGCCGCCAAGTTTTTCAAGCCAACCGGCCCGCCATTGAATTTTTCAATAATGATTTCCAGCAAGCGCCGGTCGTGGGCCTCCAGTCCCAATTCGTCAATTTCCAGCATAGCCATGGTTTTTATGGCGACATCTTCGTTGATTTTCCCTTGCGAATAGACATCGGCGAAATCCCTGGCTCTTTTCAGGAGACGATTGGCCACCCGAGGCGTGAAACGCGAAGCCCGAGCCAAGACATTCAAGGCCGAAGAATCCAATTCCACGCCTAACAACCGAGCCGAACGCTGAATAATTTTTTCAATATCTTCCAAATTGTAATAGTCCAATTTAAAAGTGCCTCCAAAACGCGAACGCAAGGGGTTGGAAAGCAAGCTCACCCGGACCGTCGCCCCCACTAAAGTGAAAGGAGGAAGGTCTAAAGAAAAACTCCGGGCCGATGGCCCTTTGCCGATAATCAAATGGACCTTCCGGCTTTCCATCGCCGGATAAAAAATCTCTTCAATTAATTTGTTAACCCGATGGATTTCATCAATGAAAAGAATGTCTTTAGGTTCTAGATTGGTCAAAATGGCGACCAAATCGCCGGCTTTTTCCAAGGCCGGGCCGGTAGTGGTTTTGATGCCCGTCCCCATTTCTTTGGCCAATAAATTAACCAAAGTGGTCTTGCCCAAACCCGCCTGGCCGTAAAACAGCAAATGGTCGCAGACTTCGCCTCTCTTTTTGGCCGCGTCCATAATCATCCTTAAATTCTTTTTAACCTTTTCCTGTCCAACGTATTCCGACCAATTCGTCGGCCGCAAAACCAAATCAACGTTTTTATCCTCGTTATTTTGTTTCATATCTCCGTTCTAAATTCCAAATTCCATATTCCTAAAACATTAACGGCCCGGTGGCTCTTTCTATCTCTTCAAAACTGGTCAAGCCCAAAATGACTTTAATCAGGCCGTCTTCCTGCAAATTAACCATTTCTTGCCGTTGAGCCAATTTCTGAAGTTCCAAATCGGTAATTTTTTCAGCGATGGCGCTCATCACTTCGGGGGTCATGGAAAAAAGTTCAAAAATTCCAATCCGCTCCCGATATCCCAAGCCGCCGCACCACTGACAACCTTTGGCCTCAAAAATCTTGAAATTATCCAATGCGGCCCGCTCCACTCGCGAAGACAGTTGATTGATAAAGTTTTTAATCTTTTTGGCCAGTGGTTCGTCTATTTTTTTCTCTTTTTTGCAAACCGGACAAAGTTTTCTCACCAAGCGCTGCGCGATAATCAAATTAATGGCCGGGGAAATAACCGACGGCTCAACGCCCAAATCAATCAAGCGGGGAATGGCGCCCGTGGCCTCATTGGTATGAAGAGTGGAAAAAACCAAATGACCGGTCAAAGCCGCGTGCATGGCGATTTGAGCCGTTTCCAGATCGCGAATTTCTCCCACCAAAATAATATCGGGGTCCTGGCGCAAAATGGAACGCAGGCCATTGGAAAAATCATAGCCCGCCTTGGAATTAACCTGGGTCTGTTCAATGCCTTCAAGATGATATTCAATCGGGTCTTCAATGGTAATAATTTTTATTTCCGGCTGATATTTTTTCTTGAGAAAAGCGTAGAGGGTGGTGGTTTTCCCCGAACCGGTCGGCCCCGTGTTTAAAATCATGCCATTGGGCCGTTTCAATTCCTTGTCTATAATTTCCAAATCGTCATTTCGCAAGCCCAATTTTTCAAAATCCACTTTTATAAGAGCCGGGTTTAGGATTCTCAAAACAATGGTTTCGCCGAATTCCGAAGGAATCGCCGAAGTCCTGATTTCAATATCCCCGTCTTCCAGGCCGATGGTGAAACGGCCGTCTTGCGGCTGACCGTGAATGTTTAATTTCAATTTTGAAAGAAGCTTTATCCGGGAAACCAGGGTTAAATAAACAGCCGGGGTTAAACTATAAAGTTCATGAAGCAAGCCGTCTACCCGCAAACGGATTTTGGTTTTGGCCCTTTCCGGCTCAAAATGAACGTCCGAAGCCCGATTAACCAAAGCCCCGGCTAAAATAATTTCCAGCATTTGAGAAACCCGGGGTTCTTTAAAATCCTGAAGCTGGCTTTTAAAATTTTTAAGGTCGCCTAATTTTTTTGTTAATTCTTTTATCCGATTAGCGGCGATTTCCACTTTGCCGGTTATTTCTTTGGCTTCGGGCGCGACAAATTGATAAAAACTCCAAGCGTAATTCAAGCTCTCTAAAGAAACGATAAAAATTTCCACCTGGTAACCGTCAATTTTTAATTTATTGATTATTTTTTTAGCGCCAGCGGCGACGGGGTCAAAAACCGCCAGGCTCAACTGGTTTTTCTTTAGCCCAAAAGCCGCCAGTTTGGCTTCCCGGGCTTCCTGGCCGCTAACCAACCGCAAGGCCTTGGTTTGAACGGGAATAGTGACCATGCTTATGTAAGCAAAACCAAGTTTAACCGCTCGGCGTTGGGCTTCGCGCTCTTGGGCTTCGCGGCGTTCTTTGGCTATCAATTCCTCTAAATTAGAATCTAACTGCTTTCCGATCATACTGACTATTATACTCCGACTCCAAGCTAAAATAAAAGCTAAAATACTTTGAATTACGAAACTCTGATTTTAAGAATCGCGGACAAAAAGATTTTTCTGAAACCCAAACGGAAGCGCAGTCCCTCCGCTCGCGAGCGGAGGGACGTGAGCGGGTTGAAGAAAATCTTTTTGTCTGTGATTTGCAATTTAGTTTTGTAATTCAAAGTAAAATAAAAAGGACGGGGATTTAATCCCATCCTTTTATCAACGCGTTGGCAATCGCCAAAGCGGCATCGGGTCGGCTAGCGGCCTTAGCCCGAACCCGCATTTGCTGTCTCGCCTGTTCGTCTTTCAACAACCGAATAGCGAGCGCGGCAGCTCCTTTTTCGTCCGGAGCAACGATAGCTAGACCATGATCCGCCAAAAACCGGGCATTAAACGCTTCTTGTCCCGGAACAGGATTGACTAAAACCATCGGCAGTTCGCAAGCCAGGCATTCGCTAATTGTTAAACCGCCGGGCTTAGTGATAATCACCGAAGAAATTTTCATCAACTCGTTTATGTTTTCCGCGTAACCCAATATTTTCGCGGGACAACCAAGAGAAGACGTTGTTTTCTCCAGTTTTTTTCGCAATTTTTTGTTCCGACCGCAAATAGCCACCAATTGAAGCGGAAAATGAGATTTTTCCAATTCTTCAACTATTTCTTTGATTAATCCTAGCCCGCGGCTACCGCCCATCACCAATATTATCGGCAAAGATCCATCCAGCCCCAATTTCTTTAAAACATCTTCCTTATTAAAACGATCAATAAGGAACTTGGGATCAATGGGAATGCCAAAATTTCTAATTCGATGATCGCTAATTCCTTCTTTCGCCAAAATACCGCCCACTTTCACCGAAGGCACAACGTAAAGATTTATTTCCGGATGAACCCAATACCGATGCGGAGCGTAATCGGTCAAGACGCCGACAATCGGCGTTAAAGCCATCTTTAAAGAGCCGCGCTGTTTTAAATTGGCAAGCATCAAAGCGGGAAAGGCCTGGGTGCAACAAATAATGTCCGGGTCTAATTTTTCAATCAACCTTACCAGTTTCCGAGATTTCCAAACACCAAGCCAATTAATCCATTTTTCCAGTCGGCGCAAAACATCAAGATTGTCATATAGATATTCCCAGGTCTGGGGATTTTTCTTCAACATCCAAAAATAACTTTTCTCCACGATAACCCGTCCCGCCGGATGAAGGTATTTCAAAAAATCAATGTCTTTAACATCATCTCTATTAACTCCCAATTTTATAAGAGCCTCTTTAATCGCCAAACTTGCCTTATGATGGCCGGAATACTGGGTAATATAAGTCAAAAGAATTTTTTTCTTAATCACTTTAGCCCCCTTTCTGTTTTTTAAATTTTCAAAGAACGAATTTAAAAATTAGAATAGATTAAAAACAATATCTTGTCAATGATTTTTGCTTGACAAAATTTTTAAAATATGTATTATACATAATAGCATCGTTTACATTTAAAAATAGGATAGAACTGGAGGTGGAAAATGAAAAAAATGGTTATTGGTTATTGGTTATTGGTTATTGTTTTGTTGGGTGGCTGCGCGACGACTACATACATAATAGAAGGAGGAGGGCTGGATCCAGCGGGTGATGCCTATAAAAAGGTGCATATAATAAATCCAACGCCTTATTATGTGGTTCCTGATATCGGCCAGAATATTATTATGAAGCCGGGAGCGAAAATCATAACCGAACCAAAGCGGCCATTTGGTTGGTTCAGTCCAACCCTCGGTAGTTTTAGCTTTATGGCCTATGCCTACCGAAAATACGACGAAAAAACTGGCCGACTTGATGAGTTTGTCGGGCAACAGCAGCATTGGATTTACTTGGATGGCCGCGCCCATGAATATCAAGGAGGAATCTTCGGGGATGAAGTTGTAATGGGCTATTTCCCGGTTTCTTCCTTCGGTCATCCCGATCGCTGGCAGGGAAGCTTTTTGGGAGTTGTCCCGTGGAAAGCCGAATTTAAACACCAATAAAAAACCCGTCAGCCGCCAGAATCGCCCCGCTAGATAATTCTAGCGGGGCTTTTAGTTTGCTCCCGTCCCTTGATTATATATTCTAAATTCTATATTCTAAATTCTAATATATGTCCGGCCATTCGCACACGAAAACCATAAAACACAAAAAAGAAGCCACCGACCAAAAACGCGGCCGGTTATTTTCAAAATTACTCAAAGCGATTGCTATCGCTAGCCGCCAAGAGCCCAATCCCCAATTCAATCCTCGCCTGCGAACCACTATTGGAAAAGCCCGCGAAAGCAATGTCCCTCAAGAAAACATTGAACGAGCGATCAAGCGCGCCTCTGAAGACAAAAACCTGGAAGAATTAATCATCGGCGTCTACGGACCGGAGGGAACCGCCCTGTTAATTGAGGCCATCACCGATAACAAAAACCGCGCCATTCCCGAAATCAAAAACATCATCAACAAACACGAGGCCAAGTTTACGGAACCGGAAAACATTCTTTGGGCTTTTGAGAACGTTGACGGCCGCTGGCAGGCTAAATTCAAACAGCTGATTTCGGAAGAAAATAAAAATAAATTAAATCAACTAATTCTGGGATTGGAGAGCCAAGACGATGTTCAAAACATAACGACCAATAGTAATTGAATAATTGCGGCAATTACAATACTTGCTGGATTACCTTGAATTACAAAACGGCTATTTCGCGATTCAAAATTAATTGCAAAAAATATGAAGATTTTAGGCATCGATCCCGGCAGTGTCCGCGTCGGATACGGACTGATTAACCAGGAAAAAAATGATTTAAAATTTATCCGGGCCGGTTTGCTAAAAATTTCGGCTAAAGACAAAAACCGGAGATTATTGGATTTGGAAAAATCTTTTTCCCGGTTGTTAAAAAAAGAACGGCCCGACTTCGTTGCCTTGGAAAAACTTTATTTTGTTAAAAACCAAAAAACCGCCTTGGAAGTCGGCCAGTCCCGCGGTGTTTTGGTTTTGCTGATTTTAAAAAACAAACTGCCCTTGATTGAGATCTCGCCTTCGGAAGCCAAATTGACGGTTAGCGGCGACGGCCGAGCTTCCAAGGCAGCCATCGCCAAAATGGTTGGCTATTACTTAAAAATCGACACCGCGAAAAAAATTGACGATGTTACCGACGCGCTGGCCTTGGCCATCGCCGCCGGCAATATGGTAAACAACCCTTCCTTTGCCAGCCAATCTTTTGGAGAGATTAGCTTGCCGAAGCCCAATCCGCGCCCCCTTGACAGGTATTAGTGTGTTTATATAATGACCACAAAACCTAATAGTGGCCAAAGGTCGTTTAATTTTTAAAATCACACAATGGTTAAAAACACCACTTGCGAAGAATGCAGCAGTGATTTGTCGGAAGGCGGGACCTGTTCCAATTGCGGTTTTGTTTCCGAAGAAAAAGAAAAATCGGAAGAAAACCCGTCCGAGGAAGAAGAGACGGAATAAAGAATTAATCAAAGGATAAGTTTTACAAAATGGTATTTCCCTACTTTTAAGACAACGGGCTTTTTGATGAAAAGTTCTTGATGCCAGTCTGTCAAAACCTCGTTGTCTAAAGAAACTGCCCCCTGCTCAATCAATCTCTGGGCCTCCGAAAGAGATTTGGCTAAATCGCATTTAACCAACAACTCTTTGGCTCCGATTGGGCGGGGGGTTATTTTTATGGCTTTAATTTGAGCGGGCGCTCCCCCTTTTTTAAAAACCCGAATAAATTCTTCCCTGGCTTGGTCGGCGGCTTGGGCCCCGTGATAAAAATTAACGATTTCCCAGGCTAGTCTTAATTTTTGGTCCCGAGGAACAAGATCGTCAATTTCTCTCCGAGGCACGCTGGTCAACAAATCAAAATACCTTCCCATAATTTTATCCGGAATTGACATAATTTTGCCAAACATTTTAAAAGGGGCGTCGGTTAAACCGATATAATTATCATAGCTTTTACTCATTTTTTTTACCCCATCGGTTCCTTCAAGCAACGGCATTGTAATAATATCTTGCTCCGGTTGACCGAACCGCTGCTGAACCTTGCGTCCCATCAAAAGATTGAATTTTTGATCCGTCCCTCCGATTTCCACGTCTGCCTTGAGCTCCACCGAATCATATCCTTGCAAAAGAGGATAAATTAATTCCAAAAGACTGATGTCCGCCCCTTTTTTTATCCGATTCTGAAAATCTTCTCTCTCAATTAAATGAGCGTAGGTAAAACGAGACGTGATTTGAACCAAAAAATCCATTCCCTTCTTGGCGTACCATTCGCTGTTACAGCGAACTTCAACTTTTTTGATATCCAGGATTTTAGCCGCTTGCCGGATATAATTCGCCATATTCTCTTTAACCTCGTTTTCAGCTAAAGGCTTCCGGGAGCTTGTTTTGCCCGAGGGGTCGCCGATGGTCGCCGTAAAATCGCCCACCAAAAAAACAGCCTGGTGGCCCAAGTCCTGAAACTGCTTTAATTTTAGAAGCGAAACCGAATGGCCCAGGTGAAGATCCGGCATTGTCGGATCTATGCCGAATTTTACTCTCAACTTCTCTCCTGATTTCAATCTTTCCTCTAAATGCTTTTTGACGATCACTTCTTCCACCCCCATGGTCAGCAAGTCTTTGATTCTATTTTCAATTTTATCTTTCATTTTATTGCTGGTATTATTCACAATAATACCACAACCAATGAAACCTAAAAAGAAAACAATTATTAAAATAGCGGGGTTGATTATGTTGATTTTCCTAAGTTTGGCGGCGGGGGGATCAGTCTATGTGTCATCGCTATTAAAAGACTTGCCGGTTTTAAAACAAACAAGCAATCAACAGCTCGCTCAATCAACCAAAATTTACGACCGGACGGGCAAAACCCTGCTCTACGAAATACACGCCGAAGAAAACAGAACCGTCATTCCTTTTGACGAAATCCCCGATTATGCCAAAAAAGCGACTATCGCTATTGAAGACCGGGATTTCTATAGCCATTCCGCTTTTGACTGGCGAGCCATCGTCCGGGCAACCTTCAATAATTTAGTTCGCGGAAAAATTCAGGGCGGCTCCACCATCGCCCAGCAATTAGCCAAAAACGCTTTTCTTTCATCGGGAAAAACGCTCCGGAGAAAAATAAAAGAGCTCGCCTTGGCTATTCAGCTGGAACGCCGTTACACCAAAGACGAAATCTTGGCTTTGTATCTCAACCAAATTCCTTATGGCTCCAACATCTACGGCATTGAAGCCGCGGCCCAGACTTACTTCAATAAACCGGCCAAGAAAATTAACTTAGCGGAGTCGGCTGTTTTGGCCGCCTTGATTCAGGCCCCCAGCTATTACTCGCCCTGGGGTTATCACTTGGACGAACTCAAAAAACGCCAGGAATTTGTCTTGGATCAAATGTTGAAATTAAATTTTATTGATGCCGCGGAAAAAGACCTGGCCCAAGCAACCAAATTGGTCTTTGCCCCTCCGTCGCTGGGCGCTATCAAAGCTCCTCATTTCGTTATGGAAGTGAAAGAATATCTAATTAATCGTTATGGCGAAGACGCGGTAGAAAAAGGCGGACTAAGGGTGACAACCTCGCTTGATTACGATCTTCAGCAATTAGCCGAAAAAGCGGTTGCCGAAGGAGCCGCCCGCAACGAAAAACTTTATCACGGAAAAAACGCCGCCCTTCTGGCCCAAGACGCCAAAACCGGACAAATTCTGGCGCTAGTCGGCTCCCGGGACTATTTTGACGTCAAAAACGAAGGCAACTTTAACGTCGCTACCCGTGGCCTGCGCCAGCCCGGCTCCGCCCTCAAGCCATTTGTCTATCTGACCGCTTTTAAAAAAGGGTATACTCCGAACACGGTATTGTTTGACGCGCCTACCGAATTTACCGCGAACAATCCCGCCTGTCCCGCCGCGGTTGATTTTAGCAATCAAAATCCGATTTGTTTTCATCCTCAAAATTTCGATAAAAAATTCCGGGGTTCGGTTGATTTAAAAAACTCCCTGGCTCAATCAATTAACATCCCCTCGGTTAAACTGCTTTACCTGGCCGGCTTAAGCGATGTCTTGGAAACACTGCGGTCTTTTGGCATCAGCACCCTAACCGACCCCCAGCGTTACGGTTTATCGCTGGTTTTGGGCGGTGGCGAGGTCAAACTGATAGACTTGGTTGAAGCCTATTCGGTTCTTAGTCAGGAAGGCGTTAAGCATTCACAAGTAATGGTTTTGAAAATAGAAAACAGCAACGGGGAGATATTGGAAGAATATCGGGGAAAAAACGAAAAAGTCACCGAACCGCTTTATCCCCAGTTAATCAACAATATCCTTTTGGACGCGGACTTGCGCCAACCTCTTTTTGCTTCCAGCTTAAACCTGACGGTTTTCCCCGACCAGGAAGTGGCTCTTAAGACCGGAACATCCAATGACTTTCGCGACGCCTGGGCCATGGGCTACACCCGTTCTTTGGTGGTCGGTGTTTGGGCCGGCAACAACAACAACTCGTCCATGCAACAACAAGCCGGCAGCATTCTGGCGGCCGTGCCTATTTGGCGCGCGTTTATGGACGAAGCTCTTAAGAAACAAACCTTATCCGAAACTTTCACGCGGCCGGATTTGGTTTTGGCCGAAAAACCGATGCTGCGGGGCGAATCAATAATCAAATATAAAATCAACGACATTGAATATCCTCAAGTCCACGACATCCTTTATTACGTAGACAAAGACAATCCCGCGGGACCTAACCCCCAAAATCCCCAGAACGATCCTCAATTTGAAAACTGGGAAGAAGGACTGATGGAGTGGTTAAAAATCAATGTTCCTGATTTTTCCCGCTATAACCAAACACCCCCGGGATTGTCGCTTGGCTCCAGTAACGAACAAAATTCCGGCCTGGAAATCACCGAGCTTTTCCCGAAAAGCGGAGATTTCGCGAAAGACGCCATCAATGTCAAAGCCACAATTAAATCAAACAATAATTTAGATAAAATAGAAATATACCTCAACGAACAGCTGATTGACCGCAAAAATCCAAACTCTTTAGGGGTTTACGAATATCAGTATCAAATTATAAATCAAAAAATAGAGCTCCAAAACATTCTTAAACTAAAAATCGGCGATGTTTTTGGCAATTCTGCCGAAAAAGAATCAATTATTTTCTCGCAATAAGAAACCGTAATCGCGGCCTAACTCTTGATCGGCCCTAAGACGTAAAACCAGTTTTTGTCAGCCGGGGATTTAATCATTGCCGGCTGATTATCTCCGTTTAGCCCCAAAATCACCTCTTTATCTTCTAACGACTTTAGCCCGTCAAGCAGGTATTTGCAATTAAAAGAAATTATCAGATTGTCTCCGCTGGTTTTTATCGGCAGTAAATAGTGGTTTTCCCCCAAGGCGTTGTCGGCGGAATAAATTTCCAAAAATTTTTTATTTTCTCCGATTTTCAATTTTACCTCGTTAACTCGTCCGGAAAAAATACTGGTTAACTTTAAAGCGTTTGCTAATTCGGTTTTATTGACAACCAATTCGGTTTTAAAATCCTGCGGAACGATGCTTTGGTAATCGGGAAATTTGCCGTCTATCAGCCGGGAAATTATTTCTAATTCGTTGGTTTTAAAAAGCGCTTGATTTTGACTGATAAAAATACTCAAATCGCCCTCGTTTGAAATAACCCGTAAAATTTCCTGAATGGTTTTTAAAGGCAAAATAGTTTCAAATCCTTCTTCAAAATTGCTCTTAAATTGATCGGCGGATATATTTTTTTCAGCCAACCGAAAGCTGTCGGTGCCGGTTAATTTCAGATAATCTATCTGGTAACTGAACAAACAACCGTTGATTTCCGGACGAATTTCTGAATATTGAATGCTATTAATTATTTTCAACAAAGCGTTTTTGAAAATTTCGGAACCGATTTTGATATATTTATCAACGTTATTTATTTTGGGAATAATCGGAAAATCTTCGGGATTTAATCCCTGGACAGTGGCTTCGTAATTGTCGGTTTTTATCAATAAATTATAATCTTTGTTTTCCAGGGTAATTCTTTCGGTTGTTAAATTGCCGATAATGCTTGAAAAAATACCAAAAGGCACTGTCAAAGACCCTTCTTCTATAATTTTTCCGGAAGCCAGATAACTAATCGCCAACTCCAGGTTGGTGGTTGAAAAAATTATTTTATTATCCTCGGTTTTAATAAGAATGTTTTTTAAAATCGGTAAATTTGAGTTATCCCCAATTCCGCCCCCTATTGAACGCAGTGCTTCTTTTAAATTATTATTTAATATAATTAATCTCATAGTTGTAATAGTGTTTGTTTAAACTGGGGATTTATTAAATTTTGTTTATAAATAAAAGATTTTCGTTTCTAATTTATTGTTGAAAAAAACTGGAAAAAATGAGTATAAATTATTTTATTTTTCAATCACCGATTTTTTATTGTCAATTTATCAAGTTAATACTAACAAGTAAACCACAACTTATCCAGAACTTACGCGGATTTATTAATCATTTCTTTTATTAAAATTATTTTTTGGTTTAAAACCGAATTTTGATTAATTTCTCGGGAAATTTTGGTGCAGGCGTGAATAACGGTGGTGTGGTCTCTTTTGCCGAGCTTTTCGCCGATAGAGGGATAAGAGGAATTAAGCATCTCTCTTAATAAATACATCGTAATTTGGCGAGGTTCAACGACTTCTTTCTTTTTACACTTGGCCATCATATCGGCTGGAGAGATCTCAAAGAACTCCCCCACGGTTTTTATCACGTCATTGGCGCTGATGTTTTTTGTGTTTACGCGCACTACCTCGTTGACAATTTCTTCTAATTTCTGGGCGTTAATTTTGTCTTTTTTGATGTCCTGATAAAAAACAACCTTGTTTAAAACCCCTTCTAATTCGCGGATATTTTTTTTAACTTTATTAGCTATCAATTCCAGGGCTTTGTCTTCAATTTGCCACCTATTCTCCTGGGCCTTTGTTCGGAGAATGGCTAATCGGGTTTCGTAGTCGGGGTAGCTAATATCGGCGATCATGCCGCCTTCAAAACGAGAACGCAGCCTCTCTTCTATGATAGGAATGGCGGCCGGCGCCCGGTCGGAAGACATTATTATCTGCTTGTTGTTTTCGTATAAGACATTAAAGGTGTGAAAAAATTCTTCTTCGGTTCTTTCTTTGCCGCCGATAAACTGAATATCGTCAATAATCAAAACATCGGTATTGCGATACCTTTTTTTGATATCGTCCATTTTATTATTGCGGATTCCCCAGAGCATGTCGTTAAGAAATTTTTCCGAACTGACGTAAAGAACCTTAATCTGATTTTTGTAAACACTTTTAATTTCGTTGCCGGTCGCTTGGAGGAGGTGGGTTTTGCCCAACCCCACCCCGCCGTAAATAAAGAGCGGATTGTATTTTTTTCCGACATCTTTTATCACCGCCGTAACGGCGGCGTAAGCCAATTCGTTTGAAGAACCGACAATGAAAGATTTTAAGGTGTAGCGAGGGTTAAGATTGGTTTCGGAGTCAATTTTTAATTCAATCAGCGGTTTTTGTTTTTCGATTTCGGCAAAAGTTTCCGGCTGATCCCCTTTTTTTGTTTTTATTAAATCTGGCTGGGGTTGGCGTTCAACAATATACTCAACAACCTTAATAGAGCTGTCCATGTTTCTCAAAGAACCCAAAATAAGTTTGTGATAACGATTCTTCACCCATTCCTTGGCAAAATTATTAGGCAGGCCGACGATAACCGTCCCCTCGCTTTCCTTCTTGTTGATAAGACGGCTGCTTTTTAGCCAGGTAAGAAAATTTGGCCGAGAAATTTGAATTTCGATTTCCCCCAAAACTCCCCGCCAGAGATCGTTTAGGTTTGCGTTAACCATTGATTTCATAATAAACTATAAAATCAGCAACGCAAGATTGTAAAAAAGGGCTTTTGTAATTTACCCCGTTAGAAGTTTGATTGTTGATTTTCTTAAACATTAGGTTCTAAGACAAAAAGGCATTAAGATTAGTTTACCACCGAAAAAAATAGCGGTAAACTTCTAAACGGGGTTTACTTGTTGATTAATTGGGGAAAAGTGTTTAAAATTAGATGATATGTCGATTACTTATCAACCAAAAAAGAAAAAACGGAGCAGAATCCACGGGTTTTTGAAACGGACGATGACTGCCGGGGGTCGACGAACCTTATCTCGAAGGCGTCAAAAGGGCCGTAAAAAATTAACGGTTTAATTGTTTATGAAGAATTTGTTTCACACTCTGCTTTATCAGCCGATTCTTGAGGTTTTGATATTCATTTACAAAGCCATCGCCTTTCGGGACTTGGGCATTGCTATTATTTTGCTGACTGTCTTTATAAGGTTTTTGCTTTTGCCTTTTTTCCATCGCGGAGCGAAAGACCAGACTAAAATTCAAAGGTTGCAGCCGTTGGTTAAAAAAATCCAGCAAGACCACAAAGACGACAAGGAAAAACAAACCAAGGCCTTGCTTGACCTTTACAAAGAACATTGTGTCAATCCTTTTTCCGGCATCGTGCTTTTAATCGTGCAATTGCCGGTTTTGATTGCTCTTTACCGGGTTTTTTTAAAAGGTCTTTCCAACGCCGCTTTTGACAATTATAAATTTTTGAGTTTAATTGATTTAAGCCAGAAGAATTTTTTGATTACGATTTTGGCAATCCTGGCTCAATATTGGCAGGGAAAGATAATGATGATGCCGAAAGCAGGCGTCTGCTCGGTTGCCGCCGACCGCGCCAATCAGGCGATGTTGTATATCGGTCCAGCCCTGACCCTTTTGGTTCTAAGCAACCTGCCGTCCGCTATCGGTCTTTATTGGTTGGTTTCGTCGCTTTTTTCTTTGGGCCAGCAAGTTTTTATCAATAAATCGTTAGAAAAACAAAAACAACATGGAACAATTATTGGAGAAAATAAAAAAACTGCTTGAGTTGACCGGGTTAGATGATTTTGAGATAAATTTAAACGAGTCGTCAAAAAGATTTTCCATTATCATCAATGATCAATTAATCGCCCAGGATTTGCCCGGGTTTTTAGAAGATTTTGAATATCTGGTTAATTTGATTTCCCAGAAAGAAAGCCAGCAGAAAGTGTGGCTGGATGTTAATAATTATCGCCGGGAACGCGAGCGGCTGATTACTGAATTAGCCAAAGCCGCCGCCCATAAAGCGATTCTTGATAAAAAAGAAATTTTATTGCCGGCGATGAACGCTTACGAACGCCGGTTGGTTCATTTGGAAATTGCTTCTCATCCCGATTTAAAAACCGAAAGCATCGGCGAAGGCAAAGAACGAAAAGTGGTGATTAAACCAATTTAACTACAAAAACAAAAACCTTTTTCCCAAACCTTTTCCTCGCCAGCCATTTCCGTTCAGATAAATTATGGAGCGAGGGATAATTTATGACTTCACTTCAACAGGCTGGCTAAAGAAAAGTTTTTGCTTTTCAAGGGCGAGCACTACTCTTTGAACACTAATTAACACAGATTTAATGCGGATTTATACTAGTATATTTTGCGCCCCCTGAAAATTTGACAGATTAAGAAAATAGGTGTATAATTCTCCTATCTTAAAGTAAGGTGTCTAACTAAAAATCAAAAGAGCAGACATCTCGCTAAAGATGTTTGCTCTTTAAAAAAAAGAAAAGGAGGGTGTTATGAAGGTTATCGCTAAAGGAAAAGAGTGGAATGACCAGGACGCAACAGAACGTTTAAGGGCGGAAAAATGGTGTGAAATCGCCCGAAGCTTAATGGAACAACCAGGTTTCCCTGTTTATCTTGACGAAACCGCAGAATTAATTCCTGAAAAAATAGCGGTTCTTAGCGTTAGCATTATTAACGCGAAGACAGATCGAGGATTTGGTCGTCTCGTTATAATATCAGTAGAATCAACTGGGATGAGAATGGAAGTCCTTGATCAGAATAACGATTACTGCAATATCAGAATTACGAAAGCAGAGATAGAGGGAAAGAAAATTACGGTAAAGTGGAAGATGGGCGTAGACAAACTCGTGGAGATACCAGGTTACAAAGATAGCCCTCCAGAATTTGTTTACGAAGAAACTCCCGTTGAACGTAGCAAGGTGCTATATTGGGAAGACTACCAATAGACACTTTAAAGATAAAAAGCCTGTAAAAATTTACAGGCTTTTTCATTTTTCAACCAGCCTGTGATTATGAGGCAAATCAAACTTCCCAAACTTCCCTAAATTCAGCCCGTCGAGAGGGTTGGTCATAAATTACCGAAGCGAACGAGAGGAAAGCCGGCACTAACTGAACCTAATAAGATAATGAGCGAAGCCCCGATGAGCGGGGCGAAGCGAATTCTATCTTATTGAGGCGAAGGAATTCCGGAAGGCCTTCCCGAAGTGGGCGTGATAATTTATCTAACCTGAAGACCTTGGCTGATGAAGGGAAGTTTGGGAGAAATAAACCAGCTTTGAGAAAAAGTTTTTACTTCCTTAATCACTAATCCCTAAGCTATAAAGCAGATTATCGTAGCGGTTGATAAAGAGAATTTTGTTGCCTAAAGTTTTGAGGTTGGCGGCATCAATAATTTTTCCTTCCGTGGTTGGGTCAAAAACCAATTCGGGCGCCGTTAAATTATTTAAATCAAATTTATAAAAACCATCATTGGTATAAATTGACTTTTGGAGATAATCATCGGGCCAGTTGGTTTTGGGGCTGGTCGGCGTAAAAAGGAAGCAATAAAGAGAATTGGATTTTAAAACGCATTTATCCGGCAGGACCATAAACGGGAAGTCGTTGATGGTTTGCCCGGCCCAGTTGATTAAACTGCTTTTTTGATTTTGGAATTTCAGCCCCAAATCGTCCTTTAGCCATTTAATTATTAATCCGTTGCCGGGTGGAACAATTTCGTCAAAATTGAGTTTGGAGAGATTAAGCCGCCAAGCCGAACCCATTACTAAAGAGGAAGGTTTATCGGTAAAAATTATTTCATCCGGCCTCAACCAGTCCATTTTTAAATCCTTCAGGGCAAAATTTTTAATAATTGTTTTAATCGCTTTTTCTTTTTGTTTGGCGTCATTAGATAAGTATTTAGCCAGGTCAATAATGGCTAAATTAGTTTGGTTGTTTTGGCTGATGACCGCGGCCAATCTTTTGGCTTCCGGCGACCAGGCCGTTGATTTGATTTCCATCGGCAAAGGCGACCAATTATTATTTGTCAGGTCAAAAATGCTGAATTGCGGCTGGGTTGGGTTGCCGAAAGCGACCATAATTTTTTGGCTATCAGGAGAAGGCAGGATAAAATTAAGGTTTTGAATTTCCTGTTCCAAAAGAAAAACGTCTTGACCGCCGGGATTGACTTTGGCGATTTTACCTGTCTCGGTGACATAAAAAATTTCTTGGGTGCTGGAAGCAGCCCAGTAATCAAAAATTGGACTGCCAGAGATGGTTTTCAGCCGACCGCTGGCCGGGGGGGCTTCTCTTGTCGGTGATTGGGTTTGGGCGGTAATCGGTTGGGCTGTTGGTTGAGGATTGATAGTCTTTGGGGCGGTTGCTTTGCTGATAACAAAATAAATCAGCCAGGCCAATGCCAAGATTCCGATGATTCCGATAATAAAACCTAAAAATTTACGCATATTATTTCAAATAAAAATTTCTGCTTAACGGCCCCCTGATTTAATTCCTGTTTTAATTCTTTCTCTCATGTCAATTTCAAATTGAGTTTGTTTTTTTTGGTCTTGGGTTTTCTTGAGTTCTATTTGAATTTTTTTGTACTCTTCTTCGTTTCCTTCATTTTCTCGAAGTTTTTCTTGAAGACCCCTTTCGGTATTTTCAAGTGTTTGAAATTTTTCCTGGGCTTCTTTTATGTTTTTTTCCTCTTTTTGAAGTTTTCCTTCTTGGATTTGTTTGTAGTTTTTTGGCGCCTCCACTTCCAGAAGCTTCATTTTCGGGTCTTTTAAGCTCACTAATTTTGGGTCAATGGTATAAAGAATCAAATAGGCGCCCAAGAGCAAAGCCACGCCCCAAAGCGCTTGGGTGATGCGGTCGCGGGCGTCGCTTTGCTGGGTCGTGTTGCCGGCGGAAACCGTGTATTGAATCGCCCCGTAAATAATCATTCCGAAAGCCAGCATCCCGGACAGCATTAAGGCAAATTGATAAAGGCGGGCGATATACGCCGCCGGACTTTGGGCGGCTTCTTCGGGGGTGGCCGGGCAAACCGCTCCGGGAAAATTCGGACAGGGGAATTTTACTTGTAATTGCAACGGCGCGGCTTCTATCGAAGTAGAAAGCAGAAAATAAAAAGCAGAAAGCAGAAAAATAACCCCGAAAGCAAAAATAATTTTTTTCCTATTATTGTTTGACATTTTATGGCGAATTTACCGAACCATCAAGTTTATTTCTTTAGACCCGAATTCCAATTCATTTTTCAAATTTTGAGCCGTGACCCTGACATTGAGATTGTGGTTTGAAGGAATCGGCGGGGCAATTTCCAGCTCCAAAACATCGCTTCCTTCAATGGCCTGATTATTGACCGACCAT
>Ga0209541_10003823_pt1 | contig 27300 bp, 27 predicted proteins | sample RifCSPlowO2_01_FD_184027 | JGI IMG/M metagenome (GOLD analysis project Ga0209541, IMG submission 184027) | Groundwater microbial communities from Rifle, Colorado - Rifle CSP2_plank lowO2_0.1 (SPAdes) (version 2) | ecosystem: Environmental > Aquatic > Deep subsurface > Groundwater | place... | reverse complement strand
CTACGGGGCAGGTAGGAAATAAGTACGCGTGAATGCCCGTCGCTATTGCCCCGGAGGGCAACGTGATCGGGACTTTTTGAGTTTCCGAGTATGCGTTGATACCCAGAAACAGAATCGACCTTTATTCCCCGCCAAAGGCGGAGAACTAAGGTTGTACTCCTTAGAAAGGAGGTGATAAGCGACGAGATGCGCGCCTTTTCCCCGTGTTTCTACAAAGATATTACTATTAAGAACTTTCTGTAGGAGTATCTTACTACGCTGGCTAGGGGCGTCAAGCAAGAAATTTTGCAATTTTTTGAAAAGTTTTCTCTTTGTCCCGCTTCAGCTCATGCTCCCAAACTCTCAAAACTTTCCACCCAGAATTTTTCAGCTTCAACCGGTTGATTTTATCCCTTTTTATATTTGACGATATTTTATTCAGCCAATAGCGGCGCGGGAGCTTTGCTTTTTTGCTGGCAAACCGCCAGCCATGCCAAAAATCTCCATCGATGAAAACTGCCTTTTGTTTCGTGGGGACGGCGACATCTGGCCGGCCCGGCACTTTCGCATAATGCCTGACAAAATAAATTCCGCTGGCCCTCAAGAACCGAAAAACGGACTTCTCCGCGTCCGTATTTTTCGAGCGTATCCGGGACATTATCTGGCTTCGTTTCTCTTTTGAAAATACGTCGGCCATTTCGCGCTACAGCCCGCTCAAATGTTTTTTCCAGTCATCCGTGCTCCAGAGCAATTTTCCCGTGCTGAAAAGGTAACCGGCGTCATGAGAAAAATCCCCGATGCCTAAAAACTTCACCCTCCCGCCTTGCGGCAAGCCTTCGCGCTTCTTAATTTCATCCAAGTCCCCGGGCCTGATTGGCCCATTCCAGGAAGTCACGGTGTAATGTATCCGGCCTTTGTGCCCAGAATATGCCAAGGGTTTATAATGCGAATTTTTCGGAACAAAGCCAGATATGTACACCGGGATAGATTTGAAGTCTGGCAACTCTTCATACAACTTTTTAGACTCCGAGCTGGTTAGCGAACCGGCCGCCTCTCCCTGCTTCAAAACCTTGTCCTTGAATACGCTTATCGACTTGAGATATGCAATCAAACTCTCCCTCCCAACGCCGACTTTCACCAAAGCATGTATATCTGTATGGTCAAATTGGTCGCCGGGTATGTCCATCCAAATTCCGTTGAACTTGACCGCCTTCACTCCAAGCCTAAGTCCAGGCTTTCTCCACTCGCTCCCGCGCTCGCGAACCTCGGAAATATCCAAGGGGAGAAAATCCTCCAGCTTTCCGCGCTCATGCGCTAGCTTGGCTTCAATTCCGAATTTGTCATCCAGAAATTTGACCATCGCCTGCTCGCCCAGGTACCCGCGCGTAGTATCGGCCCAGAGCTGGGCAAGATCGCGCTGCCTGCTTGACCCGTAGTCCGTTCCAGCCACATTGGGCAGTATCTTCAGCGCGTCAACGAGCATCTTTGCATATTCATTTTGGTCCAGAAAATACACATTTGGCTTGAAGCGTTCCTCAAGCCAATTCGAAAACTCGAGGCCGTCGAGGTCGCCGCCCATTTCCGCCTTGTCCAAAAACACCCTGGCCGTCTCCTCATCCACGCGCAGTATGTCGGCCACAGAAGCAATCTGCTGTTCTACGGTCATTTTTTCAGCGCTTGGCTTAACGGCAGTTTCAGCTGGTCGCTCAGAAGCTCAGGGCGGGCGCCTGCGCCATTGGGGTCTATATAATCATAGGCCTTGCCTGCTACCATGAATAAAATCGAGCGGAATATTATTTCAGAGGCGCGAGGCGGGACGGCCATGCCTATTTGTTTTCTCACTGATTCCTTGCTCCCCTCAAAGACAAAGTCGTCCGGGAACGTTTGCAACCTCGCCCTTTCCCTATTTGTGAGAGCGCGGTGTTCCTTCCAATGATATATATGAGTCCCGCCGCCGCCGCTTCCTGTCACGGTATATGACGGCCTTACTGTGTCCAGCCTCTTGTAAATCTGGCTCATTCGAGCGCTCTTAACCCTTAAAGCCAAGTGACTGGGTACATTTGCCTCCCAAATATTTTGCCCCGGCTTGATGTGCTTCAACCGCTCGATAACCCTGGGATGCTGAAATGTCAGCTGGTTATTGGGAGCATCTTTGGAAATAGGGGGACTGGTTATCGCCTCCTTGGCGGTTATATATTTGCCCTGCGTCGTCGGTGCAGGTATGCGAAAAGCGGTCTGCAAGTCGCTCCGCACTCCTACTATAATAATCCTATGGCGCCTCTGGGGGACCCCGTACTCTTCGAATTTGTATAAATGCGGGGTAACAGTATAACCGCGGCCGGCGTGGTGCAAGTCTTCTAGGATTTTCGAGAAAGCCTTGCCGTCATTGGCGCTTCTGAGCCCCCCGACATTTTCCGCAACAAAGAACTTCGGCTCGAACCGTTTGATAACTTTGACTCCGTAGGTGTAGAGGGGGCCGTATTCGCCATTAAACCCCTTCTGCTCCCCTACGACGCTGAAATCATTGCAGGGGAAGCCGAATGCGAAAATATCTATCGGTCCTAGCGATTCTATCCGCAACTTGCGAACATCCCCGCATATAACTGATTCGGGCTTGTCAGGGGCGATATTTCGGCGGTAGGTAGCGCAAGCGTCGCTGTCATAGTCGTTTGCCCATTGATGCGCGATTTTATAGGCGGCGCCGTTTTTTTCGGCTTCCGCGTTCATTGCGCCCAGAGCAAGCCCCCCGGGGCCGCTGAAAAGTTCTCCGTACCTAAGCTCCGTCAGTTTTGGAATTTTTTTTCTTTTGCCGTTTGTATTTACCATGGCGGGCGATTGCCTCTTCTATTTTCGTAGTCTTTCGGAGTTTATTATCTCATTTGGAGCCCATATATGCAAACTTCGTCCGGCTTCAGCGCAGGTACCTTTCATGCGATTTTTTTACTGCTTCCTTATCGGCCCCGAGGTAGTACTTTGCGGTAGTTTTTATATCCGAATGGCCGAGCAATTTTTGTATGTGCGGGAGCGGGGCGCCGTTTTCCATCAAAATGGTCCCGAAGGTATGCCGCAGGATATTCGGAGTCAGTCTCTTATTGATCCCCGCAAGTCTTGCGTAGTGCCTGAACGATTTTGAAAGGTCGTAGCGCTGGAGACGCTTTGGTCGGGACCCGAACGTCACAAATAGCGCGTGGTTCCCATCTGCACGCATTGATAGGTACACCTTCAACCACCGGAGACATTCGTCCGTGAAGTAAACCGTCCTTTGCTTGCTCCCCTTCCCGATTATCACCGCTTCCTTCCGTTCCCAATCGATGTCGTCCCGATTCAGACTAAGCGCCTCGGATATACGCATACCAGTAGTGAGTAATACGTGAACGAGTGTCCTCATTCGCAAACCGCGCTTTGTTTTCACATTCATGGTCCTGAAAAAACTTATCAGCTCTTGCCTATCAAGGTACACCACTTCGCGCCTCAGCTCGCGAGCTTTCTGAATCTCCTTCGGGTCGAGAACCTTGAGCTTTTGTACATCCCGGCAGTACGTCAAAAACTTCCGCAGGGCAAACACCGCGCTGTTTATGCCGGACGGTCCAACGCCGCGCTGCTTCATTGTCTTCTTCAACTCGGTTATGTCGTCGAGCCGCAAATCCGCAGGGGAAAGCACGTGCGGCAAGTCTCGGAACAGCCGGTTCAAGGTAGTGACGTATTTGGCGACTGTCTCACCAGCCAGCTCCTCATCGTAACGCCAATAGTCAGCGCACTTGGCGAGTAGGGGCGGTAGCGCGGACTGGTCCGCCTTCAAACGCTGGACCGCCCGCGCGCTCGCATCCGCGGTCTTGTCGTGCCTCTCCATCACTTTCAGCAGATTGTAGAATTTTGGTTCCTGCATGTGAATCGTCTTATCGTCCCACTTTCCCATAGATATATATAATCAGGAAAGTGGGACGATGCATTTTAAGCGCCTTCCCCAATATCAATTATCTCCACGTGTGTAGACCGGTAATGATGTTCTCGCGCATTGGCATTTGTGGGCAAATCTTCTTTTGGTACCCGCTCAATCTGCTCCCGTTTCTCTGCCAATCCAATCCCCTTATCAATCGCCATTTTGCCAAACTCTTCTTTTAGTTCCTCGTGAACGGCTTTGCGACTTAAAAATTTTCCGTCTTCAAGAATATTTACAACTGCTTCTGACGCCTGCTCAGCCTTGGTGGCTTCATCGTCATGAACATCGAGATAAGCCAAACCGCGCGGAATTTGTTCCCCGCCCACGTCTGCCATTTGGATCTCTACTTCAAACGGCCGCTTTTGGCCCGCGTCCCGCATTTTTTCATTTCTGATGACAAGCAGGTTTTCATCTTTCTCTTTTTCGACATGAAAATGCGTATCAATCTGGGCCAGAATATTTGACGACCCTCGCAAGAATTGATGGGTCTTCAACCCGCTCGAACCCATTGGCTTGGTTGGATGATGGAGGAAAACGACCGAGGCCCCCGCCTGGGCAAACTCCCTCAGCGCAGCGAGGATGACTTGCATTTGCACCGCGTCATTTTCCTGCTGACTGTGCATATCGACAAAGGAATCCAGGGTTACAAGTTTGATGCCCTCTGCCTTGATTTTTTTCAAAATCCTCTCGCACGATTCCGGCTGGTCAAGCTTCACCCCCGCGTGCGACAAATAGAAAATATTATCATCCTCCGACGCGCCGAAGTTAAGAAACCGTTTCTGCATATGCCGTTGATGATTTTCTTCGTCAATCATCAACACTGGCCCTTGCTTTGTGGCAAACTGGCCGAAGACTGGGGTGCCCCTCGCCACGGCCTGGGCTATATGGGTGGCGATGGTTGTCTTGAAATTCCCCGGGTTCCCGGAGAGAGCGACAATTGATGGCTGCAAAACCAATGATTCGACAAGCCATTCCTCTGGCCCGAAGTCTTGTGCCAAGAATTCCCCCATTGTCCAAAATCTCCATTTGGTTTCTGCCTTGTCGGCCTGATCCACCTCTACCCTTGCACTCGACCCAGTTCGTGTCCCGGCCGCGTCTTTTGCCGCAATACTTTTGAACACTTGGCGCAATTCCCCTTCCGGAAGCGGTGGTTTGTTTCGTTCATTCCACGCCGCCAGCAGTTGCCATGCAAGAAATAAATCCTCAGGAGAGGAGCCAAACGACTGAATGAACTTTCCCGCCACAACGGCCGCCGATTCGTTCCGGCTTCCTTGCACAGTGCCAGCCATCAAAACCGTCCAGTCTTTCGGTCCGCTCTGTTGCTGTCTGGCCTCAGCGAAAAACGCGGCGGGGAATTCTGCTATTGGCGAATCGTCAATGATTTCATACCGCTTGCCAGACTGATGAAAAGAGGGGGCGGCAACTACATAGCCGCCCGTGCCACGGATGTCGGTACGTTCCAGCACGCGCACTTTATTATTCACGCCTTCCGCGTAACGATAATAAAAATGCCTGCCGTCCCCTCCGCTCCGAACAGTAAAAGTCCGTGGCAGGTGGAAATTGCCGCCTTTCTCCACGTCAACCACGGTAAGGTTGGAAATGCGGCCGGTGACGATGGCGATATTCGCGTCTGGAAACTCGCTAAACCACTTCGCGACCTCCTCGGGCGTGGCGTAGCGCTCCTGATAGTCCTTCCACGGCACCAACGGCTGCTTGCTTTGCCCGACTGGAATAACCGAAAATCCGTATTCGTCCAAGTAGCGAAACGCGGCCTTTAAGTTTTCAGATTGGGTATCGTCCATGGTACCAAGTAATGGCCGCATCCGGCCCCAAATTTTATCGGGGCCTGATGCAACAGTAATTAATTTTCTGCTCCGATAACTTCTACCTCTGGGCGGAATTTCGGGTCAACTCCACCAACCAGCACTTTGATAATTTTCGTGCTGTTGTAGCTTGGATTTTTGACGTTTGGTTTTTCTGCGGAAAAGAGCATTCCAAAAATTTGGCCGCGCTTTATGCTGCGCATTTGGCTGTCGATGCCAGGCTTACCGCTGACTGCCCATATACTGCCCTTTTCCAGAATCGTGGGTTCCTCGTCAATCACGATTTGGCCGTTCACCTTTTTGAAAAAGTGGAACGATCCATCGTGGGCGAGGAATTCGTAAATTTTTATTTTTTCGCCGGGCTTCATCTGATTGTCCATGTCGCGAACGTCAATCAGCGTTCCCCTTAGCCAGTCACCGACTTTGCCGAATTTTAACCATTGGCTTTTGACCTCTTCCAGGTCGTTGAGTTCATTTGTCATTCGAATTGTGATTTGTTAAAAGTTAGAAATTAACCTTAGCATCGATTGAAATATTTTTGATTATTTTCCTTTCTCGCAAATTTGGCTGGGCAGTCGCCACGAGTGCCAAGTTTGTTTGTTAAAAATTAAAATCCGCTCAGTCCCAGACTGGCGGCGTTGTTTTACGACCAGTCCGGAACCAAACGGACTTAAACAACGCACTTACCGTAACAATAAAAACCTCCCACTTTCCGGGGAGGTTGAAAAACAAAAAAAGGATTCTGACCACCCAAGAAGCGTCTACGCGTGGTGCGTAGAAAAATTTAGGTGGTTAAATCCTTCGTAAAGCTAAATAAATTAGCAGTCCCATGCGGCATGTAGCATGGAAGGCCTAACCTTGCTCAACGTTGAGCGGCGGCGTCTAACGTCCGTGGGTCGTGGAAAGTTTGCCGCTCCTAGCCATTATTTTGTTGATTGGAGATTGTATTGTGAGGAACTGGAGTGATAATACCAAAAAACTCTGATCCGGTCAAGAGCAAAAAAATTGAGTGAATTGGAGGAAAAAGGGGCTTGTAAATTGGAAAAACTTGACGTAAACGCGAGAAGGCTCCCCTCCAACCCGGAGACGGTCTAAATCCTCTGGGACTCCAGCTCGTCCCTAAGACGCAGTTCCCCAAACATAGCCCGGCCGGCTTCGTTGCTGAAACTCCACTTAACCTTGGCTTTGAGAAAAGCCATAAACCGCGTGGTGACTCTGCCTCGGTACATCAGCGGTTTTCTCTTCAATCCGGCCTTAAGCTCTTCCAGCTTTGCCAGTCTGTCGATCCAGTAGCGAATCCTGGACCACGGGGCTTTTTTATTTATGTTTTGCAGACGATACCTCAAACTCAGGCACGTTCTGCAGGAGAAGCCATGACAGCCGGGCCGATGGTAGAGTTTTTGCGTAGCGCGGCCGCATTTGCACAGGAGATAAGGTCTGACGCCGAAATTTATGGCCTTACCGACAAGATAAATCTCTTGGGTTTGGACCCGCCCCTGGTTGAAAAGCTTGACCAGAACCTTTGGCTTCTCGCCCGGCACTGGTTCAAACTTTACGGCGTAAACTTCATTCTCCGAGGCGACAACCTGCCCTTTTATCGGCCTGCCGCCAGGTCCAGACCTGCTTTGCAAAGATTTCAAAATGCCTTTGCCGAGCATGCCCGCGCTTATCTTCGAGCAACTTTCCACCGGATAGGGCAGGAAAGAATTCTCGTTCCTGATTTTTGTGTTTTTATGTATTTTGATTTTGGATTTTCTCCCTGTTTCCAATGGTAAGACAAGTCACAATCTTATACCACCCGTGCGGCCACCTCTCGTGCCGGGCGGTTGCTTTGGTAAAAATTGGCAATAATTTGGGATTCTTTTTTCTGGGATTTTTGATTGCGGTCTGGAAAAATTTCCAACCACCGCCCCCAGGAGAATCGAGGAAAACAGACAAAAATACGAGAGGTAAGCTTACCAATACATCCTACAAAATATACCTCCCTTAAAAGAAGGAGCACTCCCCCCTACCCCGTCCTGCCCGCCATCCGCAATCCTTAATACCTTCCTCATGGATTCTTAAGCGTGCCCGAGTCGAGGGAATACTTAGGGTCCCCATAATAAAGCAGCTTAATGCTGACTCAAGCGTTCGGCGGCATCGTAAACAAGCCGCCCAAAATAATCATGAAAGTCAGCAATGTCAGGAAAATTACTTACCGCTCAACGGACAGCCAAGGGTTGCCCGTTCCCTTCCTGCCCTTGCAGGGCAAGCATTTGGAGCAGTACGGCTTCTATTTGGGCCAGCAGGTCGCGGTGGATTACCAGCGCGGCCGGATAACAGTCAGCTTAATCATTAACAATCTAGAAAGGGGTGATAAATATGGATACCAAGAACGGCTACCCGTCTTGTCAGATCAGCTTCTGCGTGAAAAAGGACGAACTCGGTAGGTACATCGAAAATAGCTTGATGCTGAACTTGCGTGGTGACGACCCCGAGGCTTGCTATCGTGCATACCTCGACATGCGCGCCAAGATGGAAGCGCCAGGCCAGGAAGTAATGAGCGCACCTGCCGATGAGAACGAGAAAATTATTATCGGCGATCGGAGCGACGAGTGCCCGGAATGCGGCGGCAAGCTGATAGTACGAACTGCCAAGAGGGGCAATCATGCAGGCCAGCGCTTCATGGGTTGTAACCGGTATACCCTGGGGTGTTTGTACACGAAAGCGCTGGCATAACGCAAAAGGTGGGCCGGATTCCCCGGCCCACCTTGGACTCAACGCCTTTTATTTTTTTCCCAGCTACTCTTTCAATTCCATTCTCTCTCGCCCCAGTGCCTCCCTGCGTTTATACAGACTATCCAGTTCTGCTCTGGTCATTGGCTTGTAAATAATTTCCATGAGCCTGACCAACTGGGTCGCTTTTTCCAAAGCTTCCTGTTCCAGAATATCCTTCCCGAATGACTTGCGGTAAATGTCCCGGAACTTTTGCAACCGCTCCTTGGAAATCATGGTAACCGCCAACCATCGTACTCCGAGAAATCAAGCTCGCACAATTCGGGCTCCTCGCCAATCTGCTCGGCGATAAAATACAGAACGTCATATTTGGTGCCGATGCTGTCAATCAGCCCCGCCTCTTTGGCTTGTTCGGGGTGCAGGAGACGGCCGTCTGCCACGGCTTTGACCTTATCAATCTGCAGGTTTCTCAAGTTGGCGATGTCAGCAACGATTAAATTATGGGAGTGTAAAATCATCTCCATGGCATTGGCCCGCTCCTCGGCTGTGAGCGGCTTGTCCGGGTCTAACATATTCTTGAATTTGCCCGACGACAGGTCGTTGAAAGTAATGCCCTCTTCGGTATTCTTCTTGGAATAATCCAAATACGAGCCGTTGACCGCGATGCTCCCTAAATCGGCCGTGGGATAGGCAAATATCGTATCAGCTCCGGCCGCTATCCAGTAAGCGCCGGATGCCCCCTGGCCACGAATCATGGCGGCGACTGGTTTGTTGACGTGCTTGATTGCGGCCACAATCTCCTCGGACGCGGTGACGGCCCCGCCTGGACTGTCTATGTCCAGGAGGACGTATTGGATGTTTTCATTCCAGTCTGCCGCTTCCAGCTGCTCTACCGCGCCAGTCGAGACAGTATATGGAGAATCGCCGGTTTCGAGGTCGTAAGGCAGAATCTCGCCCTCGATCCTCACTATTTGAACATTGTCAGCGGTTGCGCAACCGAATTCCGGCTCGGCGAAATAATAATATGCGGCGAAAGCGCTGAGCGCGTAAACCGCGGCAGTCAGCGTCCAGAATCCGATTTTGAGAAATTTTTTGAGTTTTGGATGCTTGCTCATCAATAAATTTAAAAAGGCTTATCTTGGTCAATCAATGCTTTCAGTTCTGTTCCCCCTTCATCAGTTGTTACGATAATTCTCATAGCCTCATCTGACGTACCGCCGGCATTCAAATATTTATCATAAAATTCTTTTGCCTCTTTCTGGTTCCCAATAAACGCATGAAGTAATGCAATGCGTAAAAGTGCTACCACATACTCCGGGTTAATATCATAGGCATCTTGATAAGATGATATCGCGGCTGACCATTGCCGCATTCTCTTATAGACAGTTCCGATGTTGTTCAAAATTGACGACCATAATGACCGTGGGTACCGCTTTTGCGCTTCAGTTAAGGTCTGCATATATTCCGCTAGTACATCAAAACCCACAAAGTACAAATCGATAGCCAACTGGTATTTTTGATGCTGCCATGCGGCCGTGTTACCAGTATTGTATAATGCTTGGGCTAAAGCGATTGGCTCTTTGGGAGTATTTTCCACCACTAATTGTTTTATTGCGCCAAGGTCGCCCTTTCGTATCAATGTATTTAAATCATCGTCTCGCGCAATCCCCGGCGTTTCTTCCAAATTCTCTATAGATGAAATTTCTTGTTGCGTAACTTGATTTTGGGTATCTTGTAGAAGTTCTTTACCGCCATTGATCATAAAAATAAAACTTACGGCCATCTCGGGGTTCTGACTGCTGTCGTGCCCCTGGTCCCAGGCCTCTTGTACGCCTGTCCTGACTTCCCGCATCATATTTTTTAAATCTATACTGTTTTGTTCGTACCGCTTTTGAAACAACAATATAGTATTCTGCAGAAATAAAATTTCCTGTTCGCTATTTTGTGAGTTCTCGTTTATTTTACGGTTATAGATATCCTCCCAATCAGCATATAATAAGGACCATTTACTAATTCTTGTAAGGATATCTGGAAATATATTCCGCAATAGAAGCCTATAGACCCTACGCATGTTTGTCTCTGTCATGGATCAGTTCCTTTCTGCGAACACAAAAAAGGCCACCCGCTCGCCCCGCCGCCCTTTCGGGTGGTGACCATTCGCATGGCTTGGACAAGACGGATGACCGTCTCTGCATGCGAATGGATTTTGTGCCGTGCCTCTTCCGAGGTTTAGGCAAAATTTTCAAATTTAAACGCTAGCTTTTTCGGAACTTTTCTTCTGCTGCTCTTTCAACTTTATTACGAATAAATCTCCGACTCCTTCCTGGCTAGCTTTCTCCCACTCATACCGCCCGGAATATTTTTCCAAGTCAATATTGCAACCGCGAAAAAAACTCCTTGCCACTATACTGCCGCCAAAACTATGCTGGCCGTGAATAATTTTGAATTTATTTTTTTCCGCTTCATCATCAGTGAACTGAATTCCCATGGCCTTATTATCCTTGTCCCAAAACAGCACGGCAAATTTCTTTTTCGCTATCAGATTGTCCTCGTAGAATTTGCGGGGTAACCCGATCGAAAAAGACCTGGTGATAGTTATCCTGTTTTCGTACCTTTGATTCTGACCTTGGAATTTCTCAAAATTGTAAGCCATGTTTTTTTACAATATTTACGTATTTACTATATTATACAACTAATATCAATCTCGTCAAACAAGTTCCCATGCCTCATCCCAAAGTGAATATGGTTGTTGTGGGGATGTGGATAAGTCCTTTTCATACCTGACCCCAACAATCTCGCTCTTGACGTAGCCCAACTGCCCCGTGATATACTAGAAAGACCACCAGGAAGGGGAGTCGCGAGGGGTGTAAAGTACCCCTCCAACGGCAGAACCGCTGAATTAAGCGGTCCGACCGCCGGCGACTATTCCTGGTGGCCAAACAAAGCATTTCCTGCCTTTTGGGCCGTTTTTGCTTTTCTAAGTTAATAATAACCCAAGTCTCGAAAAGAGCAAAATCCTTTGCGAGATTTGAAAAGGGGCCGCGGTGAATCACAGGTTTCAAAAATGTTTGGTATGTGGCACGCTGTTGGCTACTATTCTTAACGCCGAATATGGCTACCTATACTGCTACTGCCGAAACTGCGAACACCACGAACTGCCGCCACACTTATCCGAACGGGGTGGGTTCTCGTACGACTTTCCTCCGATACTCTAGGAGGGCTTTTCTCCCTGCGGGAGTCAGTTTTTTGATTTGAGAGTTTTGGTCGGACATTTTGGCTGATACGCTTAATTTCACTTTCAGAAGCTACTTGCTCATTTCCGCGCGCTGATTCTGTTCCGGCTTTTTCTCCGGCTTCCGTTGATATTTTTGAAGAGCCGCGTCGCTCTTTTTCAGATACTCTTTGAACGCCGCTTTTCCCTCGGGTGACATTTTTTTGATCTGCGGTTCTTGGTTGGAAGTCTTGGGCTCCGCGCTCATTTCCGCGCGTTGGTTCTGCTCCGGCTCTTTGCGCTTCCTCTTCCTTTCTTCCCACTTCTTCACCCAGTCGCTGTTTGGCAACCCTTTTTCTTTGATCGATTGGTTGATCCGGTCTAGCTCCTTTTGGAACGGTGTCTTGGTCATTTCTTCGAGTTCTTTTCTGTTGATCATCGGTTAGTTCCTTTCCGGCTCTTGGCTTTGTCTCTCCGGGAGGTATTGGTCCGCTGCTTGTTCGACTTTCCTCTGTACCCGGCCAGCCTTAAGTTAATTCCTTTTATTTTTTGCCCTATAAAATCTTTATTACAATAAGTGCCAATAGAATCAGGAAAATAAATAAAAATATTACTATGCTTCTTTGAAATGCGGGCAAGTCACCAATATCACGGATATGCTGTGAGGTAAACGTAAAAAGTTTTTTCCTCATCATATTAGCCAAGCGAACTGGTACGGCCAGAGCGGCTAAGGCGATCAGGCCGTAGGTAAACGGCAATCCCGTATCTGAAAAGTCACCAGTAAACATATTATTGAAAAATAGCGCCGGGACAGATGTTTTAGAAACTGTTGTTAAATAATCCATTCTTCTCTGGCCTGTTGCTTCAAAAGTTTTGTACACATCGTAGCCGGATACTTTAGTAATATCAACGCAGTTAGTGTGATTAGCGCTGATCAGCAAAGATTCTATCCCCGATGCTGGTCTCTCATCAACTGGGATATAGCTTCCGTATTTGTCTCTCAACTGCCTTTCGCTTTCCTGTAGATCACTATACTTTTTAATATTTATTTCACACTCTCTGCTTTCCCTTTTGGTTTTCAAAGCATTTTCCAACCCCGAGCGCTTGGCGGCAATATCTTGATTAATGCTTTCAATCTCGCCTTGCCCGGAACTTTTCTGAGAATAAGTCAGAACAGCGGACACACCAAGTGCCAGCAATAACCAGAGTAATAAAACCGCTCTTAATATTTTTGGGTAAAAATTCTTTAGAAATTTCCAGATCATTTTAGTGATAATTATTACTGGTTTGAATCACGGCAAACTCTCGCAAGCTCCAGAATCCGATTTTGAGGAATTTTTTGATGGGGATTAACAAGCATTTAGTGCAGACCGTGGATTAATTTCCGTTTTTAATCATACCTGAAAAACGCCATTCATCAAAGACATCGGCGAAGAAATACGAATCCATCAAATCAATAACTACGACAGCGAAAGGCGGAATGAATTGTTCGTTTGTCATAGTTTTCTCCTTCAAGCGACTTTGTTATAAAATTCGAGTTTGAGCTTCGGCTTGGGCTTGAGATCCCGATCAAAGCGGTAGGAGATGATGGCGCAATTTTTGAGCGCGTCCTCCCTGTCGATCTTCGAAAGCTGTTGCTCACTGAACTTTTCCAAAAGTTTACGAAAAGAGAGCATGACAACCGAATGGGTTACCACCAAGACATTCATTTTCGCGTGTTCCCGGACCAAGGTAGTTAAAAACGACCATATCCTTAAATTAACATCTGGACTAGATTCTCCGCCAGGCGGCCGGTAATAATATTTTTCCTCTTTTTGCTTCCGCTCGTACTCATAGGGAAACAGGCTTTTCAGTTCCGCGGGCGTCAGTGCTTCAGTTATCCCGTACTCTTTCTCCCGGACGCGCTCTTCCAGCACGAATCTCGTCTCTGGGAAATGCTTAGCGATAATCCTTGCGGTATCATAGGCCCGCTCGAATGGAGAGCTCAAAATCAGGTTGATTCTGGGAAAGTGTTCCTTGAGATACAACCCGGTTTTCTCGGCCTGCAGTTTGCCTAGTTCGGATAGGGGCAAATCGGCACTGCGAACCTCTTTGACGTTTTTAGTGTACGTCTCAATTACGCCTCTATTCACGAGTTCGCGCTCCTCGTTGTAGACGGACTGCCCATGCCTGACCAAAATCAGGTAATTTGGCCATTTTTGAATTATTTGTCGCATATTACTCCTTTCTTCAGCCCTGCCTTTCTGCTATCGACCAAAAAACAGAAAAGCGGCTAAGAGATCCCCCCAAAAGATATTGCTATCTCTTAGAATGAAATCTCCCAACCGCTTTTTGAGTGGTTAGTCGTTTATCTCATTTAGCTCGCAGTAGACTTCTCTGTCCGCCTACCCTTTCGGGAGAAATAAACGTTTCGGATGGTGTCTGGCCGAACTTCAGTTTATTTGGAATGGACTCCACTTTCATAATACCATAAACTACAAAGAGTATCAAGTTCGTCTACCGCTCAAAGTAACAGTTGCCCGAGTTATTTTTGAGCACGACCAGGACTATTATGCCCTATTCTCACAAAACATCGGAATACAGGGATATAAAAAACGAGTTCGATGAGGCTCTGTTATGGATTGTTAATCAGCAAAAAGTAAAAATCGCCGACACCTCCCGACTCAATAAGTACAGGGGAGATATTGATCTCATTACTAAATCATTTCACAAAAAAGAAATAAGAAAATTACTTGAACAAGGCATGGAGTCGGATATGGTTAGTGCGATCTTTGAGGCTCGACAAATAATCGATATCTGGGAGGGACTGAAAGATTACCCATATGACCAAAACCTGTCTGGTCGGCTAACGCGCCTAGTCAAAGGCCCTCATAAGACAACGGAAGAAAAACTGGACTCTAGGTTTGCGAGAGATTTTGGCTATGAATTATGGTTAGCCTCCCGATTTGCTCTAGGTAAATACACAATAAAATTTGAGCCGGAAAGTGATGTTTGTGTTCTTACTCCAGAACGGTTACTGCTACAGTGCAAGAGACCAGAAGGCAAAACGGACGCTTCGCTACATCGCAATTTGAAAAAGGCGTTTCGGCAACTAGAGGATAACTACGCATCTAAGGCGGAAAGAGGCTTTGTTGCTGTGTCCATTAACAAAATCGTGAGGCCGGACGAGCGATTATTATATGCCAAAAATATGGAAGGCTTGAAAGCAACCCTCATCAAACACTTGAAAGTTTTTGCTGATTTGACTTTGCATTGGTGGTCGAAAGCGAGCTCAGATAATAGGACGCTCGGGGTTATATTTTCTGTAGAGTTGCCCTGCTACATTAAAGACATAGAGCAACTAACGGTTGCTAGGCAGATACTGTTTGCAACAGTAGATACACAAATTGAGCGGGACTCCGCCTACTTTTACAGGATTACTGGGGACCTAAAAAAATCAATAGAGGGAATTTAAGAATCCGTGACTTCACCAAACTAGAAGCTCAAAAACTCAAGAATTGACCGTGTGCTTCTTTGGCCTTCTCCTTGTTCACTCCCAGATAAAACCTGCACGTCGTCTCAAGCTGCTCATGACCCAGGATCTCCTTCACGTGTGAAATTGGACAGCCATTGAACAGCAGGTTCGTCGCCACCGTGTGCCGCAGAATATGCGGCGTTATTTTTTTATTGATCCCCGCCTTTTTCGCCTGCCGGATAAAAAGCTCGCTAACATCAGCTCTGCTCAACCGGCTTAATCTTCGTGTCACAAACATCGGCCGCTCAGTATCTTTCCGCTCTTTGAGGTAGAATTTAATCCATTCGAGCGCCCGGGACGTGAAAAATACCGTCCGCTCTTTGTTGCCTTTGCCTACAATCTTCGCCTCAGCCTTTTCAAAGTTCAAGCTGTCGCGGTCAAGAGATAGGGCTTCGGAGATGCGCATCCCGGTCCCGAGCAACACCTCGACCAACGTCCTGAAGCGAAGACCGCCCATATAAACGGTACCGGCGACTTTCTGGCTCGTGTTATAAAGCTTGATGCTGTCCACGAACTGCCTGACCTCTTCGTTGTTCAGGAATATCACCTCGCGCCTCACCCTCTTGGGCGGCCGGACCTCTTTCGGGTCCAAGACATTTAGGTTCATGGCGTCCTGGCAGAACCGCAAAAAGCTCTTCATGGCGAAGACGATGGACGACACCCGAGACACACCTGCCCCGCGCTCCATAATCTTCTGCTTGAGCTCCGTAAAATGCCCTGGGGTGATAGATTCGACCTCTAGGTCCCCAATATCGCGGATGGCCCAACGCAGGCCCTCCTCGTATTTCTGGACGGTAGCGGGCGACAGGGAAAGCTCGTACTGGCCGTATTTGAGGAAGCTCGGGATCAGGCTGCCGATTGTTGGCTTGGCGCTTCCCCCTTCCAAGCCCTTGGGAACTCCTTCTTTTAGGTTTGTTTCTAAGGAACTTTTTGGGTACATAAAAACCCCTTTCTTTTTTGCAGAAACAGGGGTCCCTATGTGGCTCGTTAGCCACTGAGTAGTGATAGGAAAGAGTACGCGCAATGCCCGTCGCTATTGCCCCGAAAGGCAACGCGATCAGGACTTTTTGAGTTTCCGATCCGCCCTGGGCGGACCAGAAACAGAATCGACCTTTATTCCCCGCCAAAGGCGGAGAACTAAGGTTGTACTCCTTAGAAAGGAGGTGATCCATCGACAGCTTCCGCTACCGATGCCTTGTTACGACTTCACCCCAGTCACGGGTCTTACCTTAAACTCTGCTTGCGCAGGGTCTTCGGGTATTACTCGCTTCCATGGTGTGACGGGCGGTGTGTACAAAATCCGAGAACGTATTCACCGTGACGAGGCTGATTCACGGTTACTAGCGATTCCAGCTTCGAGAGGGCGAGTTGCAGCCCTCTGTCCGAACTGAGGGGTGATTTGATGGGATTAGCTCCATCTTGCGATTTGGCGTCCCTTTGTTGCACCCCATTGTAGCACGTGTGTAGCCCTGGACGTAAGAGCCACGCTGATTTGACGTCATCCCCACCTTCCTCCAGGTTAAACCCTGGCAGTCTCCTGTGACACAGTAACACAGGACAAGGGTTGCGCTCGTTCTACCACTTAAGGCAACATCTCACGACACGAGCTGACGACAACCGTGCAGCACCTGTTGCACACCCTCGAAGGCGACGCTATTTCTAGCGCTTGCAGTGCAATGTCAAGCCCAGGTAAGGTTCCTCGCTTATCGTCGAATTAAACCACATGCTCCACCGCTTGTGCGGATCCCCGTCAATTCCTTTGAGTTTTAGTCTTGCGACCGTACTCCCCAGGCGGATGACTTAACGCGTTAGCTGCGGCACGAAAAAGGGTCGATACTTCCTCATGCCTAGTCATCATCGTTTACAGCGTGGACTACTGGGGTATCTAATCCCATTCGCTCCCCACGCTCTCGTCCTAGCAGTGTCAGGTGGCACCCAGAAGCTTGCCTTCGCTATCGGTGTTCCGAACGATATCAACGCATTTCACTGCTACACCGTTCGTTCCAGCTTCCTCTTTGCCCCTCTAGCTTCGCAGTATTCGAGGCGGTCCAGAAGTTGAGCCCCTGGATTTTACCCCGAACTTACAAAGCCACCTATCGGCACGCTTTACGCCCAATGATTCCGGATAACGCTCGAGGTCTCTGTATTACCGCTGCTGCTGGCACAGAGTTTGCAACCTCTTATTCGTAAGGTACAGTCAAAAATTCTTCCCTTACAAAAGCGGTTTACAACCCGAAGGCCTTCATCCCGCACGCGGCGTCGCTGGATCAGGGTTTCCCCCATTGTCCAATATTCCCTACTGCTGCCTCCCGTAGGAGTCTGGGCCGTGTCGCAGTCCCAGTGTGGCTGGTCATCCTCTCAGACCAGCTACCCGTCATCGCCTTGGTAGGCTTTTACCCCACCAACTAGCTGATAGGACGCAGGCCTCACCTTGTCCGGTAACTCTTGCGAGCACCCTTTAATCTTACGACCGTATCGGGGATTAGCCCGCCTTTCGGCGGGTTATACCCGTGACAAAGAAAGTACCTACGTGTTACTCACCCGTTCGCCGTGGGTCTAAACCCACTCGACTTGCATGTATAAGGCACGCCGCCAGCGTTCATCCTGAGCCAGGATCAAACTCTCAATATAGAAGCTCATTAGATGAGCTGACGACAGATATTTTACCTTTCGATTCCACTCAAGGTAAACCTGAGCGAAGCCGAATGGTTTATAAGGTCATCTGTCAAAAACCTCCAAAATCAATTGGAATTGACGCATACTTAAGCGATGCTTCGCATCGCACTAAAGAACTTAAGGACCAAAAAACTTAAGAACTAAGTTCTTGCGTTTCTCGGTTTTTCGGTTTCTCGGTGCGTTGCGTCAGCAACGCTATTCCTATCACTATTCAGTTGCCAAAGAACTTTGGATCGATCACCGATCCTTTTAGGCCACTAGCGTACTAATGGACTTAAGCACGGGTGATTGATTCACCGAAGCTGCAGATATCCGCCTTCGCTATGTAAGCTTCGGCGGATTCACCTTCTTTTCGCTTCAGAAAGCCTGACTTTAGGTGCAAAGGTGAACAAAAAACACGCTTCCCATGCGTGTCATATCCCTCGGACACACGATTTTTTAGGAAATGCTTGGCGTGTTTGTCTCCTTGTGAAAAAGCTTAATGCTTAAGGGTACCTACATTATAGCCCCGACCCGACGGGATGTCAAATCGGGGGATTGTGCCTATTTCGGCTTGGTTGGGGGATTTCAGCTACTCTTGTTTACCGGGCAAAACAAAGCCCAGCACTGCGGCTACCCATGCCGGCACAGTGAATAATACAAGCAAGATAAATCCGAAAGCGTATCCAAAGCCCTCATCAGTCCTTCTGGCTGAAAGACTGATCAAAAAGGATATAAAAACGTAAAAGAGAACAGTCAATGCGGATATCGAGATGATAAATAAAGTAGTCGATATCCAGGATGGGCGTTTTACTTTCAACAAGTCGGCAAGATATAAAAAAGTAAACATCAGTAGGCCGAATAAAAATGGTAAAAGTAAAATTGTAAAGATATACACTCCTACACTCTCATCCGGTCTAGTTAGAATGAGCATTAAATAAAAAAACGCCGCCGCATAAATACCTGCTACCCAAAGCATTCTCCTGAAGTCCTTTGGGTGAGCAAGCTGCTCTGCATGCTCATAGGGGGAAATTTTTTTCGGCCAAAGTCTCATATTCGATTGTTTTTGTTTCTTTAGGAGATTATCTTGTCGACAATTCCGTACTTCCGGGCATCGTCCGCGGTCATGAAGAAATCGCGGTCAGTGTCGTTCTCGATCTTCTTGAGGTTCTGACCCGTGTGCTTGGCGAGTATCCTGTCCACCTGCTCTTTGATGCGCAGCATCTCTTTGGTCTGGATGGCCACGTCCTTGGCCTGGCCTTCCGCTCCGCCCATCACCTGGTGGATGAGCACGCGCGAATTGGGAAGCGAAAAACGCTTGCCCTTGGTGCCCGAGGCGAGCAGAACCGCGGCCGCGGAAGCGGCCTGGCCGATGCAGATGGTGGCCACGTTTTTGACGTACTGCATTGTGTCGTAAATCGCCAACGCGGCGGTTACCGAACCGCCTGGGGAATTGATGTACATCTTGATTTCCTTCTTCTGATCATCCGCCTGCAAAAATAAAAGCTGGGCGATGACGAGATTGGCGACGTGGTCGTCGATCGGCTCTCCTAAGAAAATTATGCGCTCCTTCAGGAGCCGCGAATAGATATCGTATCCGCGCTCGCCGTAAGGCGATTTGTCTATAACCATCGGTACTAAAGGCATAGTCGCTCCTTTCTTTATTTCCCTCGCCCTTGTGGGGAGGGTTAGGGAGGGGGTTAAGAAGTTAAAAAAGTTTATCGGCAGAAAGTCATATATTTATTGTTTTATTCTTGTAAAAACTCCCAGCTTGACATCCTCTTGCTCGTGTCGAGTGAAAACATCTTCTGTGCCTTTTTCCAATTTAAACTCAAAACCCGATCTTTCAGCAGCGTCGGATATTTGACTAACACTTTCCGTTTCTTTGTACAAAGGGTGTAATTCTTTAAGGGCTGACTTCTCTAGCGGTTTTTCATCTTCCTCAGCTGTCTGCCAAACCCATCTTTCCTCGGCTTTTTCTTCAGGCGTCATTTTTGAGGCTTCTTTCCAAATATCTTCACCATAAGTTTCTGGATCAGTACTGTGCTTCCACGTTTTCCATAGAGTTGTTTTATAAATTGACATTGGATATATATAGGCTGTCTGATCAGTAACCCGCAGAATCTCAGGCAACTGTTTCTCTAAGAATGTTTTCAAATCGGGCGAATGCTTGGGCAGAGTATCATGTAGAATAGTAATGGACAAACTCCTATCTTTTAAAGGTAAGCGTGCGATGTCCGCAACAATCATCTTGTCTTGTGCTTCTTTAACTGCCTTTCCTACGCTCTCTTCGTAATGATCTCTCTCAATCCGCTCGTTTGGCTCCATTGCCCCTGGTACTATTACGCTAGGATGGCTTATATAAAGATCTTTTACGGCTCCACGGCTGAACGTGTTACCCAAATGAAATTCATATCGATCTCTATTATATTCATGCATGAGATCAACTGATACAATATCAATTCCTCGTAGTTCTCCTTCGACAGGAAGGGATGAAAAACTCGAACCAAGATCGCCAATCGGTTTTTTAGATTCTCTAAATGTTTTCTCTACTTGCTTCCAATCCAAATTCAGGTGAGGAAATATATCAAGACTGCTATCAAAACCAGCCCATCTTAAACTTTCCTTCTCCTCCCTCTTTTTTATATATTCTGGCAATGGCTTTTCAGAAAACTGACTCATACTGGTATTGGTAGGTGATTTTATCCTATTGTTTCAAATGCTCAACAATCTTTTCAAGAACCGCGTCGCGATTTTCCAGAACCTCGTTATTCCAAAACCTCAATACAGTAAATCCTTCTGATCGAAGCCATGTATCCCTGGCTTTATCCTCCATGTTTTCGAAATGTTGGCCGCCATCTATTTCTATTATCAGTCGCTTATCATAACAGACAAAGTCAACGATGTAATTTCCAATTTGAGCTTGGCGCCGAAATTTATAGCCGAGATTTTCTGCTCGCAAGATATACCAGAGATGTTTTTCGGCGTCTGTCAGGGTGTTGCGAAGTTTGCGGGCGATTACGGTTTGTTTCATGTCACCCCTTCACCCCTCCCTAACCCTCCCCATCAAGGGGAGGGAAATAAATCCTTACTCGTTAGACTCCGTGCTTCCTTCCTGCATCTCTTCGCCGACTTCGGTTTCCGCCTTCTGATTTTCAGTCGGCACTTCTCCTTTTCCTAGATCGGGAACGTGCGCGTCCGTGGGCTTCTGCTCTGGCTCGGGTTCTTCCTGTTTCTCGACTTCCTCGACGGCTTCTTTCACTTCTTCCGCTTCTGACTCAACTTCGGGAGTTTCCGGGCCGCCGATCTTTTCGCCCGCGATGTCGATCTTCCAGCCGCTAAGCCTGGCGGCGAGCCGCACGTTTTGCCCGGCTTTACCGATGGCGAGGGACAGCTGGTCCTCCATCACGCCGACTTTGGCTTCCTTGGCCGCTTCATTGAGCGTGACATTGATGATTTTGGCGGGACTTAGGGAATTGGCGATGAATTTAACCGGATCCTCGCTCCATTCGATGATATCGATTTTCTCGCCGCCGAGTTCCGCCATCACGGTCTGCACGCGGGTACCCCGCTGGCCGACGCAAGCGCCTATCGGATCAACGCCGTCCTGGTTGCTGGATACCCCGACTTTGGAACGGGAGCCGGCCTCGCGCGCCAAGGCTTTGATCTCGATGACGCCGTTAAAAATCTCCGGCACCTCGATTTCAAAAAGCCGCCGGACGACGTCTGGATGAGAGCGGGACAGAGTGATTTTCGGCCCCTTGGCCGTGGACTCGACGTGCAGAATGAGGACTTTGATGCGGGAGCCGATTTTGTACTGTTCGTTCTTGATCTGCTCGGAGGGAAACAACACGCCAGTAGCGCGGCCCATATCCACCAGCACCGTGTCTTTTTCCATCCGCTGGACGACGCCGGTGATGAGCTGGCGCTCCTTGGCTTTGAATTCCGTGAAAAGCACGTTGCGTTCCGCTTCCCGGAGTTTCTGGATGATGACCTGCTTGGCGGTCTGCGCGGCGATGCGCCCGAAATTGGTACCGGTCTTCGGCGTGATGTCCGTGCGGATCTCGTCGCCCATCTTCGCCGACTTCTTCAGCTTCTTGGCGTCCTCGAGCGTTACCTCTTTCTGAAGATCCTCGGGGGTCTCCACAACCGTCTTCACGTCGAAAATCTTCATCGCCATGTTCTCGGGGTTGAGCTCCACCACGATGTTCTGGTCCTTGTTGCCATAGTCTTTGCGGAAGGCCGCGGCCAAAGACGCCTCAATCATTTTGAGGATTTCATTTTTGTCGAGTCCTTTTTCTTCGGCGATTTCGGCTAGCGCCGCGCCAAATTCTTCATTCACCCCGTTAGACCTTTCTATAAATTCAACTAAACTTTATGAGCTAGGAATCGGTTTACTCCGCGAGACTACATTTCATGTACTTGTCTAACGGGGTAAATCTCCAAATCTAGGGTTTAAAAAATGCGGGCTACTCGCCTGCATTAATCTGTATCTTCAACCGCGTTCTCCAACAGTTTAACAGACTGGACGGAATTGTCAAACGGGTCGAGGAGCACGCCCGCCACGTCGATTTGCACCGGAAACTCGGCAAAGTCCGGGTTTTTCTGGAGAAACAGTTTCGCCATCCGCCGCAGATACTCCTGCTTGCGCCGATCCACCGCCTCGAACATATCCATGAACTGCTCGCTGCTTCTCGTCTTCACTTCCACCAGAATCAAGCGGTCCCCGGCCCAACAGACAATATCAATCTCGCCGAGCTTGCGGGGCGCGAATACAGTGTAATTGCGCGCCACGATCTCGAATCCGCGGCGCCGATACAAATAACACACCCACTCCTCCCCCGCCTGCCCCAGCGGGAGGCCGTAGAGCCGCGGCGGGCGCAGGAGCAGCCGAGACAAAAACTTCACTTCCGTTCGAGGTATTTACGTTTAATCGCCTCGTCTTCCCAGAGTTTTTGGCGGATTCGGAAGTCCCCGAAAAAAAACTTCGCGATAAACCCGAACCAGACGAGTCCGACTACAAACAATCCCAGCGCGATGATTCGCGTGGACAGGAGCGGGATGGTTTCAAACCGAAAACCCGCCCACAGCAAGACCAGCAAACCAGTCGTCAAAAGTAGATGGAAAAAACGATTGAGCAAATGCCGCCGCGGGCTCTGCCTCAGGTCCCGCGTTACGGTAAAAACCTTGGCCGCCGCCGCCAAGGCGACAAAAATCACGGCCGTCCAAAAAAAAATAACGTCCGAGCGGGTGAAGTCCGTGGGGACCGGTCCGAAAAGATATACGCTATCCCAAAGTTTCGTGAAATCCGGCATTACGATTTCCCGTAAAGCAAAGCAAAGTGAAACGAGCCGGCGGGCAGATCCCGCAGGGGGCGAAACCCAAACTGCTCGAGAATTATCCGCACGTCTTCTTTGCGGATGCGATCCGCGGGCACGGGCCCGAGAAGCGCGTCGCGATCCCAATCAACGACCAAAATCTTCCCGCCGGATTTGAGGACGCGGTAAGCCTCGCGCACCACCTCGTTTTTTTTCTGCACCTGGTGGAGGATGCTCGAAAGGATGACAAAATCGCAGGAAAAGTCCTGGAGGCCGGTGCTCTGAAATTTTTCCAGATCGCACTGCTTGGTGGTTACGTTCCGGGCGCCGTGAAGCTTGGCCAAAGTCGCCGTTTGGGAAAGCGCGTCCTCGAGAATGTCAAAGCCATAGACCTGGCCGCGGCTGCCGACCAGTTCGGCGGCGGCGGCGACATAGTGTCCGTTGCCGCAGCCGAAATCCGCCGCGACCATGCGCGGCGCCACGTCCGCCTCCCGCAGGAGATGGGCGGGATTTAGAAATTGTTTTTTTGATTGATTGATTTTTGTTGCGAAATGCATGGGTGTCTAGCGCACGAGCCGAAAACTGCTTATATTCTGGCACTTGCCGCTTTCCTCGTCAATCGTGAGAACGGCAAAATCAATCTCGGTGACATCCGACTCGTCGATCAGAAGCGGTGCCCGCCGTTCCTCGCTGGGACTCGCGAGCAGGCGCTCGATGGCGGTGTCTTTTTGGACGCCAATCACCGAATCCGCGGCTCCCACCATTCCCAGATCAGTCAGATAGCCCGTGCCGCGGGGCAGCACATGCGCGTCCGCGGTGGGCACGTGGGTGTGGGTCCCCAACACGGCGGACATCCGGCCATCCGCCCAGAAGCCCATCGCCCGTTTTTCCGAGGTGGCCTCGGCGTGGAAATCCAAAATCCTGATTTTCACCTCGCGCAGGTCGGCTCGGTCCAGAAGTTCGTTGAGCTTCAGGAAGGGGTTCTGGATCTCGCCGTAATCAAACTGTTTTTCCATAAATACCAGGCCGTTGAGATTCAAAAAAGCAACGCGCTGGGAACGCGCCGATAAAATCTGATAGCCCTTGCCCGGCAGGTTGTCGGGGAAATTGGCGGGGCGGATGATCCGATCAGCATATTGCGAAAAAACCTCCCGGCCCTCGGGTTTGTCGAACACGTGGTTGCCCGAAGTCAAAAAATCAACACCCGCGTCGAGAACTTCCCGAAAGGTGCTCAAGGTCAGGCCCTTGCCGTGAGCGAGATTTTCCGCGTTGGCCACGACGAGGTCCGGCTTGTGCTCGCGCCGCAGATCCGGCAGGACTTTGGCGAGCGCCCGCCGGCCGGATTTGCCGTTGATGTCTCCGAAAAATAAAACTTTCATAGCGACCCGAATAACCCGAATCGCACCCGAATTATCCGAATTCGGGACATTCGGATGTCATTCGTAAATTGGGGTCGCTTTAATTTATCTGGCATATTCGACAACGCGCAGCTCTCTTATCACCTGGACTTTGATTTCCCCCGGATACTTCAAATCACTCTGGATGCGGTTGGCGATTTCCCGCGCCAGTTTCATGGCCGCCCAGTCGTCCATTTTGCTCGGTTCCACGAAAACGCGGATTTCTCTGCCTGCCTGAATGGCATAGGTTTTTTCCACGCCGGGAAAAGAATTGGCGATTTTTTCAAGTTCTTCGAGCCGCTTGATGTACTGCTCAAAAGAATCCTTGCGCGCTCCCGGCCGCCCTCCAGAGATGTTGTCGCAGGCGTCCACGATAGCCGCTTCGATACTCTGATACTCCACGTCGCCGTGATGGGCCTGGATCGAATTGATCACTTTCTCCGGTAAATTGAATTTCTTTGCGATCTGCACGCCGAGTTCCACATGCGTGCCTTCCATATCCTGGTCGAGCGCCTTGCCGATATCGTGCAGGAGCGCGCCTTGTTTCACGGTCTGCACGTCGGCGCCGATCTCTTCGGCCATTATGGCGCCCATTTTCGCCATTTCAATAGAATGCTTCAGCACGTTCTGCCCATAGGAAGAACGGAATTTGAGACGGCCGATGAGTTGGACTAGTTTCGGCGGGAATGCGGTAATGCCGAGGTCGTAAACCGCTTCCTCGCCGGCTTCCTTGATAATCTGGCCGACTTCTTTCTTGGCTTTTTCATAGGCCTCCTCGACTTTGGCCGGGTGGATGCGCCCGTCCTTGATGAGTTTTTCCAGGGTGACTTTGGCGACGTAGCGGCGCACGGAGTTGAATCCGGAAATTATCACCGTGTCCGGGGACTCGTCCACAATCACTTCCACGCCAAGCATCTGCTCAAAGGCTTTGATATTGCGCCCCTCTTTGCCGATGATACGGCCCTTCATCTCCTCGTTGGGCAAAGTGACGGTGGAGGTCGTGGTTTCATTCGAGACTTCGGCGCTGACGCGTTCTATGGCCTGCGTCACGATATCCTGGGCCTCGCGATCCGCGTCCTCGCGCGCTTGGGCGATGAGCTTGCGGGTGAGCGCGAGCAGATCGTCCTGCATGGATTTCTCCGTATGATCCATCAGAAGAGTCTTTGCTTCCTCGCGGGACAGCTTGGCGATTTTCTCCAGCGCCTCGAGCTGTCGCTCGCGGCTTTGCTGGAGTTCTTCCTTTACTTTCTTGAGGTCTTCGGTCTTGGCCTCGAGGTCTTTTTTCCCGCGGTCAAGCTCTTTGCCGCGTTCGTCGATGTCCGACTCCTTTTTTTCGAGGCGCTGCTCCGTGCGGAGGATCTGCTGGCGGAACCCGGTCTCCTGCTTTTTCGCTTCCTCGGTTATCTTGATGGCCTGGTCTTTGGCCGTCAGCAGGAGTTCTTTTTCCTGCTGGCGCGCGTGCTCGAGAATTTTCTCGGCCTTGCCCTCGGCGCCGCCGATTTTGGTCTTGGCCAGTAAATTTCGCAAAACGTAGCCGACCGCCAAACCGGCGATAGCGGCGATAACAAAATACAGACTGCTCATATGATGAGGGTCTGTACGGTTAAAAAAGTTTTCAGTTAATTCGAAACTGGCCTAACGAAACTTAGGCGGATGGTCGCGCTATCGAGCTTTTTTTTCCAGAGTTTGGAAATGTCATTTCAGATAAGCGTGTCCTGGCGAATCTCGAAAAACTCACTTCTTGACCGTACAGGTTTAGGAAATAACGAATTAATTTCGACTGAATAAATTATATATAAATTTGGTAATCTTGTCAAAAACAACAGCCCCGGTCCGCTCTTATGGAGCGAACCGGGGCAGGCAAAAAGCTGAGCCTTGCTAGGGACTCCTTGTAACCTTTGCAAAATAGGGTAAATTCACATCGGGAAGCGCGGTCGGATTGATTCCTCTTTTCTCCAAATCTGCCGCCATCAGATCCTCTATATACTTGTTCATTGTAAGATCCAAAAACGCGCACAGGATGGCAGCATTGCGAAAGATAGATCCGTGGATGGCCAAAGTAGTTCGGTGAATCTTTTCTGGCGGTTGCTTTTGTCTGTCTAGTCCCGCGTTAGCTGACGTCTCGCCCGATTCGCCTTTCGTGGACATGGCTTATGTATCCTCCTGTCAGAATTGACTCTTCATTATATTCAACATTTGTCCTTTCGACAAGAGGGGGAGCTCAGAGTAAAATGTTTGTATGTTAGAAAATCAATTCCCCATTCTGAAACGAAAAATTCGCGGACACCGGCTCGTGTATCTCGATAATGCCGCGACCACGCAAAAACCCGTGGTCGTGCTCGAGGCGATGGATGAGTATTATCGCAAACACAATGCCAACATCCACCGCGGCATCCATACTCTCTCTGTCGAGGCCACGGATATGTACGAGGGCGCGCGCGACCGGGTGCAAAAATTTCTGGGCGCCGCGTCGAGCGAGGAAATCGTTTTCACCGGCGGGGCGACCGAGGCCATCAATCTGGTAGTGTGGACGTGGGGGCATCAGAACATTCACCGCGGCGACGAAATACTGCTCACAGAAATGGAGCACCACAGCAATCTCGTGCCGTGGCAGGAGCTCGCACGGAAAAAAGGCGCAAAGCTCAAATATATTCCACTCACCAAATCCGGGGAGCTCGATATGGCCAAGGTGCTGGGGCTCCTCACTCGCAAAACCAAGATCGTCAGCGTCGTGCATATCTCGAATTT
>Ga0209541_10003822_pt1 | contig 27301 bp, 40 predicted proteins | sample RifCSPlowO2_01_FD_184027 | JGI IMG/M metagenome (GOLD analysis project Ga0209541, IMG submission 184027) | Groundwater microbial communities from Rifle, Colorado - Rifle CSP2_plank lowO2_0.1 (SPAdes) (version 2) | ecosystem: Environmental > Aquatic > Deep subsurface > Groundwater | place... | reverse complement strand
ATTTTGTATCTCTTGCATGCTTCCTCAATTGCTACCTTACAAAAAATTTGTAATTTTTCTTGATTCATTGCTTTGTATCTATATTTTGTTGTTAATTGTATATGTTTTAGATTGTTTCCTACTGATGTTGCATAATGCTTGTACATTTTATCCTCCGATAAATTTATTTACTTAGAAGCATAGCTATAGCTAACATTGAGTTTTCAATGAGCTACAACCAGCTCATTGTTTATAATTATTCAAGAAATAAATAACTGCCGTAATTCATCCTTTAGCTAAAGCAATAGGATTTCTTACGGGAGCTTTAATTAATAGGAATCGATATTCTTTGTTCTCTAGTTTCACTATTAAAAATTACTAGAATAGTAAACTCTTGGTTTCCTGATGCATCACCATTAGGTGTAAGTTTTATGAAAACATCACCATTTCTTCCAGCATCTAAAGAAAGTGTTTCTGAGCTGATTGAGTCTAATGAAGCCCATGAACCATAACCATTAACAGTTATTCTATAATATGTCCTAGTAGAACCAACATTAGTTAATGTTGCTTTGATTATCATTTCTTCCCCCGCAACTGCATCTGAATTTAATAGTGCACTTATTACAACACCTCTTGATATTCCAGAGGAAGATTCGCATTCATTTTTACTTTTAAAATAACTTGATGGGCATTGGCTATAATCTCCAGATAGCATAACTACTGTACAAATATCTCCTCTTAGATAATAGCATAAAATGCTATTATAATCTTTTTTATTAACTGTTTCAGGTTGAGACTTTGTTTCATCTTTATCACAGAAGTTATTTGAGTTGTTATCTAAACAGCAAGAACTACCAACTTGGATATATGGGGCAAGGCATTTAAAAGATGTTTCTTGAACTGTTAATTGAGGCTTGTAAATGTCATCCGATTGTTGATTATTTTGTTCTGAGCTCTGAGAGTTTAAGCTTTTATTATATAAGAAAACTGCATTAGCTAAAAGTGATACTATTAAAAGAACAAATAATACTATGATAGTTATTTGGAATTTCTTTACCATTTATTTTTTCTTCCTGATTAGTTTAATTAGGATAATAACTAATACAACTAAAATTATAATAGAGAGAAATGCTAATAATATGCTATAATTTACCAAATTATTTTTAGGTTTCTCTTCAGATTCTTGATAGTAACTAATAAAATTTCTACAATCATCTAAACTTGCAAATTGCCTATAGCCACATTCTCCGAATACTGGAACATATTGACAAACTCCTTCAATTGGCTCATAACAAAAGACTCTTTTTTTATTACATTCTAATGGTTCATTGGATAAACTAAAGCAAACTCCAGTAGACCCATCTAATCCTGTTCTAATATAATTATTATCATTTGGATTTGGACACCAACGATTACTATATGGATTGTATAATCCATCATATTTTTTATTACCATCTAAGCAAGTATAAGCTTTTGTTTGGTGTTGATTTTGAGAAGAAACAAATGATGCAATTAAGATTATTAAAAATAAAATTGCTAAATAAAAATTAATTTTACTGATATATTCTTTGGCCATTTTTGTCATAAATTTCTGGGTAAGTTAACCAATTATCATTATAATTTGGAGTCTGCCATTTTTTTACATAAATACAAACATCTTTTAGTTTGGTTATAGTTCTTGATTTAGTTTCTGTTTTATATTTTGTAACACTTCTTTCTTTGGTGCATTTACAACTATCACATGCACCTAATCCTAACCAACTTGTATGAATACAATAACATCCATTAACATAATCACAGCTTTTACCAGAAACTACTTCTGTATAAGTTTCTGAACTTTGATATGGAACTTGTTCATCATAATACTCTTTACTTTCATAGGACTGTTGTTTGCAAACAAATTTATTAGTTGCATCATCATAAGCAGAAATTACTTTTCCTGTAAAAGATTTGCCAAGATTGGTATATTTTGTAATAAACACGACATTCATGGCTATGATAAGAATAATAAAAACTGCTAGGGCAATTTGTAAAGCCTTCTTCATTTTATCACTTAATATTGCGTGAAAGTCTATTTAAAAAAGTTTCGCTCAATATTGAATGAAGATTCACTCATAATTAGGAGTTAAAAATGGCAAGCAAAGCAAGATATGTTAATATTTCAATACCAGAAAAATTAGCTCATTATATAGATAAATGGAGAAAGGAAAATGAGTACCTTGACCTAAGAAGCAGAGCTCAAGTTGTCAATTTTGCTCTAAGGAAGCTATTTACTGAGAAAGACAAATAGGTAGGTCTTTATAAATGAAACTGAATAAAAATTCAAAAATAGAAAAGTTTATAATATTGGTGGGGCAATATATATTATAATCTACTTTCCAACGGGTGTCGTTAAGGCACCCTTTGGCTTAATTCACATGAAAGAAAATCTTGAAAAATGTGCTATATTTATTGATGGAGGATATTTGGATTCTCTTTTAAGGAAATGGGAAAATTTCCCATTGAATTACCTTGATTTTACTAACAAAATATGTCAAGTATTAAAGCTAGAGGTTCTAAGAATATATTATTATAATTGCTTACCAATTATAAGAAAAATGTATAAAATAAAATGCTATAATTGTAATTCTGAATTTGAGATACACTTCAAAACTGATGGGAGTAAAAAACTATTTTGTGAAAAATGCCTAAAAGAAAAAGGTATAGATATAAACCCTATAAATTATTCACAAGAACAGACGGATAGTGACCAGAAACTTTATGATTATAAAGAAAAATTTTATAATAAACTAAAAAGATTTCCAAGATTTGAGGTTAAATATGGAGAATTACAGTTAATAAAAGGAGAATTTAAACAGAAAGGAGTAGATGTTTTAATGTCATTAGACATTGTTGATAAATGTTTTGATAGACAAGTACAACATGCCGTAATTATTGCTGGAGATTCCGATTTTATCCCTGCCATAAGAAAAGCTAAGGATGATGGTGCTATTGTTCATCTTTTTTGTAATAAGAATAAAGTGAATAATAAATTATTATATGAAGTAGATGAAGTTCATAACTTGACTTTTAGTTTTATTGAGGATTTAAAAGTAGAAAAGAAAATCATTTCTTAAATAGTAGACTTTTTGCTTTTTACAATTTTGAATAAGAATTTAAAATAAATAAATTTATAAGTAAGAACTTGTTATAATTAACATGACTCCAAGACAAGCTCTGTTGTGGTTTAGTGCATTTTTAATTATTTTAGGAGTTATTTATGGTTTAGTTTCTTATATTTTCTTTGAAAGTATGTCTAATTCATTTATAGGTGGGGCAATTACTGTTATTGGTATAGTTTTAATAGCATTTGTATTAAACATAAGATGGTCTGGCCATCATTAGATAATCTATACAGTCTTAATTTATATGCTTCCAACTTGCATGGAACCAGTAACTGTTAAACCAATTGTCTCTAAATTGTAGGATACCCAATATTGGAATATACTTGTTTGAGCCAATACATTATAAATTTTAGTTTTTTCTTCTTGCGCCATATAACCCAAAAAGTGACCTATATGAATAAAATTGGGAGAAGATATTACTCCGTTTAAAATTAATGTTTCTTGATTATACGGAATTTTGCAGTTTAATATAAACAAACTTCCTAAAGCACATATTGCTGCTTGTAAATTTGCTAATTCTAGGTTTTTTGAGTAGTCATGTTTTAGTTTATTATAAGTTGTCCACCAAAAAGGAATGCTTTTATTTGTTTCATCTTCAAAGAAAATACTAAATGGCGCGAAAGCATCTCCGTTAGCTCTTATAGTAAATGCTTCTTTGGTAAGATTTAATTTATTATCAAATGCTTTAAGAAAGTCTAAGATGTTTGTCTTACTATTATCTACTTTCTCTTTCAGTTTTTCATAATCATCTTTACTTAAATTTTCTAAAAACATTCTTTCTCTTACTAAGTCTTTGAATACGGATTCTACTTGTGTACAGCATCTAATGATAATATCTGCTAGTTTAAATGAAAATACCATATACTGTTTGGTTTCTAATGGCAAATATTCTACTATTCTTCCCATGTCATCTTCAATTGACTTGTATGCTGCCCAGTTTTTTTTAGCCTTTTCTGATTTTATTAGCAAATCTTTTTCTTTTGTTTCTATAGGAGTTGTATCAGTTACATTTTGTTTTTCAACCATTATTAAGTTAGGTAATTAGATTTTAAAAAATATGTTATAATAGACTCATATATATCAAAAACAAAGATTTGGTTAAGTATGCAAATACTTACCTATTTCTTTTGGTATGTGTATTAATATGAAGATAATAGTTACTCCTATTGGAATTAATAAATCATTTGCACTAGTTCCTAAAACAAACTTACCATCACTCATAGCCCAATAAAATAAGGGTATTATTGATATTAATCCGATAATATCAAAGAATAATTTAATAGAAGAAGTCTCTTCAATTTTTTTATGAAAACGCAATTTTTTAATAAATATTATAATCCATGTGACTAAAAATGCAATTAAAAAATAACCAACAAAGCTATTTAAATAATTATAAATTTCATTAAACATTATTTAGATAGCCTCTTTCTATTTAATACAATTAATCCTAATATTCCTCCTGAAATAAAACTGACCCACCATAATTTATCTGGTTGGATATTTAAGAGTACTTCGACAAATTTTCCAGCTAAAGCTCCAACAGTAAAATAAATTATATAGTCCTCTATTTCGGGCTTTTTAGCCATTTCTTTCCTCTTTTTATTTCTATTATTAGCTTCCTTATCTTTTAAAGTTTCCTTTTTCATTTTCTACCTCCTTTTTGACTTTCTGTGACACCGTTTACCATTTTACTTGCTTTTGCTGACTTTGTGGTCAAAATTTAAGCTAAATTTATAAGGAGAGCACTTTTAGGGCAACACTACAAAATGCAGATGGCATTGATTCTTTAAGGTTTCTTGAAATATTTTTGAGGACTGGAAAGCAAGGATAACGAAATGGGTAAATACTACTCAATTAATTTCCTAATTTCTTCATTAAACCTTCTTGCCCTATTAATTGAGGTTTTTGCTTTGACAATCATTACAATCTCTCCCATTTCATAAGTAAATTTACCTCTTTTATCCTTTTCATTCAGATAATCTTCCATAATTTCCTTAGCTTTATCTTTACCTAGAAGTTCATAAGATTCTAATTCAGCTTCTTTAAATTCTTCAATAAATTTTTTTTCTAATTTACCTGTGATATAAAAGTAATATGTAAGTGAGTCAAAAACTAATGAATGTATAGATAAATCCACCTTTATCTTTATTCCATTATTTTCTAGTAATGCTCTAGCCATATAAAACATAGAGTAATAACTTGCATTTATCACCCAGAGCAAACAATTAAAATCAGGATAACCTAGAGAATCTTTTAATTTGCTATTTGAAGAAACTTCTAATAATAATTTAGCTGAATTAAACGAATTTTTTGAATTGTCTAAAAAGAATTCTATGAATTTTCCTTCTTTTTCTTTTATTATATCTCCTTTTTTAACTAATTGTTCTATTCTTAATTTAACCTCTTTAATTTTCTTTTCATCTAGCATTTTTTAATATCCTATAAAAATTTTCTGTTCCAAATAAAATTATATGTTTGTTTAAAGATTCATTTAATATATTAATCTTATCTCTTTTAGAAAGCATTTCATAAGCACTTTCAACTGAAATGATATTTATATCAAATTTTACAGTGAAATTAGAAGCTATGTTATTAACAATTTTTTCAATTTGATTTATCTTTTCTTTATCATTAATTATTAGTAAGACATCTATATCCCTGTTATTTTTTGATTCAACAAATGAACCGAAAATTAAGAATATGAAAAATTCTTCTTTTAGTGAGTTTATAACATCTTTTACAAATAAAGAAACTAATTTGTCTTTGCTAAGAATATCTTTCTTCCTCAATGATTCTATATATGTTAATTCTTGATGGTTTTCTTTGTAATTTAGTTCAAGAAAGCCTTTGCTGTCTTTTATTATAAAACCTTTATCAATTAAAACCCTTATTGATCTATGAACCAAAGGGTATGGTTTTTTTATTATCTTAGATATTTGATTTATACTAAATTTTTCTATTATCTTTGAAGCAAATACCTGCATTATAAGTGCTTGTGTTTTTGTAAACATTTTTATATATAACTATTTAGGTATAGTTATATATCTTTTTAGTTATATTTAAGCTTTTCGCATTTTGAAAAGCTCAATTGACTAAGAGGTAACGCATACATATTTTTTAGTTGGTTTAAGTGAGGGTGGTTTTAGTGGAGCAGGGTAGATGTGGAGATTGGGGAGTTAGTTAGTTTAGTTCGTGGCCATCACGTATAATCTAGCTCCGAAAAGATAAGCGGGCATTGATTCTTTTAACTTACGGGAGATTATACAATCGAAAGATTTATAACTTTAATATTAATATTATTATCATATAAGCCTATCATTACTTTTAGTAATGGATAGGCATTTCATAATGGAAAAAAAGAAGAGGATTTCTATATTTATTGATGGTAATAATTTCTATTATGGTTTAAGAAGAATATATGGTAAAAATAAGAAACTTAAGGACTTTAATTATAAAAAATTTCTAGATTATTTAGTTAAAAAGAATGTCTTAGTAAAAACATTTTATTATAACGCTCAGCTTGATAAAAATCTAAATCCTGAAAAGTATGAAAGCCAAAAAGAATTTTTTGAAAGTTTGAGAAAAATCCAAAATTTTCATGTAGTATTATGTAGATTATTGAAAAGAAAGATAGCAGGTACAGATAAATTTTATTATATCATAAAAGAAGATGACATAAATATGGCTGTAGACATGGTTGAGGGAGCTTGTGATAATAAGTTTGATGTTGCAATACTTGTATCAGGAGATGGAGATTTTGTACCAGCTGTTAATTCTGTTAAAAATAAAGATAAGGAAGTTATTAACATTTATTTTAAAACAAGTTCTTCAAGAAATTTAAAAGATAATTGTAATGAATCAATTGAACTTACAAAAGAGAAATTAGATCATTTTTTTGAAGAAGATAAAAAAGAAAATGAAAGTAAAGATAATAATTGAATTGTAAAAAGTAATATCTTTGCCTTGTTTAAGGTTGTTAGAGGTTGGTTAGTAATGGTTAGTTAAGAGCAGGTTAGAATTTTTAAGATTTTACATAATAAACTTTTTGGATATAAAAAGAAATAGAAGGAGGTTTATTCTGTCCTAATAATAAATTCAACGTGCCAGCAGAGGAAGTCTTTTGGGGGGGGATTTTATGGAATGGAAAGTTGAAGAATCTTGTTTTAATTGAAAGTCAGTTTGTGGCCATCACGTATAATCTAGCGCCAAATAAATAAGCAGGCATTGACTCTTTTAGGTTACGAAAGAGTTTTAATAATTGTGATCAAAAATTATTTTTTCAAGATACAACTCTTGAAGATTAATATCATAAGAAAAAACAACTCTGAATTTTTCAATTCTTATCCTACAGCTACCTTTAAGGTCATAATGTAAATGTTTATATCTTTCTGGATTTATGGCAATTTCTTCAATTTTCTTTTTAATTCTTAATTGAAAATGTTTGTCTAATTTATGAAAATCTTTAGAAAATTCTTTAGTTGGAAGTATTTTATAGCTCATTCCAGCTATCAAATTCCCTCTTTTTTACTTGTTCTTTTGCTTTTTTATAAGAAACCATAAATTCCTCATTACTCATTAGTTCAAGAGATTCTATGACTGAATCAAATTCTTCTTTAAGTCTAATCAAATCTTGCATTGCTTGTTTAGTTATTGTTACATTTTCCATAATTATTAGATAATTGCAAGGTTTAAATAATTTTTGATTTGGTTTTAAGAGGTAATGCAAAACACATTTTTTAGTTGGTTTTAGATGGGGGGTTGGTAGTGGGGGGAGGGGTTGACTGGTGGGGAGAGAGTGGATTGATTCTTTAAGAGAACGAGAGAGAAGTTATATAAAATCTAAAATTTTAAATTAATGTATGAAAGAATTTGATTACTATATTTTTATAGACTATTCAGAAAATTTAATTGGATATTCGATAATTGAAAAGGTCAAATTAAAAGAATTGATTCCTAAAATATCTAAGTTTGACCATTACAAAGAGTTAAAGAATAAATCTACTTACATACATTCAATTAAGAAAATTATTGAAAAAGAAAAGATTTTATCTTACTTCTTAAGGCATAAAATAAATTCAAGAAGAGATAATATGGGTATTTATCTCTCTGTTCTTGAATTCCTAAAAAAGCACCTTAATTGTATAATATTTATCTCTGTTGACAACCATGAATTTCCTAAATTCAAAAAATTAGTGTATATTTCAGATATCTCTAAAACCATAGTTAAAAGAGAAAGTGAATTAGTTAAGGGAACACCAGAATATAAAGCAAGTTTAGTATTAGACACTTTATTAAATATTGAAAGACTAAAGATACAGGGTAAGTAAGTCCGTCAATCCTACTCGCCATGCCAATGCATTAATGCATACATGGGTTTCGTCAGGTCCTGTTCCCCTATACATTTTATTTAAGCATCACTTCTATTTAAGCCTTGTGGCTATAGGCTAATAGGCTGGCTAATAGGCTTAAAATACCTAGCTGTTATCATCTCACAATACTTTTACATTTTTTACATTAGTATTAGTTATTGGGGGAAGAGATACGGGGGTTGGTAATGCAAACGCAGTTTTTTATTGGTTTCAGATAGTTAGGGTTAGGTGGGGGGTGGTAGTTTTTTGAGGGGGGAATTTAGTTTGTGGCCGTCAAGCAGAGGCGAGAGACGAAGAGAGTGGAGGAGGAAGATTCTTTTAACTTACGAGAGATTTTTGAAATAGAAATATATATAAACACTATAAATCATTATATTTCATTATAAAACATAATAAAATGGTCCAGAGTATAATTGATATTAATGAGAATGAAGATAGAGTGTTAAACATAGTCAAAGCAAAATATGGACTTAAAAATAAATCTCAGGCAGTATCTATTCTTGTTAAGGTTTATGAAGATAATTTTTTAGAGAATTCATTAAAACCAGAATATATTAACAGACTTGAAAAGATAAAAAAAGGAAAATATATTAAGTATAATTCTATTGAAGAACTAAGGAAATCAACAAAAAAATAAAATGTATAATTTTCTTTTTAGTGAAAGATTGAATGAGATATTTGAGAAGATTTCTAGAAAAAATAAAGTATTATATGAACAGGTAATAAAAAAAACAGAAGAAATAGTTAATTCAGCAGATATTGAACATTATAAAAATTTAAGACATGATTTAAAAGATTATAAGAGAGTTCAAATTGGACATTTTGTTCTTGTATTTAGGTTTGATAAAACAAATAACATTATTTATTTTGAGGATTTTGATCATCATGATAATATTTATAGAAAAAATTTTTAATATCTAAGTTGGTAATGCAAACGCATTTTTTAGATAGAGTTTAAAGTGGGGTTAGGTGGGGGGTTAGTAGTTAGTGGTTGGTTAGTGGATTTTCATCAATTCGCAGTAATCACAAAAAGTAAGGTTATTTCTTATTAATAATAAATTCAACGTGCCAGCAGAGGAAGTTTTTTAAGAGGGGAATAGCGTGGAATGGAAAGTTGAAGAATCTTGTTTTAATTGAAAGTCAGTTTGTGGCCATCAAGTAGAGTGAAGAAGAAAAAATAAGTTAATTTGTAAATCTAAGATTATATAACTCTGGAAATTTATATTTTTTATTTAAACCTATAATTACAAATTGGTCTATAAGAAATTTATATCCATTTGGAGAGAAATCTTTTTCATCTGCTGTAACAAATAAGAATATTTCTCTATTAGTTTGACTTTGGAATTGTAAAGCACTAGCAAGAATCTTACAATCTGCATGGTTATCTATAAAATCATGAATTTTATTTACTAATTCATTATCAATTTCTTCAATATTAATAACAGTTTCATCTACTTTAGAATTCAAGAATTTATCAATACTTATTTGTAAAATATCTCTCTCAAATGATAATTTTTCTGCCACTTCTTTAATATCTTTATCCTTAAATATCTCGTATAGTTTTTTTGCAAATGGTATTTCTTTTTTTGATAATATATTTTCAAAATTAATACTTTCATTTTTTATTTTATCAATTACTATCTTATGAATAAATGCCTTTTTTTTAGAGAATTTTGATAACTCCTCTAAAACTGCTCCACATAAAATAAATCTTCCTTTTTTATTTGAAATGAATAAAAAACATTTCTCTTCAATATATGAAGATCCTTCTTTTACATATCTTGAATAATTAATTATAACATTAGTATCTAAAAAACTATCTTTATCCAATTTAATCTTCTCCTGTAAAATCTTTCATTATCTCTCTTATTTTTTTTGAATCATCTGACAAGGTAATCTTATTTTGGTCAAAAGAAGATAATTTATTTAAGTAGATTGAATTTATTTCCCTAATATCCTCTTCTAGAGTTTTTTTCCTTGAATCAAATGTATGACTAAGATAGAATTTAAACAATGTTTCTTTATCTAAACCATTATCCAAAATTGAAGAGCTATTATATAATTTGTATAATGCGATCAATTTCCACAATGAATCGAAGGTAGTAAGAATTTCTTTCCTATATTCTAAAATATTCTTGTCAAGCAAAATTAACTTTCTTATTGTTGAAGTAACCTTCTCAGTGTATTCAAAAACTTCTGGAAAGTTAGAATCAACTGGACAAGCAATAAAAAAATCATCCAATAATTTCGCGATCTTATCAGTAGACATATCTTTAGAGTTTATTTCTTTGTAAAAAATGTCCGATAAATTGTATAGATCATCTTCATATTTTTTATGGCTTTCTATCTTCACTTTATTAGAGCTATTATGTTTATTTTTCTCAATAAATATTTTAATTTGTGTTTTTATTTCTTCTTCATTATCAAAATTAAATTCATTTGAGTAATTGATACCTGGATCAGCAATCATAAGCGGTATTGAACCATAGATATAAGAAACAACTGGAAGATCCGATAACTTAAGTAATGGGTTTTTTATTAATTCCACTGCACATTTTGCAAAATGTGTTTTTTTTGGAGAGTACTTTTGCTTTTTAGATTCTTCAAGTATATAAGAAAATAAAGTTCTGAATTTTTTTCTTTGTAATTCTGTAATAGGAATGTCAAAATAAGTATCTCCAAAAATTCTTTGGTAAATTCTTGACTTATCTGAAGTAATTATTTCCTTTACTTTTCCTTCTTTAGTTAATTCATCCAAGTAATTATTAATAGTTGACCAGTTTGATTCTACTTTTTTTCTTATTTGATCAATAGATAAAGGATGAGTATTAAGACTAAAAAGAATTTCATCTTTTATCTGATCCGAGGTTTTTCTTCTCATTTCCCAATACTAGTTTAGTAAGCCTCCCCCATTATAACCAAAGATAAGAAGAATTCTTTATAAATGTTTCTATATATATTATTATATAATTCTATACTGATTAGTATAGAGAAGTGTTTAAATACTTGAGAAAATAAATAAAATAAATGAAACCTGAAGAAATATTAAAAATATTGATAGGAGCAATCATAATTATTGCCATAGTTGGAGCTTTTTTTGGGATGTCACAGATTAAAACTGATAAAATAATTAATTGGATAATCCCGGTAGGAATAAGTTTTTTTATTTCGGCGTTTATAGGGCAGATTATCGAATATATGGGATTAGGATTCTTAAAAAGAATATCTATTAATGTTCCAATAGGTTGGTTTAAATTTCCCATATCTATATTTTTAATATTAATTTTAATTATTAAGTATTGGATATTAAAGATATAAATTATAGTTAGTCTTTTTTCATCAACTCAAAGAATAAAGAAAAGTAAGGTTATTTCTTCTTTATTATAAATTCAACGTGCCAGCAGAGGAAGTCTTTGAGGAGGGGAAAGGAGGCATTGATTCTTTTAACTTACGGGAGATTTTTTGTAATTCTTGGACGTGGCGAAGAGTGTTTGGAAAAAAGTATAAATTACAATTTAAGTATCAATTTAATTGAAGAAATAAAGACTCTTGCATGTTCAATTGATTCTTCTGCATAAGGTTTATTTGCTTCTGACTTAACATTATAAATAAAAGAGCCTCTTTTTCTTTTTTCTTCCTTAAATATTTTTAACAAAAAATCTGCCTTTTCAATTTCATTCTCATATATATCTAATAATTCTTTTGATAAAATTCCCTCTTTAGAAATCTTTTTCATTTCTAAATAAGTTTTAAGATGTTCATTAGGGATTTCTGTTTTTATCCCTTTGTTTAATAAATATGCTTTTGCTGTATAAAAAATAGAATAATAGGAATGTGAAATTACTGAATGAAAAAATGTTTTATTTTCTTCAATTCCTAAAGTTTCTTTTACTTTTATATCTGTTGATAGTTTTAAGTCAGTTGTTGCTAACAAGAATTCATCTTCTGCCCTTAAAATATATAACTCAACCTCTGAATCCATTTCCAATTGCCTCTTTTATTAAATTATAATATAACTCTACATTTTTGAATATTAACCTACTATTAAATATTTCTTTCCCAAAATTAGGTTTTTTCTCATGAAGCATATCAATGAAATCTTTATTTGAGATTACAATTATATGAAATTTTGGGTGAAATAAAGAAGTAAGATTTTCTATTAATTTTTGTTTTTTAAACACATCATCTTTAGTAATTATAACTAAATCAATATCTGATTTTAATGTCTGAGTGCCTTTTGAGTAGCTTCCTGTTACTAGGATAATATCATTACTTATTTCCTTAATTCCAAGTATTTTATCGATATTTGGAATTTTTTTAGATAGCGATTCATTAATATCTAAAAATGATAGTAGAGATAAAGATTCTGGACTTAATTTAAAAGAGATTAACTTTGATTTCCCAACCTCTTTAATATTAAGGAGATTATTTTTTGATAATTCCATGACTGAATTATAAGTATTAGGATAGTCTTTATCTAAAAGAAAAGATATTTCCCTAATTGTCTTTTCCAGAAAAATGTTTTTCCTGAACAAATTTACAATATCTATGTTGCTTTTCTTATAATACATTTTACAATATCCCTTGTCCCAATTTATTATATTTCCTATATATTCATTTTACTATAATATTATAGTATTTTTACTATATATAAGCTTTTCGCTTAAAGAAAAAGCTTAGTTGGTAATGCAAACGCAGTTTTTTATTGGTTTTAAAGTGGGGTTAGGTGGGGGTTAGTAGTTAGTGGTTGGTTAGTGGGCAGGCGAGAGACGAAGAGAGTGGGGAGGAAAGAAGATTTGAATAAAAGGATATTTTAAAAATATATAATCTATTATATTAAATGTACAGGGCATTTCGTTCTGAATGGTATGAATCAAAATTGCTAAATCTAGATAAATCAGAATATGAAAGAGTTATAAAATTTGAACAATCAGTTAAATTAAACCCATATACTGGTAAGCCATTAGGATATAAGTTTTTTAGAGAAAAGAAATTTAATGGGAAAAGAGTTATTTTTCTAATTTATGAAGAACATAAATGTGTATTTTTTGTGACAATTACAGACAAAAAAGCACAACAAAATGAAATAGATCTTATTAAAGCAAATTTAGATGTGTATAAAGAAGAAATTGAGAAAAGAATTAAGTCACTTTAATTAAATTTCCTTTACTTTTCCATCTAGAATATCTTTTATTCCTCTAGCTATATCTTTAAGTAAATCTTGGTCAACATTTTTATGTTTTTTAAGCTCTTCATACTCGTTTCTTGAGATAGTTATTGATCCTGTATTTTCCATAATTATTAGATAATTGCAAGGTTTAAATAATTTTTGATTTGGTTTTAAGAGGTAATGCAAACGCAGTTTTTTATTGGTTTTAAAGTGGGGTTAGGTGGGGGTTGGTAGATGGTGGTTTGGGGGGGTTGGTAGGTAATTGGGGGTTCTTAATTATAAATTCAACGTGCCAGCAGAGGAAGTCGTGGAAGAAAGAATGGTTAGTTTTTCTTTTCACCAATATTTGATAAAACTTCAATAGAGATAGAAATAAACCAAACTATAATAAAAAATATTCCAAGAACAAACCAGAAGAAAGCTAAGTTTGCGACTTTTGTTTCTTGATCTCCTATACCCCAGATTAATAGTTTAATGATACTAAAAAGAATTGAATAAATAAAGGAAATAGTGGAAATAATCCATAAGTGAATGATTTTTCTTGAAATAAAATTTACCTTTTTCTCAATTACTTTTTCAAGGATTAAACCCATAATAGTAATGATAATTCCTAAACCTACTAAAGAGTTAAATAAAATTTGAGTAGCAATTCCAGAAGTATCAAACTTTGGATAAATAAATGTTCCATTAATTATATGTTCAAAAAGATATTTAGAAATATAAATCACATCAATTTTAATAATAAATATTCCAAGTGCAAAAGATAATATAAGTCCAGCTAAAAGAGAATAGGTAAATATGTTGGATATTTTTGATTTTTTAACCATTTAATTACAAAGAGGATGGATATTTAATTTTTTGCTATGGGGTAAGTAAAGTTAGTTACTTTTTGTTTTCTTTTATTACTTCCTCATATACTTTAAGTGTTTCTCTTGCACATTTCTCCCAGGAGAATTTTTTTGCTTGTTTTAATCCTTTTTTAATCATTTCTTTTCTTAGCTTTTCATCTGTCAAAACTCTCTCCATTTGTTTTGCTAATTCATCAACATTATTTGGATCAACCATAATTCCTGCATCTCCTACAACCTCTGGAAGTGATGAAGTATTAGAAGTTATTACTGGACATCCGCAAGACATTGCTTCAAGTGGTGGAAGTCCAAAACCTTCATAGTATGATGGGTAAACAAATAATGAAGCACCATTATATAATGCTGGAAGATCTTTTTCATCAACATAGCCTGTAAAGATGATTTTATCAGATAAATCTAATTCAATAATTTTTTTATTAATATCTTCATATCCCCAGCCCTTTTTTCCCCCTAAAACAAGTATTAAATCCTTATTTTTTTTAGAAATTAAATTAAAAGATTCTATAAGTCCTTCAACATTTTTGTGTTTTTCCAAATTTCCAACATAAAAAATATATTTCTTATTCACTAAATTATATTTTATTAATTTAGAATTTGTCTCTTTTTTTGTGAGTTGTCCATATTCTTTATTTGAAGCTAAGTAAATAACAGAAACTTTATCTGGACTAACTTTAAAAAAATTAATAATATCTTGTTTTGAGTTTTCTGAACAGGTTATAATCCTATTGACTCTCTTAACAAAATATTTCAAAATATAATACTTAATTTTCCTAGAAAATTCTTGTTTATCTTTAACTACTAATGGAGTCATATCATAAATTGTAACTATTTTCTTATATTTTGTTTTAAACAAAAATGGTCCGAATATATAACTATCATGGACTAAATCAAAATTATATTTTTTTAGATAAAAAGGCATAAAAACAAATTTCCTAAAGGTATTATATAAAAAAATCTTATATTTTGGAATAATTATATTATTCAATTTAGATGTATTATTTATTTTATCAGAATGAATCAATATAATTTCATTATTTTTATTGTTAAATTCTTTTGAAGTAGAAAGAGACTTACAATAATATCCTATTCCAGACAATTTCCCATCAAGATGATCAACAATAAATCCGACTTTCATTTTTTAATTTATAAATCCTAATTATATCCTTATCTCCTGAATAAACTTTATCATAATAAGAGGATTTATCCCAATTAATTAAGTTTATTCCATTATTATTATTATTAATTGTGGCCCTGGGTAATTTGTGGTTTAAGTCCCAAGATGCAAACATTACGTATACTTCTTTGTTACATAATCTCTGATCTTCAATTAAACTTAAATTATTAAATCCAGTCAATAAAAAATCATCAGATTTTTGGAGTCCTAGTAAATGTATACCATTAAGAATATCATTTCTAATAGGAGGTTCGAATCCTTTTTGCATAAGCATAGTTTGAATATAATCTGGAGCAATAATCAAAGAATTATTTGTTGGGATATCATTATCAATAAATTCTTCACCTCCAAAATTACTATTAAAATATGGTCTTTTTAGCTCTGATAATTGAACTGAACTAATAATCAATAAAATAGAAATAAAAAAGACAGACATTATTTTAATATACTTATTATTAATATTTATAAATAGTAACGGAGAAAATAATAAAATTATAAAATTAAAATTTGCTGTAAGCCTATTACTAAAATTAAATGATAATATAATCCATAAAAATAAAATTAATATTATCAAATGGATATTTTTAGCTTTTTTATTTTTTAAATAAACTAATATCCCAATAAACCCAAATAAAATAATATATGTTTGAGAAAATAAATAATCTACGAAAGGATTTATATTTCCTGAATCAGAGATTAAACTTCTTCCACCTACAATTCTATTGTATGAAAATAATGATGAAAGGCTTAATCTTATACTATCTGATAAAATAGATATTTGATCTAAAAATGAAGGTAGAAAATATATTAAAGATAATATAAATGCTAGGAAAATACTGAATAAATAAAATTTCCATATCTTTTCTCTCTTAATTATTCCAAAGAAAATAGAAGTAAAAATAAATAAAAATACAATCAAACTTATACCCCTATGAGATATAAAAATCATCCCTAATATTATTCCCATTAATACTGAGTAAGTTAGATTAAATTTTTTTTCTTCCATTAAATAAATTATAAAAATAAATAAAATTGTAGCAAAGAACTGTCTAAAAAAACTCATGAAATAAAATGAAATAGAAATTAGACTAAGAAAAGTGATAAGAATGGAAATCGGAATCCACTCTTTATCTATTTTTATTTTGTTAAGTAAAATTATAAAATTTATCATCAAAAGTAAAATAAAAAATATATTAACAAATTTAAATAGATCTAAAGTATTAAGTCCAGTAATTAATTTAAAGTGATTTAGAAAAATATAAATTCCAGGTTCCTGCCATCTAGTTACTGAATTAATATAATCTCCATTATTATATTTTATAAGTTCGTAAACATATTCTCCACTATCAAACCCTATTAATAATTTATAATTATTTAAAATTAAAGGGATATTATAAATTAATAAAATTAATATAAATAAGAAAAATAAACATACAAAAAAAAGGGATTGTTTTATTTTTAAGCTCATTTTTTAATTAAAGTTTTAATTACTCTCTCCATTGAATATTTATTCCTAAGTAAATCTGAATTCTTCTCCATTTTGTTTCTTAAATTTTTATTATCAATAAAACTATTTATTTTAATAATAACATCCTTTTCATTATTATCAAATGAAATTCCTGCACCATCTACATATTCTTTAATTGACCCTATATCTGAAAATAAAATTGGCTTTTTATAACTTAAACCTAAAGCAATTGCTCCGCTAGTTTCTCCTACACTATCTTCTCTATAAAAAATTATCCCATCACATGCTTTAAAATATTGGTCAAGTAAAGAATTTTCAATAAATCCTAAATATTTTATTCTATTATCTTTATTAATGATATTTGTATAATCCTCATCTGATTTACCAATAATAATTAATTCAACCTTTTTTGATTTAATTTTTTTAAAAAAATTAATTAATTTAAAATTTTTTAATTTTCTATCTAATCTTCCAGCCATTAATAAATAAATCTTTTTATTATTAAATTTTAGTCTATTTCTCTCATAATTTTGGTTATATCTAAAAATATTAGTGCCGAGAGGAATAATTGATATTTTATTGCTCCTAATAAAAGGATATTTTTTTAGTAATAACTTTTTAGCAAATTGAGAATGAACAATAATTCTATTGGACTTTAAATTAACTATAAACATTAATGCTATCCCTAAAAATCTAATTGCTTTTGATCTAGGAATAATATCATGAATTATTACCATATTTTTTTCATTACTTTTTATTAAAGGTAACAATATTTTTCTGGTTGAATTTGAGTAATGAAAAATTTTAATTGATCCCTTATCTAACTTATTATCAAAATTCTTTATTAAGCCTATATAACCCATATTATTAATTTCATTATTTAATTTTATTACATATTCTTTTATTCCATAAGATTTATTATCGATAATTTGTTCTATGATTTTCTTTTTCATCCTCTATAAACCTCCAAGGTCTTCTTTGCGACGCTTTTCCATGACAATGAAGATGCTATTGATTTTGAATCCTGCTCGAGCTTCCTTATTTTATTTTTGTCTTTATTATTATTATTATTATTATTATTATTATTATATAATGTGTAAAGGATTGCTTTCTTTAAACTGTCTTTGCTGTTTGGAACTGCTATTACATTTTTGTCTTTGACGAGTGTTGGAAGGCCTCCTGTTTTTGTGACCACTATTGCCTTTCCGTAGGAAATGGCGTCTGATGCTGCTGCGCTACTTGCGTCAAAATATTTGTATGGGAAAACTACCAAATCACTTGCTGAAAAATAATAAACTACTTCGCTTGGAGGAATGAAACCATTTGAAAATATAATATCTTTGTTTGATTTTATTAGTTCTGTTATCTGCTTTTCCCAAGATTCTCCTGCAACAATTAATTTAATAGAATTATTTTCATTATTTTGCTTCTTTATATCATTATATACTTCTATTAAAACATCCAAACCTTTGTAATCTCTGATATTTCCAAAGAATAAAATAACTTTGTCATTTTGTTTAATGTCTGAATTTAATTTAGAATTAATTTCCTTAATTGCTTCTTGCCTATTTATTTGCTTTTTTTCTTCTAGGCCAATTGGAAGAACATTAATCTTTTTGTTTTTTGCATATTTTTCAAACTTCTTTTTATTATCCTCAGAATGAACAATATATTCACTAGCTAGACTAATTACTGATGTGTTTAAGAAATTTTTAATAAATGATTTTTCATGAGGTTCTACATTATGAATTGTCATAATTACTTTTTTTCCTCTTAATTTGACAATTGTTAGAGTTGTAATATATACAGGAGCTAAAAACCAGCTCCACCATTGTACATGGATGATTTTATCTTTTATTTTAAAACCTGTATAAATCCAAGAAAATGGGTTATACCAAGTTAAAGTATTTTTAATATTAAGATTTGGTAATTTTGGCTCTTGTTCACTAGTCTTTGTTCCACCAGGATATAAAAATTCTGGATATAATGATTTAAAACCAAAAAAATTAATTTCAATTTCTTTAGAAAGCTCTTTTACTAAACCAAGTGTATAAGGACTCATTCCCTTTAATGGTGGAAGAGTACTTATCATGGAAATTTTATTTATTTCTTTGTTAAGGTTTTTCATTGTCAGTAATTCCTATCAGAATTATTATTAAACTTAATAATCTGATTATAATGTGTAAAATGAGTAAAGTGTGTAAAATGAGTAAAGTGTGTAAAGTGTGGATTAACTGGATTTGATTTATTATTAAACTGGCTATTCAACTGATTATTAGATCCTGGAAGGGAAAAGGAAAGGGAAAAGTTTATAAATTTCATTCTCTTGTAATTTCTATAATAGATGAAAGGATTCTGACGAATCCCGTGCTCACTTTGTGATGATGCGGTTAGTAGGATAGACGAATCCCCGATTCTATTGTACATCTTTTCTCCTTTCAATATTTAGAAGATTATCTAAAACTAAACTTAATTGATATTCAGTACTTCCTTTCTTTAATTTACTTTCTTTTACTACTTGGGTTTTATTATCTAAAATGTTGACTAATTTCATAAAAGTCCTAAATTGGAAATCATCAATAGAAACAAATATTATGCAATTTTCATGTTTTTTTATAAATTCTAAGACCTCTACAAAAAGCCCGATATTATCTTTCATACCAACAATTCTTATTTTTTCAAAATAAGTCCTTATTCCATCTCTTTTTATTGTGTTTTTTATGTGATTAAGATAAATCTTTCTATTTCTTGATTCTTTATAATGTCTAAATTTTGAAATTCTTGGCAATAATTTAATCATTCTTTCACGTTCAATTATATTGTAACCAATTAAATTCTCTGAATAATCAATAAAAATATAGTAATCAAACTCTTTCATTTAGTCTTACACCCCGTTCCCAAATTCCAGCTTCTTTAATTTGAATAAGACTTCCTCGAGATATAATCTATTTGTTGCTAAAAGGTCTGAGATTAATCCTAAAAGAAATGACATTCCTCCTGCCACTATTATTAAAGTTCCTATAATAATTGACTGAATATGATTTCCTGTATCATGGAGGATGTATGAAAGATATAACCATCTTGCAATTGGTATTATTCCAAGAATTATTAGTATTACTCCAAGATATGAAAAGAATTTAAGAGAATTATACATTAAAGTTGAACGTGCAATTGTTGCCATGCTTTTCTTAATGTGTGTATAAACAGAGGATATTAATTTACTTTTTCCATCTCTTTTTCTGAATTCTACAGGCACTTCGATTACCTTAAGATTTTTTCTGCTTGCCTGTATTAATGTATCATGTGTGTAAGTATGTTTTGAAGTTACAAAAAGCCTTAGAGCTGCTAACTTATTATATGCTCTAAATCCGCTTGAAGCATCTATAATATTGTAACCTGCTGCAAACTTAACAACTTTACTTCCCAGAATATTTCCATATTTTTTACTAGCTACCATATGGTTTAGTTTTTCAACCTGTCTGTTACCTGAAACAATATCCGCCTCTCCTTTAAGAATAGGGTCTACCAGTTTTGGAATTTCTGCTTGATTATACTGGAAATCTGCATCTGTATTAACAATAATGCTAGCACCTAACTCTAAGCACTTGCTCATTCCTTTTTGAAAAGTATAAGCTAAGCCCGAATTTTTTGTATTTACTACAATATGGTCTGCACCTGCTTTTTTAGCTTCTTCAACTGTATTATCTGTTGAGCCGTCATCAATAACAAGAACCTCAATTTTGTCAATTCCCGGTATTTTCTTTGGAATTTCTTTAATAACCAGGCCAATATGTTTTTCTTCATTATATGCAGGAATCTGAACTATAAGTTTAACCTCTTTCTTCTTTTCCATCTTACTCCATTCTGAATTTACCATTCTAATACATTCCTATATAAAACACTTGACTAAAACTCATATTTAAACCTTACTATTGATTGTAATTTAATAATGGTAACATTTAAATACGGATTGTCTCTGGAAATTAGGAGTAAAATGGGTTTGAATAAAACTAACTTGCAATTGAAGAAAGGATATACTAGCAAACTAACTGCAGGTGCTATAGTTTTTTCAATTATTCTAATAATTTTTATATCAGGGCCTGCAAATGCTTTTGTTCTTAATATAAACTCTGATAAAACAATCATTGAATCCGGAGAAATCCTGGAATTTACACTAAGTGTCGATATAAATTCAAATGATGGAACTTTACCAGTTAATAACATCACACTTACTCTTGATGGTCCTATAAAAAGAGAGTGTGTTTTTGATGCCAATGGAAATATTTTATCCGGCTGTGTTGGAGTAACAAGCATTCAAAGAACAGACAACACAGTTTTTGGATACGGCTATGGAAGCTATGGATATGGTTATGGCTACAGCAATGGAAAACTTGAGTACAAGCTCAAGTTAGGCACAGCTAATTATCCTAAAGGCATTTATCATACTAAGCTAACAGTTTTAACCAACAGCTATGAATCTTCCAAAAATGGAAATGATTTAGAAATAAAGCCAAAGAAAGAGCTTTCACTAGTTAGCAGAAGTTCAAGTCCGATAAAAGAAGAAAAGATTATCAGCAAAAATAAAATTTATATTTCAAAGGGAGATGTCTATAGTTTCAGCTTTGATGACAGGGATAGTGAAATATTAATCAATGATATAATCAACAGCTCTGTGAATTTAACAGTTAAACCAAATGAAAAAAATGTTATAGTGAAAATAGCTGAACCTGCAGAAATTGACATTAATAAAGACGGAGAATATGATATGGAAATAAAAGCCTGGTATATTGGGGATGATCAAGCAAGCATTTATATCAAATCAGACAGCATAGGTGATTTAAGCAAAAAACAAAAAGAAATATCTTTAATTACTTCTGATAAACAGCCAGAATATTTTGAACCTGAAATTGAACAATCACAAAAATATTCTATGGGCATATATAAGCTCTTTTCTCTTATACTGTCTAATTTAATTGTTTTTGTGCTAATACTAATTACAGTAACTATAAGAAAAAGAAAAAGAAATTAATTTCCTATTAAGTGATAGTGAAAATGTTTCTATATTTATTGATTCTATAATCCCAAGAATCAAGAAAACCTAAAGTTTACCACACCTTAAAACTTCAGGAATTTACTAATTCCTGACAGTGCTCAAGAATAGTAATTCTTGAGATGTGTGGTTTGTTTAGTGGTTTTCTGGATGATCTAAAACCAAGAAAAGCTATGCTTTTCTGGTCCAGAAAATCTAAAGAAAAATCGTCAAGATTTTCTAGGATCTAAAACCCTAAAGTTACTACCACATTCTAAAGAATGTGGTTTTAGATTTATGGACATAATAAATTCATAAAAATACATAAGTAAAGAGTATATAAGGATATAAGAAATATTTACAATTCAATAAGGTTTAAATAATTCTTTCTCAATATACTAAAAAGGTAAAATAAAGGTGGAAATAATTTGGCAGATGCATTTGATGTTTTAAAAAACATTGGGAAAGAACCTGTAAGATCTCATCAGCTAGTTTATGACTCTCCTTCTTCAACGCTAGAACCAATTTATTTTTGGATACTAAATTTCATGAATAATTTATTTAGTGGTAAAGTTGAAAAATTAGTTGATAATTTTTCTTCATCTCCAGGAAGTGTACATTTTACAGAAATGGGGCAGAGAAAAACAATAATGCAGGATAATGTAATGAAAACAATGGGAGCTATAAACCAGGTTACAAAATCAGTAGTTAATTTAGTTTATGACTTAAAAGATTTTGAAATAAGACTCCAGCATTATGAAGATATAAATTCCAAAGATAAAAACACAAAAGATGCTGCAATGCTTGCTTTAAAGCAAATATGGTTAGATAATGTTGATATAAAAAGAGGAGTTGGTAGTATCCACCAAATGACTGCTGGAAATCTTAATTTTGTAACTCTAAGAGATGCATTTCTAGCTGTAGGTTCATTAAAAGAAGCTGATGAAATGGATCTAAATGATAGAGTAAAAAGAATTCTAAAACCAAGATTGGCTGAGTTTTACCAATGGACAGAATCAAGTGGGGTAGAATTAAAAAAGCGTTTTAATATAGAAAAACATTATCTTAGAAGTCAGGTAAATACATTACAATTATATGCTAGATGGGTCAAACCATACCTAAAAGCAGCAACAGAACTTGAAATGGAAGAGAAAACAATGGATCCTGAATTAGTAATTGCATTTAATACAATAGTTCTTGAACTAACTTTATTTGGAAAAAATCAGGTTAAAATAGAAGATGCTATTTTAGAAAAAAAACTTCCTCAGGGAATTAAATTAAAAAGAGATTATTACTCTTGTGTAATTATTAAGTTTCATTTCAGAGGAATTCCTCAAAAAGCGGGCCAGAATTATCTTTTTGGGGGAAAAGCAACAGTTGATTTTAAAGGATATGCTCTAAATAGTGAAGAACTTGAGTTATTTCAAAAAGAAATGAAAGACTCAGATATTGAAGAAGCTATGAAGCTAATACAGGGAGCAACAACAGAAAGTCTAGATGAAATAAAAAAAGATATTGATCACTTTCTTGAAGATAATAAAGAAGATGAAGTAAAGGAAAAACAAAAGCAGAAAGACGATATAAATCCATTCAAAGCTCTTTTCTCAGGATTATGGCCTAAAAAAGATGGGAAGAAGGACAAAAAAGAAATTAAAAGTGTAAAAGAAATAAAAAAAGATAATTATATTGAAGGAGAAGTTAGAAAATTAGCAAAGCAATCAGCTGAAGAATTATGTTTTAATATTTACGACGTATACAAAAAAGCACATAAAATGGCTGCACATGATAGTCCTTTTGAGTAAATAAAAGAAGTTAATTATTTCAAATATTCTGGGATATTTTGTCTGAAAATTGGTAAATCAAATTCTCTTATTTCATCTTTAAGATCTGACAAAAATGCTTTAATTTTATCATAATTAACATTTTCTATCAAATGTCCTGCAAGCCCAAAATGAATATCATAAGGAATATGTCTGACAAAACGTAATTCAGGATCTTCAATATTATAAACAAAAACTCTATGTTGCCTAATAAAATATAAACTATTTTTAGATGGTATTTCAGTTACATTAACCTTATCATTAACAGTCACATCTAAACCAATACGCACATCTAAATGCCTATAGTCAATTTTTCTAGCTAGTTCTTCAGCATTAACAGGATTTCTCATCCATAAAGGCACATATCTTAAAATATCCATTAAGTAAACTTATATAAGCAATTTATAAATTTTTAGGCGAGGATTTTTCAAGCCTTCCAATAAACTCCCAACATCTTTTAAGTTTAGTGTTAGCTTCATCAACTAAAACTTTCAAGAATTTATCATCAACTAAAATTTCTCCGTTATCAATTATAGGCATTTCTATTTTCTGTGTTGCATTTAATTCAACAACAAATCTTTTTTTTGTTGCTATTATTCCAGATCTTTTCCAACCAGCATCTTTACCAAGATCATGCATTTCTTGGGCTTTTTCCAAAGTCCTACATGAAACATGTAAAATGCACGGATCATGTCTAAAGTAAACCAATCTTTTTGTTTTATCTTTTATTTGAGTTAACTCTTTTTTTAAAATGTCAAATGAAATTAAGTCATGGGAGCAAAACAAAAAAAGGTCATTTCTTTTTTTCTCATCTTCTATTAAAACGAGAATTCTCCCACTGCATGAACTTGTAGTATAATAATCATTACTTTTATTTATTAAATTACATAAATTAGAAATTTTTTTATCCCAACCCTGTTTAATACTCTTATCCCTTTTTTTTAGTTGGTTTTCTTTTCTAAATAAAAAATGGTCTCTCATAGAATGGGCGCAGGAGGAATCGAACCCCCGACCTTCCGTCTGGAGCGGAAGATTATACCATTTAACTATGTGCCCTTAATTAAAGTAAAAATTGCAGGTTTATAAGAGTAACTATATATTTTATATTGTTATAATCTTTATAAATGCAATATATCTGGTAATTATGATAAGTACAGCGCGAATACGGGGGAAGAGAGAAAAGAATTTACATACCAAATTAATTCAATAGAATTCAGACTTTCTGCAATGCTTAGAGATGGATCAACAAAACTGATTGGTAAAATGCCTTTATCTAATCACAAGGATTTAACTGGAGATAAAAGGACTGAAGCATTTATAAGTGATTTATTAAAAAAAGCAGTTGAAGAGGGACATGTTTTAGCTGATGAATTAGAAAAAGGCGAACTAAAATATATTGCATACCCTACAATTGAAGGTTCAATAATAGTTGGTGAAGATTATGGATTTGCAAACTACAAACTCTAGAAAGCTTTTTAAGTCCAATATTACAAGTAGTCTCCCATGAAATCTGGAGAACAAACTATTGATACAGCAGAATTAGAATTAAATGATTTAAATGAATTAGAATTGTTTTGTGAATATGGTGGAGGCTCTAAAAAATATCACTTATATGCAAGAGACAAAGAAACAGGAGCTTTAGTTTATATAGGTTCAATAAAAAATACTTCAAATATAATAAAAGACATGCATGACAGACATAAAAAAGCGGCTGAACACATATTAAAAGAAAATGCTGCTAGACTATTTGGAATAGAAAATTTAGAAAAATATGTTTTAAGACCATTTAGCTGGGCTGGAACAGAAATAGGTCTAATTCCTAAATAATTAAAGATTAAGTCTTTCCATTTCTTTTATTTCTGAACCAGAAACACTTGAACCTTTGAACTTAGTACTATATAACAAAGCATCTAACATATCTTTACTCTGATCTTCTATTAAACCTTTTTTAAAAGCAATATAAGCTAGCTCTGTAGAACGTATAAAAAAAGTATTTTTGAAATCTTTATCCATACTTCCTCTTTCTTCAATCTTTGTATGTAGTTTGTTTTCTAAAATTTCTCTAAGATTTTCAGGTCTTTCACATAAAATTCTTGTCGTTCTCTCATCAATAGCAATTATATTGTCTATTTTTTTATCTCTAAGTATTTTACTAAGAGCTAAAGCACTTGCCTCGCCAGTATCAATAATATGTACAGGATGATTTTTGGAAAAGTAAATAGAATTTGCCTGTTTTAATATATCATAAGAAATCTTTCTAATCTCACTACCATCAATTCCCAAAGATTCAGGGAATTCAAGAATTTTATCACTTATTAATTTCCTAAGCCTTATAGCTCCTAGTTTATATTTTTTAATTGTTAAAGGTTTTTTAACTATTTCATCTTCAACATCTTTTGTTATAACAAATTTTCCTCTGAAGTTTTTTCTTAACTCAACAAGCATACCAAGTAAATCATTCATAGACAGAGTTATTAATGTCCCAGAATCAAATATTACAACTTTCATTCAAAAAACTCCATTGCTTTTTTAACTCTTTTTTTAATATCTAAAGTCTGAGTTTGAGGATATTCTGAAGCACCCATAGGACCAACATACTCTGCCAATTCCCATTGAGAAATTCCTAAAAGTTTTGCAGTTTTTTCCATAGAAATACCATGTTCATAAACTTTTGAAGCCTTATTTATCCTAGCCTTTCTAAAAATAAATTGGACATCTTCTTTAAATTCTTTAGGTAATTTCTCAGACTCTTTGAGCATTGAACTAATATGCCCTCTGAATTCATCACAAGAATCGTTACTAACACACTCAATTGAATCATCTATGGTGTGAATAAATAATTTAAGATATTTATCAAAATCTTGGGGAGAATATTTATCCTTTCTTTCAATTAATTTTGCTAAAGCATAAATAACAATTGCTGCAAGCATATTATCTTCATCTTGATAAATAGAAACACTATGAACTGTCTGATCACTAAGATTTTTTAGTTCAAGGATATCTTGATTTAATACAGCTTTTTTAGCCTGTTTTAAAAGTTTTAAAATATGCGGCCTCTCTATCATATTGTTTTTAGTAAGAAAGGTTATTTAAAAGTTTGTTCTGACAAACTTTTAAGCCACAAGAATCATTGATTCTTGATGTTTAAACATTCCTTTAGAACGAGCCATTGAAAGAAACCCTCGTGGATTTTAATCCATAGATTGAATTTCAATTATCAAAAGGCGAGTCAGTTTTCCGAAGATTATTTATTTCTGAA
>Ga0209541_10003820_pt1 | contig 27305 bp, 23 predicted proteins | sample RifCSPlowO2_01_FD_184027 | JGI IMG/M metagenome (GOLD analysis project Ga0209541, IMG submission 184027) | Groundwater microbial communities from Rifle, Colorado - Rifle CSP2_plank lowO2_0.1 (SPAdes) (version 2) | ecosystem: Environmental > Aquatic > Deep subsurface > Groundwater | place... | reverse complement strand
CGGAATTCTGAATGGAAATGAAACAAGTATTGATACCGGTGGTAGATGTGGCAGTGGTGGTGGCAATACTGGCAATTGTTATGACGGAATTCTGAATGGAAATGAAACAAGTATTGATACCGGTGGACGATGCGGCATTATCATTAGTAGTGGCGGTAATGGTAGTTGGACCACTGGAACAGGATCGGGAATTTGGACAACCACTACTGGAACAGGAGGAGTAGGAACCGCCTTTTGGTTTGGAACAGGAAACGGTACTGGGACTTGGAGTAGTGCAACGGGTTCCGGAACTTGGACAAACGAAACAGGAACAAGTGGTACAGGTTCAGGCACATGGACAGATGGAACTTGGAGAAGTACTAATAGTGGAAGTAGCGGAACTTGGAGTACCGGTACGGGTTCAGGAACTTGGACAGCTACTAAAGGAACGGGAGGAACTGGAATTGTTACTTGGACTGGAACAGGAAACGGTACTGGGACCTGGAGTAGTGCAACGGGCTCCGGAACTTGGACGAACGGGACAGGAACAGGTGGCGCGGGTTCGGGTACGTGGAAAAGTGAAACAGGAGGAGAAAATGATGACCCTAATAATGGAACTTGGAAAAGCAATAAAAACAATAATAAAATAATTAAAATAATTAATACGGAACCACTTGTTTTGGGACAAAAAGCTACCCCACCTTGGGATGCTATTGTTCGTTACCATGAAGGTATTGAAACAGTTTTCACTCGACAGATAATTGCAGATAAAGAGTTTGCAAAATTGTATGGTTATCAAGAAGGAAATGACCTCTTAACTTTCGCTTGGGGTTTATCTCATGAATTTGCAAAGATGTTTGGTTATGTTACTAAAGACGGTAGAGAAATACGTGTCAGTTTTCCAGACATAGCAGCTTATCAGCTTCAACTTGTTGGAAACAAATTAACTGTTTATGAATATTATGATTACAAAATAGTAGATATTCGAAATGTAACTACTGTCTTCAAAAAAGCTTCTGATTATGAGTATTATTTTAAGAAATAGTACGGATGGTTATAAAATAGAAAGTTTATAAAGTAAAGACAATGACAAAATTAAATAAAAAATTAAATAAAAAACGACATCCAAACAGGCAGGGCCTAGTTAAAACTCAGCTTATTGTGATACCAAGCGAGAGAGTTATAAGCAAAATATTTTTAATTAGAGACAAGAAGGTCATGACAGATAAAGATCTTGCTGAACTTTATGGAGTTGAAACAAAATCATTAAATCGAGCTGTAAAAAGAAATCTGGAAAGATTCCCCGCGGATTTCATGTTTCAACTTAATAAACAAGAAGCTGACATTTGGCAATCGCAAATTGAGATGTCCAACACAAACAACTTGAGGTACCAAATTGGCACCTCAAGTTCAAAATCGCAATCTGCTATCTTGAAATCACAAATTGTGACTTCAAGTTGGGGTGGAAGAAGATATTCTCCTATGGTTTTTACAGAAGAAGGTGTGGCTATGCTTTCATCTGTGTTAAATAGTAAAAGGGCAATACAAACCAACATTCAAATAATGAGAACTTTTACAAAATTACGAGAAATGCTGGTAACAAACAAAGAATTAAGAGAAAAAATTGAGAAATTAGAAAGAAAAAATGAAAAAAATGATTATAATTTTAAAATAATTTTCCAGGCGATTCAATCCCTTTTAAAAGAGGAAAAGAAACCAAAAAATCCAATAGGGTTTAGAAAAAAATAAAATGAAACAGTTACTGAAAAAAATAATAGTATCGGTGATCATGATAGCTATTTTCTTGGCGCCTGTTTCGGGTGGGATAAAAAATAAAACTGTATTAGCTCAATCGATTGATTACTCAAATCTTTTTCCAGGAAGTTATGCAAAATTTCATAGTGCTAGTTCAAGCTCAGCACAATTTGAGGTTCAAATTATAGGAAAGCAAAGTGATTGGGAAAAAACTGCTTTCGTGTCAGTCGATGTGGCTGGTCTTGGTATAATTGGAGTAAACCCAAACAGTACAGTTTTAGTAGTAATGGAAAATGGTAATTTTATTTCTTCCTATGATTTGTCAGGAGAAGTAAGAAATCATACAACTTCGGCTGGAATCCCTATTGTAAATAGATCTTATATTGGACCAGAGAAAATTGGAGGGGAAAAAAATTTTTTTCCAGTCTCAAATCCACCCTTGCAGCCAGAAAAAAATTATACGGTAGCTCTTTATATTAAGTCTATATCAGAAGGTGCTGGCAATGGTATAGATTTATTTGGATCAAGTGATAAAAGTTATTATAAATTCGGAACATCAGATACTTTTTCCACTCCCCCAATAGATGGTCCACTAACTGGAGACAATCCTACAGAAGCTCCAAACGCCAGTGGTAGCACGTCTGTTCCGAACTTTGGATGTGATTATAATCCTTCTACCTGGTTTAGTAATTGTATTGCATATTTTCTGTACACTGTAGTTTTTCAATCAGTAGCAGAACTCACAAAATTAGCAGCAAAAATTCTTGATTTTTTTGTTTATTATTCAACTAACGATAGTTCATATAGGTCAGAATTTGTGACAAAAGCTTGGGGTGCTGTAAGAGATGTGGCAAATATATTTTTTATAATTGCTCTTCTTTATGTAGCTCTTAAAACAATACTTGGTTTAAATGTTACAGATAATAAAAAATTAATTAGTGCAGTTATTATAGTCGCCCTGATTATAAATTTTAGTCTATTTACTACAAAAGTTGTAATCGATGCTTCAAATATACTGGCAAAAGTATTTTATAATAACATAATCTCAAAAGATGCAAGTGCTCCAAAAGTAAATGGTGAGTTCCAAGACTCTGAGGCTGGTGTCGAGGGAGAAAAATCCATTTCAGTGGGACTTGTTAAACAATTTAACCCTCAAGATATTATCGGCGGTACAGATAAAATTATAGCTAATCTGGGATTATTTATTTTCATTACTCTATTATCAATAGCAATGATGGGATTTATGATTTATATTTTCTTGTCCGTGGCTTTGCTTTTTGTAGCCAGAGTTGTTTCACTTTGGATTTCCATGATATTCTCACCTATTGCTTTTGCATCCTATACTGTGCCTTTTAATATTCCTGGATTCGGTCACAAAGAATGGTGGGACGATTTATTAAAAAATGCCTTTCTTGCTCCTTTTTTTATATTCTTTTTGTATGTCATAATAATGTTTGGAGATTTCCTTAGCCTTATAGGCTATGATACTCAAGACCCAGATATTATACAAAAAGCTATGAAAACTATAATTCCTTTTGCTGTTATTTTTATTCTTTTGTTAAAAGCTAAACATCTGGCAGTAAAATTCTCTGGTAGTATTGGTGCAGCAGTAAATAAGATTGGTGCAGTGGCTGGCGGACTAGCGTTAGGCGCGGCGACTGGTGGAACGGCAATGTTGGGCCGAGCAACCTTAGGTAGAGCTGGTGCTGCTATAGCAAGTTCAGGTGCACTAAAAGCTGCAGAAGCAAGGGGGACTTTCGGTGCAAAACAACTTAGGAGTTTTGGAAAGTTTGCTGGTAGCGGAAGCATGGATCTTCGTGGAATAAAAGTTGGTGGTAAGGGTTTGGCTAATGCTGGTCTTACAAATATCGGTAAACCAAAAGAAGGTGGGTTTGCTAAAGCAAGAGCAGATAAAGTAATAGATAGACAAAAAAGAGCAAAAGAACTTGAGGTCGGAGAAGACGAAAAATCAAAACAAAATATTTATAAAAAACTAGACGATCTTGATAAAGCAAAATCAGATCCAACGAGACAGGCTAATATAGCAACCTATACTAAGGAAGTAGCAGATGCGGAAAAGGAGCTCGTCAAAACCGAAAGAGAATTAAAAGATGCAATTGATAAATTTGGTGGGAATAGTGCACAAGCAAATTCTCAAAGATTGTATAGAGATTCTGCAGTTGATAATGTAGAAGACAAAAAGAGACAATTAAAAATTGAAGAACAACCTATTAAAGACGCCGAAAAAGCATTAAAAGAGGCTCAAAATGAAGTTGTTGCAGAAAATAGAACAAGAAGAGAAAATTATGCTAAAACAATTCAAGGGGGCTGGTCACAAACTATAAACTTTATAACTTCTCGTGGACAACATTCTTTCCGGGGTGAAAGAGAAGCAGCAAATAAAATTCTTGCAGGCATACAAGAAGAGAAAAAGTAAAATAATTAATATATAATAAACATCATGGATACAACGATAGATTTATTAAAAATAAAAATAGACAAAGCCAAGGAAGCGCTATCAGAAGAAAGCAGACGTGCTGTTGATGGTGTTGATTGGAAGACAATAATCTTGTCAATGAGGACAGAGAAGGGATACAGCTATACACAACTAGAAGACCTTGAGACTGAAACTGAGTTGTTGCTTTGTGGACTCATTAATCCAGAAGAATATCCCAAAGAACTAGAAAAAAGAATGGGCATACCAAGAGCTCAGGTAGATGAGTTGGTAAATGAATTAAACGAAAAAGTTTTTAAAAAAATCCGCGAAGAACTCATAAAAAACATTGAAAGAAAAAAAACATCTGAAGAAAAACAAACGGAGGAACCTAAAAATTCAGAAAATCACCTAGAAAGCAGGGAAGAATTATTAGAAAAAATAGAAAATCCGGATTTGTCGGTCCAAAAAGAGCTTCCTGCCCCGCCAGTAAATGCAGACAAACTAAAAGAAACACCGCCTTCAATATTATCCCAAAAACTTTCTGGTTCTTTCCAAATTCCAACAGTTGAGACAGAACATTCTCTTTCAAATATGACAAAAACCTTAGAGGAAGGAAAAATAAAACCTAAAATAGATCCATATAGAGAACCGCCAAATTAATTAATTTGGCGGTTCTCTAGTAGAAAGTTCATAAAGTTTGTAAAGTAGAAAGTAAATGAAAATAGAAAAATTTGAAGACATTATAGCTTGGGAAAAGGGTAAAGAATTAACACTCATCGTTTATAATGTATTCAAGACATGTAAAGATTTTGGTTTTAAAAATCAAATAGAGAGAGCATCTGTTTCAATAATGAACAATATAGCAGAGGGTTTTGAAAGAAGGACAAATAAAGAACTAAAAAATTTCCTTTTTATAGCAAAAGGGTCCACTGGAGAAACCAGATCGATGTTGAATTTAGGTTTAGAATTAAAGTATATTTCTGAAAAAGATTTCAAAATAATGTATAATCTAAGTACAGAGATTTCAAGGTTATTGTCTGGTTTCATTAAATCTTTGGACTAACTTTATACTTTATAAACTTTATAAACTTTTAACTACTCAGCATGCAATTCAAGGTACCACAATTTTTGGAAATAGAAGACAAAATTTTTGGCCCATTTACTTTTAGGCAATTTGTTTATTTGGTAGGTGGAGCAGGAATATGCTACATATTATTTAAATTATTGGGGATATGGCTAGGTGCTATACCTATTCTAGCCATAGCGGGATTATCTGCAGCCCTTATCTTTTACCGTCCTAACGGTGAACCTTTCATTAATATGATCGAGGCCGGACTAAAATACGCCATGCAGAACAAACTTTACATTTGGAAAAGACATCAAATCAAAATAAAAAATAAGCAGCAACAGGAAATAAAAGCGACAGCTGAATTAAAAAGAGAAACGATGAATCAAAGCGGAATAAAACTCAGTGGAAGTAAGCTCAGAGACCTGGCTTGGAGTCTAGATATACTTGACCTGAAAAAGGAAGGAGGGTCAAGTTAGTTTATAAAGTAGAAAGTAATCAAGTTTATAAAGTAAAAAAACAAATAAAATTAACTTTACACATTATGAACTTTTAACTAAACATATATGGCATTAAAAGCAAAAGCAACTCAAGAGTTTGTACCAATCAAGGAAGTCCGTGATGGCATTGTCGCTCTAAAAGACGGAGGGCTTCGGGCAATTGTGCTTGCCAATTCAATCAACTTATCTCTAAAATCTGATGAAGAACAAAAGGCTATAATACTTCAGTTCCAAAATTTCCTAAATACTCTAGATTTTTCTGTACAAATATCAATCCAATCAAGAAGATTGGACATCAGGCCCTACCTTTTGCTTTTAGAAAATAGAATGAGGGTGCAAAGCGAACCATTGTTAAAACTGCAGACAAAAGAATACATAGAATTCATCAAAAACTTCACTGAATCAGTGAGCATCATGACAAAAAACTTTTTCGTGGTAGTGCCTTATACGCATATAAGTTTAAAAACCCAATCTGGAATATTTAAAAACTTGTTTTCTAAAAAAAGTAGAAAGGAAGAAGAACTCAAAAATCAATTGGACTTCGAAGAAAAAAGATCCCAATTGGAACAAAGGGTAAGCGTGATACAGCAAGGACTCTCACGCTGTGGCATAAAATCGGCTCAATTGGGAACGGAAGAAGTGGTGGAAGTATTTTATAAAGTTTTCAATCCGGGGGAATTAGAAGGTAAAATAGAGTTAGCAGAAAGCTAGGCAAGACCTAACGCGTTAGGTCTTGCCTAGCTCACAAAATATATGGGAATTTTTGATAAACTGCTCAGAAAAAATAAAAATGATGAAAATGCCAGAGCAAGCGCTTCCGTTTTGGCGGTGTTGCCAGAAGAAATCTACGAATCAGCCAAGCTAGAGCTTCAAGATATCATCGCGCCATCAGCTCTAAAGATTGAATCCAAGTCCATAAACTTAGGTGACAAAATCGCCCGTACTTTTTTCATCATATCTTACCCCAGATTTTTAAGTGATAATTGGTTTTCTCCAATAATCAACTTGGATAAAGTTTTTGATATCTCGATTTTTATTCATCCTATAGATACGTCACTTGCTTTGAGACAATTTCAAAAAAAAGTGGCCGAAGTTCAAAGCCAAATAAGCGTGCGTGAAGGAAAGGGGATGGTTCGTGACCCGATGCTCGATACCGCCTATCAAGATCTGGAGGGGCTTCGTGATAATCTAATCCAGGCACAACAAAAAATGTTCGATGTTAGTATCTATATCACAGTTTATGCCGATAATGACCTAGAACTTTACAAAGTTGAAAATGAAATAAAATCAATACTTGAATCAAGATTAATATATATCAAACCAGCGCTTTTTCAACAAGAAGATGGTTTTAAAAGTGTCATACCTTTAGGCAATGATTTATTAAACATTCACCAAAAATTAAATTCCGAACCACTTTCCAGTGTTTTTCCTTTTGTCTCTTTTGATTTAACTTCCGATATGGGAATACTTTATGGCGTTAATAGGCACAATTCAAGCTTGGTAATTTTTGACAGGTTTTCATTAGAAAATTATAACTCCGTGACCTTTGCCAAATCTGGTTCAGGAAAAAGCTATGCGACAAAATTGGAAATCCTGAGATCTTTGATGTTTGATGTAGATATCATAGTAATAGACCCGGAACGAGAATATGAATACCTGGCTGAATCTGTGGGGGGGCGATATTTTAATATCTCTCTTTCTTCGGACCATCATATCAATCCTTTTGACTTGCCGATACCACGTGAAGATGAGTCAGCCGAAGACGTTCTTCGTTCAAATATTATCAATTTAGTTGGACTTTTTAGATTGATGCTGGGGGGTCTTACCCCAGAGGAAGATTCCATGGTAGATCGTGCCATTTCAGAAACTTATGCTATAAAAGACATAACTCCCGACTCAGATTTTTCGAATATTGAACCGCCACTTCTCTCAGATTTTGAATTGGTATTAGGAGGTATGGAAGGAAGCGATTCAGTCATGCAAAGATTGGTCAAATACACCAAGGGCACTTGGTCTACTTTTCTTAATAGGCCATCGAACGTGGATATTAATAAAAAGTTCGTGGTATTTTCCATCCGGGATATGGAAGACGAACTAAAACCGGTTGCTATGTATATCGTAATGCATTACATCTGGGTGACTATCCGTAAAAATTTGAAAAAACGTCTTTTGGTTGTGGATGAAGCGTGGTGGATGATGAAATCTGAAGACACTGCCTCTTTCTTATATTCTATCGCTAAACGAGGCAGAAAATACTATTTGGGTCTTTCTACTATCACTCAAGACGCGGCAGATTTTATGAAATCTCCATATGGTATTCCTATTATCACTAATTCTTCTATTCAGCTTCTTTTGAAACAATCACCAACTACCATCGATGCTTTACAAAAAACTTTTAATCTTACTGACGAAGAAAAATACCTGCTATTAGAGTCCGGAATAGGAGAGGGTATCTTCTTCGCCGGACTAAAACATGTGGCCATAAAAGTCATTTCTTCTTATACGGAAGACCAGATCATTACCTCTGACCCATCTCAGATATTGTCAATCAAGAAAGCGAAACATGATTTAGAAGAAATAGAAGAAAAAAAATGATACAATGAAAATGTTGATAAAAAAAGTTTCAGTTTTAATTTTTATTTTCATCTTTGCCCTTGGGGGGTCTTTTGCTCATGCTCAAGTGCGTGACACAGATATTGTGCTTAGTATTTCACCTCAATATCCCAGTCAAAACCAAAATGTAAATGCTACTCTAAACAGCCATACCACCAACCTTGATAAGGCAAATATTTTTTGGTCTGTAAACAACCAAGAAACAAGCGGAGGTATAGGAAAAAAATCTTTTTCTTTTAAAACAGGAGATACCGGGTCTTTTTCTGTTTTGTCCGTAACCATAGACACCATTGATGGACAAAGCATATCGAAAACAATGACCATAACACCAGCAGAATTGGATATGCTCTGGGAAGCTTACGACTCTTACACCCCTCCTTTTTATAAAGGGAAGGCGTTGGTCACTAGCCAGGGGACACTTAAAATAGTGGCCGTGCCAAGCATAATGAACCAAAACGGAAAAGTAAATACCAATAATTTATCTTATATTTGGAAAAAAGACAGTAAAACCCAGTCTGATTCTTCCGGTTGGGGTAAAAATTATTTTATTTTTCAAAATAGCTATTTAGATAAAGGAAATATCATCGAAGTAAGGGCGTCCGATATTTCCGGAGGGGCTAGCGCTTCTGGGAAAATAACCTTAAACACAACAAATCCCAAAATACTTTTCTATAAAAATGACCCATCACTTGGTGTAAAATGGGAAACAGCTTTGAGTAATGGATTTACTATAAATTCGAACGGGGAAACAATCACGGTGGAACCTTATTTCTTTTCACCTAAAAACATAAATTCAGCGGACCTTGTTTTTGATTGGTCTTTAAATGGAGAAAAAATCCAAACACCAGATCCTAAAAATATACTTTCCATTAAACCAGAAGCTGGACAATCTGGAAGCGCCACAATCAAAGTTGTTGTTAATAATATTAAGACGCTCTTTCAAAGCTTAGAGAAACAAATCAACGTACAGTTTTAAAGTTTATAAAGTTCATAAAGTAGAAAGTAAATGCAAAAAGATATATTCAAAAAAATAATAACCATTCTATACCTAACAATATTCTTGTTTGGTTTATTCATGCCCTTTAATATAATTTTTGCTGAAGACCCAACCGAAACCAATCCTCTAATTATATCTACTGCAAAAAATATATTACTTCCAAGTGAACCCACTGAAATAACAGCCAAATTATACTCAGTCGGGGGAGAAACTGTTTCATTTTCTGCTTTTTATACCAATGGTTCTGATTTAACAGAATTCCCAGACTTCCAAACACTTAGCCAAAGAACTTGCACCCCTCTTGGCAATACACATTCTAATATAGTTTCTTGTTCTGTCACTTTTAGTTCTGCAAGAGAAAAAACATACATAATAAAAGCTTCTATTATTAGAAATGGTCAAACATTTTCATCCCCAAATATTACAATACTGATAGCAAAACCTATAACCGACAATCAACAATCATCGGCTGATACAGACACAACCTATACCCCTCTTGCCCCCTTGCCTGGATTGCCAGCAGTACCATACGAGACAGACACTGAATGCCCTTTTGGAAATTATTTAAATATAATAATTAAACTAATAATCGGCATCGCAGCAGTATTGGCTATGGTAATGATTGTCATGGGAGGGATAGAATATATGACTAGCGACCTTGTTTCTTCCAAAGAAGCTGGTAAAGATACAATCAGAAATGCGATACTAGGACTTCTCATAGCCTTGGGTGCTTATCTAATATTAAACACCATAAACCCCCAATTACTCAGTGTGTGTTTAGATAAATTACCGAAGGCAGTAATAACAATTCTCCCTTATGACGCAAATATAAACAGTTATACGACAAAAACTTCTGGAAATTGTAGAGTACTAACAAGTGGAGATTGCTCGGTAGAAAATTTGAAAAGTGTGTTTGGTGATAAAGCAAACAGTGCTTCTATGATTTGCAGTGTAGAAAGTGGGGGAATAGCGGACAAAAAATCGGGTTCTGATTATTGCTCGATTGGAAAGACAACCTTTTCGTTTGGGTTGTTTCAAATAAATTTATTGGTACATGGAGACAAAATTCCAAGTAGTGTTGGAAATTGTAAAGATCTGTTTACTACTTCTAAAGGAGAAGAAATAGGCTACGGAAAAAAGGGGTATGTTGTGAGGGACGAAAAAGGAAACTATAGCTATGATTGTAAATTAAAATCTGATAGGGGGGATGATTACAATAAGTGTAGTGCCTATTTAAAAACCGCTTCTGGAAACCTATTTGTTGCTTCAAAATTATTTAAGGCAAGAGTGTTTGAGGATTGGCGACCAAGTGATCAAAAAGTTTGTCCGGCAGCGTTTCAATAATTTATAATAACATTATGTCAAAAAGAAATCTTATATTAATAACAATAATTCTCACGGTCATAGTGGCTGGGGCTTTTGTCTTTTTCTATCTTTATCAACCTAAAGACCAAACAGTAGATGACACAGAAGACACGAATTTTTTTGCAAATTTTCTTCCATTTGGTAAAAGCAAAACCACAACACCTTCGGACACCACGACTCCAGCTGATATCTCCGGATTTGAACCTGCCCCAGAAGAAGAAATACAAAACGTAAACTTAAAAAAAGTCTCAGATTTTCCGGTAGCTGGTTTTGGGGTATTTATGAAAGAAAGATATAAGGAGATACCAAACCCCTCCCAAACCCTCCCCTTGTCAGGAGAAGAAAATCCAATCCCTCCTACCAAAGAGGATTCAGGGGGTCTGACTGAATTTGTACCTATGTTAAGGTACGTAGATAAAGCTACAGGAAACATTTATCAAACTTTCGCAGACAAAATAGACGAGCGTAAATTCTCTTCATCAATAATACCAAGAGTATATGAAGTATTTTTCGGAAACAAAGGAGAATCTGTAGTTATGCGTTATTTAAAAACGGATAATAAAACCATAGAAACTTTTGTTGGCGCTCTTCCAAAAGAATTTTTAGGATCAGATTCAGTAGGAACAAACGAAATTAAGGGTTCTTTTTTACCAGAAAATATTTCTGATATAAGCGTGTCACCCGATGCTTCAAAAATATTTTACCTATTTGATGCGGGGGACGGCGCACTGGGTATAACCCTCGTTCTACAAACGAACGCAAAAGTTCAAGTGTTTGATTCTCCTTTTACAGAATGGCTATCCTCTTGGTCTAATAATAAAATAATCACAATTACAACTAAACCCTCTGCCAATGTTTTGGGCTATATGTATGCGATTGACCCGGACAAAAAAGATTTCAATAAAATTCTGGGCGGCATAAATGGATTAACTACACTCACAAGCCCTAATGGAAGAATGGTTCTTTATAGCAACAATAATCTGTCATTAGGTGTTTTCAATAGAGATACGGGTAATTCAAGTCTCCTCGGCGTAAAGACCTTGCCAGAAAAATGTGTCTGGGGATTGGCAAGTGATATTATTTACTGCGCTGTACCGAGATTCATAGAGCAAGCTCAATATCCAGATTCTTGGTACCAAGGAGAAATTTCTTTTTCGGATGAAATATGGAAAATAGGCGTCGAAAGCGGAAACACAGCAATGATAGCAGATCCAATTTCAGTAAAAAATGGGGAAGAAATAGACGGCATAAAACTTAATTTAGATGAGGGACAAAATTACCTATTTTTTGTAAATAAAAAAGATTCTTATCTTTGGGAATTGCAATTAAAATAGAAAAAGAATGATTTTAAAGGGGTTTCGAGCGCGACGGCGCGAGAATTTCAGGATTTTTTAAGCTTCAAAAAATCCGTACCGACTAAAATCGTTCTTTTTCTGTTTTATATCGCCCCAATGTATTTAATAACTACTCGACGAGAAAGTCCTTCACCTTGTGATTCGGTTTTTAAATCAGCTACATCAGACAGAAATTCGTGTACTATTCTACGTTCAAAAGCTGACATTGGGTCAATTTCTATGTTTGACTTAAAATATCTCGCCCTCTCAGCCATCATATACGCTATGGCATGGATGTTTTCTATGTGTTTTTTTTGAAAACCATTAATGTCAACCAGAATTCCCAAGCCTTCTTGTGCAAGTGTGTCTTTGGGGTTATTTGATTTTTCTGTTTCTTTGGGGGTTTTAGCTTCAATTATTCTGCGAGCAAGATGGTTTACAGCAAAAAGAGCTTCACCTCCACGGTCCCAAAAAAAATGCGGTTGATTTACTTCCACTGAAAACCAAGTAGTTTTGTCCGCATTCGAGTGGAGAGAAGCGGGCTTATCTTCATCAATAGAAATTTTGCTTACAGGTATTGTGGTTTTTTCAATAAGTTCTTTTATTAAATTTTGCATTTCGATCTTGTTCATGTTTGTTTTACTGCTTCAAGGGCTAATTTCTTTTTTCTGTTCGCATAAACCTGTTGCCCTATGGCAAAGGCGTTGCTGGTAATCCAATATAATGCAACCGCTCCGGAAACACTATAAGCGATAAATGCCACTACTAGGGGAAAAATGTATTTCATTTGAGTTTGCATGCTTTTGGTAAAATTCTCCTGGAAAGAAGTGGTGGGTTTATCCGAAATGGCTGGTTTGGGCATAAGATAGGCCTGAAAATATTGGGATAAACCGGCAAGAATTGCCAAGATTATAATTTTCTTCTGGCTGATATCAAGAACACCTAAGAAAACCATATTCATGCGTTCTGGGGTGTGAATGAAAGGATAAAGCAAACCACCTTCAAAATTTATCCCCTTCAAAAAAACATAGTATAGGGCAAAAATAACTGGGATTTGAATCAAAACCAAAAGACACCCAGAGAAAGGGTTGGTTTTGTGGTGTTTATAAAGTTCAAAGGTTTGTCTTGCTTGTTCCTCTTTGCTTGCCCCATTGTCCTTTATTTTTTTAAGTTCCGGGGCAAGTAAATTCATCTTTATCTGACTTTCTATGGAACGTTGAGAAAGAGGGAAGAGCACGGTTTTAACGAAAAGAGTAAGAATAATAACAGCGATACCGATATCGCCACCCGGAACAATAGAAACCAAAAAGGCCAAAGCGTTTAAAAGTGGCCCATATAAAATAGTATCCCAAATATTTTGAAGCATTCTTTCATTCTATATGAAAATACTAAAAAATCCAAATATTTTTTTATTTCAACAAATCGATGTGATTTTTCTGCCAAGGATGACAACGAAGAATGCGTCTAAAACCAAGAAAAAAACCTTCCAAGATGCCATATCTTCTCACGGCTTCCTTGGTATATTCTGAACAGGTGGGATAAAAAACACAAGAATTATTTCTGAACAAACCAAAATATTCCAAAAATTTATTAATTGGAACAGCTACTGTTTTTTGGTAAAAATTAATTAATTTTATTGAGTATATTTTTAATTTCATTTTCAAGTATCAAAATATCGTCTTGATATTTTTTAAAAATAAAAACACCCAAGAAACCGGCAGGGAATTCATTAAAATGTTTTTCTAAAATAACATAGCTTTTTCTTCTCAAAGAATTCCTTCTAACAGCAAGTTTGGCTATGTTTTTAGGAACAATAAAAGATGTTTGTTTTTCTTTTCCACGAACAGCTAAAAACTTCAAAGCCAGGTTGGGGGAACTAACAAATTTGCCCTCTTCAAAAATTTTCTCTATTGTTTTCTTGCTCAATCTGTTCTTTTTGGGAAGCATCTTTATACAGAAAGTTTGGCGCGCCCTTTTCTTCTCCTTTGTAAAAGTACCTTTGAACCAGTCTTGCTTTTAGATCTGACTAAAAATCCGTGAGCTCTGGCTCTTTTTCTTTTTTTAGGTTGATATGTTTGCGACATAAAAAGAGTATATAACATTATCAACAGTTTATCAACACAGTTAATAAGTTTTCTGTGATTGCATAAAAAAATATTATAGTATAATCTTTATCAATGGACACAAAACAGCTTTGGAAAAATTGTTTGATTGAGATTGAGGGAGGTATTTCCAAGGCGAATTTCAGTACCTGGTTCAAAAACACACATATTCTAAAAGAGGAAACCGGTATCGTTTATGTCGGTGTACCAAACGAATTCGTTCGTGACTGGCTTAAAAACAAGTACCACAAACTTATTACTAAGACCATAGCTGACGCGTATGAAAACATGAGAGCCGTAGAATATATCATTACCAAAACGGAAGTCGACAAACAAGAAATGTCACCAATAAATGAAATTTATATAAACAAGGAATTACCTCTAAAAGATTTATATATAAACCCGGATGATAATTTAAATCCACGTTACCGTTTTGATTCTTTCATTGTGGGACCTTTTAATGAATTGGCATACGCTGCCTCCCAAGCAATAATAGAAAACCCGGGAACCAAATACAACCCCTTCTTTGTCTATGGGGGCACCGGGCTTGGCAAAACACACCTAATCCAAGCAATAGGAAATGCGATAAAAGATAAACACCCCAACAAAAAAGTGCACTACTTGACTCTAGAAAAGTTCGCCACGGATTTTATAAATTCGTTACAAAACAACAAAGCAAACTCTTTTAAAGAAAAATACCGCAAATATGATCTTCTGATCATCGATGATATCCAGTTTATTGGTAAAATGGAAAAAATTCAAGAAGAACTTTTTCACACATTTAACACCTTTTATGAAAACAACAAACAGATTATTTTTTCTTCCGATAAACATCCTAATTATATCCCTGAACTAGCAGACCGCCTTAAATCCCGTTTCGCAGCCGGAATGATAGTGGATGTTTCTGAGCCGGAATATGAATCCCGCCTTGCAATTTTAAAAGTAAAATTAAGAGAATTAAATATTGATCTAGAACAAGAAATACTAGAGTATGTCGCAGGAACTATACAAGGCAATATTCGTGAACTGGAGGGGAGTTTGAATATTATAGTTTGCCAATATCGCTTAAAAAACAGACCCCTTTCTGTGTCCGAGGTTAAAAATTTGATAAAAAACAACATAAAACCGAAGAAAAGTGTGGCTATAAAAGATGTTGTAAAAATAGTAAGCGATTATTATTCTCTGGAAGAGTCGTTGGTTTATGAAAAAACAAGAAGAAAAGAAATAGTAAAAGCAAGACAAGTGGTAATGTATCTGCTCCGAGAGGATTTTAATGTGTCATATCCCTTAATTGGACAGAAGCTGGGTGGTAAAGACCACACCACGGTAATACACTCATATTTAAAAATTAAGGCAGACTTAAAAAACAATCCGCAATTATTACAAGAATTGGAACAAATAAGAATTATGTTTAAATAGTTGTTAATAAGGAGTTAAAAAGATAAAATTGGTTTGAGTAAAAACTGTTGATAAAAAAGGTAAAAAATATATTTTTTTAAAAAACAAATTAATAATAAAAACTTATTATATCTGAAAATAAAAACAATTTTATTAAATAGATATACGGGACAATACACAATCTGTTTATCCACTTTTCAACAACCTTAATAATATTAATAGATTAAATATATAATATATAAACAAATGAAACTAGAATGCGAGATTGAAAAAATTAAAAACGGAATCTTACAAGTAGAGAAAATTACAGGTAAAAATTTAACCCTACCTGTTTTAAGTTCAATACTATTTATTGCCTCAGGAAAGTCTTTAAAACTTCGCGCCACCAACCTAAGTCTAGGTGTTGAGATAGAAATTCCAGCAAAAATTGAAAAAGAGGGGATTATAGCCATTTCCGGAACAACCCTGGCTGGTGTTTTTACTAATATTTTTCAAAATGAGAATATAAAACTTGAAAGCGAAGATGGGAATTTATTAATCAAAACAAAGAAAAATAGGATAAAGTTAAAGGGCCAAACACACGACGATTTTCCCACAATACCAACAGTTGATGGAAAAACTTTTGAAATAGAGTCCAAAAAACTGGTAGATGGTATAAAATCGGTATATTATAGTTCCTCTCCCTCTGATATAAAACCGGAAATTTCAAGTGTTTATATATATTCCAATGAAGATAGTTTGATCTTTGTTTCAACAGACTCTTTTAGATTAGCAGAAAAGAAAATTAAGATAAAAAAAATCGAAGAAATTCCGGGAATACTTATTCCTTTTAAGAACGTGTCAGAAATACTGAGAATTTTCGGGGAAATACAGAACAACATAAGGGTATGTTTTAACAAAAATCAGATCTCTTTTTCCTCTGAGGGTGTTTATTTAACATCAAGAATTATAGACGGGGTCTTTCCTGACTATCGTCAAATTATTCCTAAAGAGTTTAGTGTCGAGGCGGTGGTATTAAAGCAAGATCTATTAAATGCACTCAGAATCTCTAATATTTTTTCAGACAAATTTAATCAAATTACTCTTTCAATTAAACCGAAAGAAAAAGTTTTTGAATTGTCCTCTCAAAACAACGATGTGGGAGAGAACAAAACATATTTGGATGCTGCCATAAAAGGAAAAGATATCTTGCTCGGTTTTAATTATAAATATTTTCTTGATTGTTTTCAGTCTATAAACACGGATAGTATTTCCATTAGACTAAATCAGTCTTCTAAGCCCATAGTAATATCAGGTAGTTCAGACAATTCTTTTACTTATCTTATAATGCCTATGAATAGGTAGGGGTAGTAGAAAGCTATAAAGTTTATAAAGTATAAAGTAATTATGATAGAAATAAGGAGTTTGTTGTTGAGGTTTAGTAATTTACTTCTTTCTGAAGAAGTCAAGAAAAATTCTATTATAGATGTTTTACATCAGGTTGTTGGGTTGCAGATGAAACCTGGGGATATAAAAATAAAAAACGACGTAATTTATTTAAACACAAAACCCATTTATAAGAACGAGATTTTTTTGAATAAGAATAAAATTTTCTCAAAATTAAAAGAAAAACTGGGCAAGAAAACCCCGTTGGATATAATGTAATTATTGTTTTATTTTGAAGACTAAGATATTCTCTGTGCGATTGTAAATGGCATCATAAGAAATTATTTTTAGTTCGTTTTCCGATTTTATGTTATCTATTTCTCCGGGGATAAAAGAAAAACTAAAAGGTGTTTTGATAGTATCTATAAAGGTATTATTTATGAATATTTCTATTTTTTGGAGCGGAAAATGACCGGAGTTCAGAATTTTTAGTTGTATTTTTTGGTTGGGAGAATAGACCGTTGTTGTGTTTGGCTCAATTATTGAAACAAACGGATCAGTTATACCAGTGTGTATATTATCTGTTTCTGTTGGTTTTTCAGCCCAAGTCGTTTTCTGATATTTTCCACCGTTTTGCGCCCACCAGTTTTGCACTGGAACCTCCCAGTGATTAAATTGTGGATCATCGTTGGGGTTTGAAGGTGGTAGTCCCAAAATATTATTTTTATCTATCCAATAAAGGATAGAATGTACATTCGTTATTACTTTTTCTTGGGTGGTCTCTTGGGGTGTAAATTCTCCCGCTAATTTTTTAGAAATTTTATCTATAAAAAAGTTTTCGTTCCCTTGCCAATATCCGCGGATTACTGGTTTTATTGTTTGAGGGTCGGTTTCTAGGTTGGGTTTTTCGAATTTTTCACTTGGCAGGATTTTTAGTGCTTCATTTATAAATTTATTCCAAATTGGTCCCGCCACCGCTGAACCTCCTTTCTTCATTGGGATATTGTCATTATTACCTGCCCAAACACCAACCACAATGGAAGGAGTATAGCCAATGGTCCAAGCGTCCTTGTTGTTATTTGTTGTTCCTGTTTTTACAGCCACATCTTTTCCAGGAATAAAAAGAACAGAAGATAAACCGAAGGTTGGGGCACGGGCTATATTATCAGAGAGAATGTCTGAAATAGTTAAGGCGGTATTTTTAGGCAAAACTTCTCTGGCATTGGAGGTGTATTCTTCTAAGACTTCTCCATTTTTATCTTCAATTTTTAGAATCCCCGTATATTGATTTCTTACACCGTTGTTAGCAAAAACCCCATAGGCAGAAACCATATCAAGAAGTGACACCTCACCGCCTCCGATGACAAGGGTAAGTCCGTAACGGCTTATGTCAGTTAAAGTACTAATGCCCATATCTTCAGATGTTTTAAGTGAGTCACTAAGTCCCGCCAGATAAAAAAGTTTTACAGCTACAAGGTTAATTGACTGTCCCAAGGCATCTCGAAGTGACATTGGGCCGCGAAATTTTCCATCATAATTGTCTGGTTTGTAACAATCTTTTTGATTATGACCAGGTAGAGCTTTGCCATAAACATCACAGGTTGTTTGAAATTCTGTAGGCAGATCAAACAATACTGTATCCGGGGTAAACCCCTTATTGAAGGCTGTAGCGTAAATAAAGGGCTTAAAGGAAGACCCTGGCTGTCTATTGGCAGTTGCAATATTGTAATTACCGTCTATCGTTTTATCAAAATAATCTCTTGATCCTACCATTGTTAAAATTTGTCCGGTCTTGGGGTCTATCGCCACCAGTCCAGCATTTTTACCATTCCAATCTCTTTCATTCTTGAGAGCGCCTTCTTTTACTATTTCTTCCCCTTTTTCCTGCAAATTATAGTCAAGGGTTGTAATAACATTCAGTCCACCCTTTTCTGCCAACTCGCTTCCATATTTTTGCTCAAGATAATCTTTTATAAAAAAAACAAAGTGAGGCGCCTTGATACCAATAGTTGTTTGTGGAACGAAAATCACAACTTCATTTTTAGCAGTACTATATTCTTCTTCTGAAATAAACTTAAGTTCTAGCATTCTAGAAAGCACTAAATTTTTTCTGGTGTCCAATTTATCTTTATTTTTTCCATAAGGCGAAAGGAGGGTTGGAGATTGTGGAATGGAAGCTAAATATGCCGCTTCGGCTAGGGTTAGATCTTGGGAGTTCTTATTGAAATAAGTTTTAGCCGCTTCCTCTATGCCGTACACATTTCCACCATAAGGATTTTCATTTAAATAAGCTTCTAAAATTTTTTCCTTTGGCATTGACCCGTCTATTTTAATTGCCAAAAACCACTCTTTTATTTTTCTGATATAACTTACTTTTTGAGTCAAAAGAGTATTTTTCACCAATTGCTGTGTGATGGTTGATCCACCACCACCTATTCCGACGTGAAATAAATTTGAAAGAATCGCTCGAACAATAGAGGTTATTCTTATGCCACCGTGATTATAAAATTCAGAATCCTCAATAGCTACTGTCGCGTTTTTTATATTTACCCCCATTTTTTCAAAAGAGATGTCTGTCTTTTTAACATCTTGGTGTATATCATATAACAATATTTCTCCCGTGCGGTCGTATATTTTAGTGGAATTCACGATTTTTCTATCGTCAAATGAATGAAAATCAGGAATTTTTAAAGAGGAAACCCAAATGATTATTATTCCAGCTAGTAAGATAAAAATACCAACTACGAACATTAGAAAATTTTTGTGGATTTTTATTTTTTTGGATATTTTTTCCATTATTTCTAATAATAACAGAAAATATGTTATAATTCGAGCTATGAAAGTTGTTTCAGACAAAGAGAGAATAGACGAATTATTTACGCGTGGGGTAGGGGAGTTTATCGACCCCGGCGGAATTTTTCGTAAAAAGCTAGAGACTAATCCGGGAAAAGTAATTATTAAATTTGGAGTTGACCCAACACGACCGGATCTTCATTTGGGACACGCAGTTATCCTTCGCAAATTAAGACAACTTCAAGACTTGGGTGCCAGGGTTATTTTTCTTATTGGTGATATCACTGCGCAAATCGGAGACCCGACAGGGAAAAACAAAATTCGTCCCGAGACAAATTTAGAAGAAATTAAAAAAAACATGAAAACTTACTTAGATCAGGTTGATAAAATTTTACTTAAAGATCCAAAAGTTTTTTCGTGGATAATAAATTCCGACTGGCTTGTTTCAATAAATGACATCATTGCTCCTGACAAACAAATAATTAATATAAATATAGGGAATAAGGTTGTTGCTACCACGCCTCCGTTGCCGGGCAATCATATAATAAATAAAGCGCATCACTGGGAAAAAACAAGGATGCAAAAGAATAATATAAATAGTTATACCTTAATCAACCTACTCGCCATTTTGAGAAAAATTACCTTCAGCCGATTGATAGAAAGGGAAATGTTTCAGGAGAGAATAAAAGAAAATATGCCTATTTTTATGAATGAGATGTTATATCCGGTTATACAAGGCATAGACTCAAATGCGATCTCCAATATTTATGGTTCGTGCGACCTTGAAGTTGGCGGCACAGACCAACATTTTAATATGTTAGTTGGGCGTGATGTCATGGAAATGAATCAAAAAATACCCCAGGCGGTGCTTTCTTTTAAGCTTCTTGAAGGAACTGACGGCAAAGAAAAAATGTCAAAAAGTCTCGATAACTATATTGGTATTACTGACGAACCGAATGATATGTATGGCAAGGTAATGTCTGTTCCAGATTCTTCGATTGGAAATTATTTTGAACTGTGTACTTTTACTCCGATGAAAGAAATAGAAGAAATGAGAAAGAAGTTAAAAGATAAATCAGTTAACCCAAAAGACATAAAAATGAATCTTGCTCGGCAGATTGTTGCTATTTATCATGGTGAAGAAAAAGCCCAAAAAGCGGAGAAAAACTTCATTAGTACTTTTCAAAAGAGAGAAATTCCAGAAGAAATGATGGAACTTGAAACAAAAAAAGGAGAAAGCCTGATGAATGTTTTAGTGGAAGTGAAAATTTTGTCTTCTAAGGGGGATTTTAGAAGATTGATAGAGGAAAAAGCAATCACAGACCTTGAAACTAACAAAAAAATAACAGATGCCGACTTTATCCCCAAAAGTGGAATGAAATTTAAAATAGGTAAAAAAAGATTTATAAAAATTAAATAAAAAAACCGCCTCACTGGCGGTTTTTTTATTTAATGATATCTGCTATCTGGATCGTATTCTTCATCATCAGAAACCTCTAATGGCTCTTCAGGCAATTCTAACGGCTCTTCTCCTTCTAGGTCAGGGTCATCCATGACCATAGAATCTTCTTCGTCGTAACTCATATGTAAAATTTTACGTTTATTAAACGACCTACTAAAATTGTTTCCGCCTAAGGCGGATCAGCCTTTGGCTGAAGTTTACTACTTTGTATCAAAATCCAAAACGGTTGGCAATAGAATATGTGGATAAGTCTAAAACCTCATATGAGCAAAGGCTGTCAAAGCAATAGCGATAGCGTCCAACTCATCATCTGAAGTTTTAAATTTAGCTATTTCAACTAGGACTCTCACCATTTTCATTACTTGTTCCTTATTCGCTTTTCCATAACCGGTGATGGCTATTTTTATTTGAGGAGGAGAAGCTTCAAAGATTTTAAGTCCCTCAAGAGATGCTTCATAAATAGCAACCCCGCGTACTTCTGCCACATGCATTACGGTTTTTTGATTGCTGGTAAAAAATAAAGTTTCAATGGCTAAAATTTCCGGCTGAAATTTTTTTATTATCTTTTTTATTTCTTTCCCGATTAAAAATAATCTTTCAGGAAATTCTAATTTAGCAGAAGTCTTAAAACATTCAGAAAATAGGACTCTTTCTTTTTTGTCGCCTTTATTCCCGCCTGAATGAAATTCATTTCGGGCAGGTTTTTCAAGGATAGCGACACCCAATCTTTCAAACCCCGGATCTATGCCTAAAATTCTCATATTTTTTATTCTGCATTAGTATAGACTTCCTGTACATCATCTAACTCTTCTAGTTCATCTACAAGTTTATCTAATAATTCTAAATCAGTATCGGAAAGGGGAATAGTTATAGTTGGTATCCAAATTAACCCCTCGGTAGAATTTTCTTTGAAAAATGCCCAAGCAACAGACCCAATGCCAGTCAAGGCGAAACCATTTTTAGCTAAAATGTGTTTTATATCCTGTACGATTCTATTTTTACTATCTGTCAGGGTTTCTATAATAATTCCAACCCCTCCTGGTCCGTACGCTTCGTAAGTGATTGGTTCCATTTGAACAGACGATTCAGAGGCTTTTTTAATAGCCCTTTCGATAACGTCTCCAGGCATATTTACTTTTTTTGCTTTTTCAACTGCCGCCCTTAACCCCGGTGAATCTTTTCCTCTGGATAATTTTGCTTCTACTCCTATGAAACGAACCAACTTAGAAAAGATCTTGCTTTTTTTGGCATCCGTAATTGCTTTCTTGTGTTTTATTTGAGCCCATTTATTATGTCCTGACATAAAAGATAAGTTAAAAGTTCATAAAGTTTATAAAGTAAAAAGTTAAATTAATTTTTTTTGCTTACTTTCTTCATATTCAAAACCTAAATGTTCGTAAGCCTTTTTTGTAGCAACGCGTCCACGGGATGTGCGTTCTAGAAGTCCAAGTTGAATTAAATATGGTTCTATCACTTCTTCCACCGTTGCTTCTTCCTCAGACATGGCTGCACCCATCGTTTTTAATCCCACCGGACCGCCAGCGAATTTTTCAATTAATATTTCTAAGAATTTTCTGTCAGAAGAATTCAAGCCAATATCATCAATGGCTAGCATATTCAGTGCTTCCTTAACAGTTTTTTGGTCCAAATTTTTTTTATGTACTTGCGCAAAATCACGAGCCCTCTTTAAAAAGTAATTTGCCGTGCGGGGAGTAAACCTGCTCCGTTGAGCAATTTCTTTCAAGGCCCCTTCATCCAATTTTGTTTTTAGCAATTTACTTGACCTGCGTACTATTTCCGCTATTTCTTTATTTGAATAAAATTCTAAGCGGAAAACTCCGCCAGAAAAACGCGAACGAAGAGGAGAAGAAACAAGAGCAACCCGAGTGGTAGCTGCGATTAAAGTAAAAGGCGGAAGATCTAGTTGGATAGTTCGGGCCGAAGGTCCTTTACCAATGATTATGTCTAAAACACCAGATTCCATAGCGGGGTAGAGTATCTCTTCCACTATTTTATTTAATCTATGAATTTCGTCTATAAAAAGAATATCACCAGAGGAAAGGTTTGTAAGAATAGAAGCCAAATCGCCCACTTTCTCAATAGCCGGCCCGGATGTTATTTTCATCTGTTTACCTGTTTCTTTGGCAATAAGATGGGCTAGAGTGGTTTTTCCCAAACCTGGAGGTCCATAAAAAAGAATATGTTCCGGAATATGCCCTCTTTCTTCCGCAGCCCTTAACAGGATTTTGACGTTGTCTTTTATGTGTTTTTGACCAATATACTCGTCCCAACGAGTAGGTCGAAGTGTCTGGTCCAAAAAAGAATCCCCAATATTAGCTGTCTTTTCGACACTGGAATTAGCTGTTTTTTTATCTTTTTTACTTGACATTGGTTTCATAATATGCTATACTACGCAAGTAGTACATTTATCAACACAGTATCAACATTACTATTAACATTATAGCATTTGCTTGATTTGGAATATAGTATAATCAGCGATGGAGGTTTTGGTCTTTTTTGTTTTAAGAAGACACTAATCTCTAAGCAATCAGCCATTGGTTATACAAATTTGCGTAGGACGTTCTGGTGCCTTTATTGGTTCCTGGAGCTATCCTTTAATGATTTGTTACTTTCGGGGCTTAGCCCCAGAAGGATTGTTTAGAGATTAGTGTTTTTTTATTAAAAAGTTTAGTTATAAAAACTTTCCATATTTTTCTATTCTTCCAACAGATCAACTACACTCAGCACTTCTTCAAAAGAAGTAATACCATTTAAAATTTTTACTACGCCGTCTTGGCGCATAGAAAGTATTCCTTGTATTCGCGCCACTCTTTTTATCTCGCGCTCGCTTGGATTTTGTGGCATTATTTTTTCTATAGCTTCATCGGTTTTAATTGCTTCAAAAATACCTATGCGTCCGCTGTATCCGGACATGTTGCATTTTTCACAGCCGACAGGCGAAAAAAGTTTAATAGGGGCATTGGGATTTATATTATAGTTTGAAAGACTTTTACTTTCTTCTTTTATTCCATCCATTATTAATCTCATTATTTCTTCTTGTTTTTGATTAGGGATTTTTTCAACTTTGCAATGAGGACAAAGTTTGCGGACTAAACGCTGGGCGATAGAGAGAGACAATGCTGATACCATAATTTTGGGGTTTGCGTTGAGGTCAATAAGACGGGGGATAACTCCGGCGGCATTGTTGGTATGAAGAGTAGAAAAAACCATATGTCCGGTCAAAGCTGCTTCTATTACGGTCTTGGCGGTTTCCGCATCTCGAATTTCTCCAATCATTACCACATCCGGATCTTGACGCAGAGCAGAACGCAAACCCTCTAAGAAAGTATAGCCCCTTTCGTTGTTTGTTTGGGTTTGAGTTATGCCAGTCAAATGATATTCTATTGGATCCTCAATGGTTATTATATTTATTTCCGGAGAATAAATTTTTCTTAAAAAAGCGTAAAGAGTGGTGGTTTTTCCGCTTCCAGTAGGGCCGGTAACTAAAATGAGACCGTTTGGTTTTATGATTTCTTGTTCTATTATGGAAAAAAGATAGGGTTCTATTCCAAGCTCTTCCAAATCCATTTGGATAGACTTCGGATCTAATATACGCATCACTATCGATTCACCATGTGCGCCGGGAACAAGAGAAGTACGGATATTTATTTCTTCTTTTTCTTCCATAATACTAAAACGCCCGTCTTGCGCGATTTTTGAAGTCAATTTCATTCCGGAAAGAAGTTTGATCCTCGAATTAAGCAAATGATAAATGTTATTTTCGAAAAAGATCACATCATGAAGTACTCCATCTAATCGAAGTCGCAGTCTGCTTCTTGCTTCTTCCGGTTCTATGTGTATATCAGAAGCTTTTATGGCTATTGCTCCAGCTAATATTATTTCAAGCATGCGGGAGATTTTGTGTATCAGATTTCCCTCTGTCGCATTTTCGATTAATTTTTCTATATCTTTTATTGTTTTGATTTTTTTTGCAGTTTCTCTTAAAATTTCTCCGGAGATATCTAATCCTCCGATTTTTGAACTTTCTGCCAAAGATAATTCTTTATACCTGCTCCAAGCTTTTTCCAAACTTGCTGTTGATGCCATATAAAAAACTGGAACTAGGTTTTCTCTTTCCATTTGGTCCTTTAATTTCGCTAAAAGACCATCCGAGGGAGAACGTATGGCTATAAAAATATTTTTCCCCAAAAGTTTAAAAGGCGCGATTTTTAATTCGCGGGCATCTTTTTCGGGAATAGCTCGAAGCGCTTCATTTTCTATACCCAAACGGGATAAGTCAATATAAGGGAGTTTATATTTCGATTCCGCTAAAGTTGCTACCAATTCTTCTTCTTCCTGTCTGCGTAGGTCGCCCAGTTGCTTATTTTGTTTTTCTTCATCAAAAGTCGCCATTAAACATAAATTATAACTTAAATGCTATAATTTACACAATGCCTGGAAAAAATAAGACGTTGGTGTTGTTGGATGCTCATGCGATAATACATCGTGCTTATCATGCCTTGCCTGAGTTTTTATCATCCAAAGGTGAACCGACGGGGGCATTGTATGGACTTTCTAGTATGTTAATGAAAATAATTACCGATCTGAAACCGGATTATATTGTAGCTTGTTATGATTTACCACAGAAAACTTTTAGACACGAAGCATATGAAGGATATAAAGCGGGAAGAGCAAAAACCGAGGATGCCCTTGTTTTGCAGTTAAAAAATTCCAGACAAATTTTTGAGGCATTCAATGTTCCTATTTATGATGCCCCGGGTTTTGAAGCGGATGATATCTTGGGTACCATAGTAGAAAAAATGAAAACAGCTCCACCGACTGGTGGAATAAATATAATTATTGCATCTGGCGATATGGACACAATGCAATTAGTGGATGGAGAAAAAGTACAAGTGTATACCCTGAAAAAGGGAATTAATGACACTATTTTATATAATGAAAAAAAGGTGGTTGATAGGTTTGGCTTCAAACCAAAATTTTTGCCAGACTATAAGGGATTGCGAGGCGATCCATCGGATAATATTATTGGCATTAAAGGTATCGGTGAAAAAACCGCGACCAATTTAATTATAAATTTTGGAACCATAGAGGAGATATATGAAAAGATAAAAAAAAACGAGAATACATTTATTGAGAGTAATATTTCTCCGAGAATATTGGAACTCATAAAAAACAACGAAGAAGAAGCTCTATTCTCAAAAACTTTAGCGAAAATCAGGAATGATGCACCCGTAGAATTTTCCTTACCGCAGAAAACTTTTTGGGAAAATGCAGATTTGAAAAAAATTGAAAATATTTTTTCTGTGTTTGAGTTTAGAAGTTTATTTGCGCGCTTGGAGGGTTTTTTTGGAAGTAACCAGAAATCAAATTCAGTAGGATTTACCCGGGTCCTCGGGTCGCCTGCGCAGGATTCTTTAGAAGAGCAGGCTCAACCAGACCAGCTCGTAAATCCTCTGAATTTGATTTCTGAAAAAATAGATAAAAAAGAATTACAGGAAACTTCCATTGCTTTATGGCTTTTAAATTCGGATATAGTAAACCCATCTCTGGACGATATTTTGCTTTTCGGCAAAACAAGTTCTTTTGAAACAGCGCGGGATTATATCTTTAAGCAATTGGAAGAAAAAAAATTAGATAAAGTATATGAAGAGATAGAAAAGCCTATTATACCGATAGTAAAAAAAATGCAAGATTATGGCATCTTGATAGACAAAAAATATTTTGAGAATTTATCAAAAGAATATCACAAAGAATTGGATAAATTAACTGCTAAAATATATAAAATAGCCGGTACAGAATTTAATATCAATTCGCCTAAACAATTAGGGGAGGTGATTTTTGGCAAGATGGGAATGAAATCAAATAAGAGAAAGGGTGCCAGTGGCTCTTTTTCCACCAGAGTTTCAGTCTTGGAGGAATTAGAAGAAGATAATCCAATTATAAAAGAAATATTATCTTATAGGGAATTGCAAAAATTACTTTCTACTTATATTGATGTGATTCCTAAAATGATTGGAGAAGATGGCCGTTTGCATGCCAAGTTCTTGCAGAATGGCACGACCACAGGAAGATTTTCCTCTCAAGATCCTAATTTGCAAAATTTACCCATAAAATCAGA
>Ga0209541_10003818_pt1 | contig 27307 bp, 39 predicted proteins | sample RifCSPlowO2_01_FD_184027 | JGI IMG/M metagenome (GOLD analysis project Ga0209541, IMG submission 184027) | Groundwater microbial communities from Rifle, Colorado - Rifle CSP2_plank lowO2_0.1 (SPAdes) (version 2) | ecosystem: Environmental > Aquatic > Deep subsurface > Groundwater | place... | reverse complement strand
ATGTTATATGAGCTATAGATTAATAAATGTTGTCTATAGAATGGCGAGTTATTTGCTGTATTTCTTACAAATCCCAAGAATCTTCTCAAACTGCTCCGGACTCAGATTTGTTTTTGAGCCTGCAAAAACCGACTTCAGCTCTGATAAGTCCTGCGGCAGGATGTCAATTATCTGCGTGATTTGTTCCGGCGCCATTGTTGCGATGTCCAAGGCCCGCAGCTCTTCTTTCAGCTTCTCTGCATCTGCCTCTTTCAGCGATACCTGCGCCTTTGCATAGTCTAATATTTTGTTTTGTATCTCTGCGCGCTCTTCTTTTGTTCCGATGGCCTGCAGCACCTTCACAAGTGCCGGCAGGTGCAGCGGCTCTTTTTGGATTATTTCAGCTTTTGGCATTTTATATCACCTATTTCTAAACCTTCCTTATGTGGACAGGAGCAGATAAAAAGACCTTTCTCACGCCGCCGTCCCACATCTCAACCTTGTAAGCCTTGCCCTGCATCCCAATCACAGTGCCAACCCTGCCCTTGTATTTGGGGTGTGGCATTGCCGCATGGATGGCTGGCTCCTGGTCTATCACGACTTTATCTCCATCTGCGAATTGCTGCATCATCGCAGTCATGCTGACCTTTCCGCGGCTTCGTGGATTTTTTGCCAATGTTCTCCGAGTCTTCATCCTGAAACCGCCTGCGCGTTGTGTCATTTTAGTAAAGCTGGAATTTATTGGTTTAAAAAGGTTTAGACTGCGGAAATATTTTTAAAGCTATCGCAATAGTTTGACTAAAATGCCGCGCGTAATAATTCCGATAGAATTTGGATCTCTAGAAGAGATGTGCCAGCAAGCAGGCATGACAAGACTTGAAGATGGCTTTATAGGCACTGGTGCAGCAAAAATACCGTACGCAGATTTGTTTGTACCTAGCGGACAAAATACATATTACTTCGAATTAAGGACGCTAGAAAAACAGAATGATGTTTTTGTACCAATTGCGCTTGCGGTTTATGATACTCCGCAAAATGCGGCTCGTTTGAAACTTTTTGAAATAACTGCCTGGGATTTAAGGATTGCGGCAAGGCGCGGCATGCGTATTGATTTATCGCGCCGCAAATATGTTTCTGGTGCGGATGCATTGGCTATCCTAGGAAAGCTGGCCGAGCCGCGTTTGGTGCCGTTTTGCGTGGCGCCGTCGGCAATTATTGCAGCCGCATACGTGCGTGGCGGTGAAGCAGTAGCAGCATAAGCAACTACGCAGGCAAGTTCGGTAGCTTGCCGCCAAACATTTTCATCATCTTCTGCATCTGTTTCGGATTGCCCATCATCTTCATAACCTTCTTCATCTGCGCATATTGTTTCAGTAAGTCGCGGACATCCTGCTCTGGCCTGCCTGCGCCTTTCGCGATGCGTTCAATCCTGCGGGCAGAAATAATGTCTGGCGAATCCTTTTCCTGCGGCGTCATTGAGTCCATTACAAATTTCCAGACTTTCATTTTCTCTTCCTGAACATTCAAAAGCTCTTTTGGAATATTTGCAGCGCCCATGCCCGGAATCATGTTCATTATCTGGGAGAGTGGACCCATCTTTTTCAAAGCCTCCATCTGCTGGTACAAATCAGTCAGTGAGATGTCGCCCTTCAAAATCTTTTTTCCAAGCTTTTCCGCAGTTTCCTCAGAGATTGCTTCCTTTGCCTTCTCAAGCAAAGTCTCCAAATCGCCCATTCCAAGCAAGCGCGAAACAAAATTCTTTGGCTTGAATTCCTCAAAATCCTCTATGTGCTCGCCAAGCCCGATGAATTTTACCTTTGCGTTTGTTGCTGCACAAGCTGTCAGGGCGCCGCCGCCCTTTGCAGTCCCATCAAGCTTTGTTACAATCACGCCATTCACGCCGGCAGCTTCGTGGAATGCCTCTGCCTGCCTGCGGGCCGCTTGGCCGATATCTCCAGATATTACAAGCAAAACATGCTCTGGCTTCAATGCATCGCGCACGTTCCGGATTTCAGAAATTAACTCCTTGTTCAGCGCATCCCTGCCCGAAGAGTCAAATATCACAATATCAAACCGCGAAAAGTCAGGCTCAAACTTCTTTATGATTTTCAGCGGATCCTTCTCGTCTTTGACTCCATAAAAAGGAACTTTCACTTTTTCAGAAAGCTGCGACAATTGTTCGTACGCAGCAGGCCTCCACACATCCAGCTGCACAAGCGCAGGCTTCAGCCCCTGCTTCTTGAAATATTTTGCCAGCTTTCCCGCAGTTGTGGTTTTGCCGGAGCCGTACAGGCCGACTAAAAGAATTTTTGTTAGTTTGGCTTTTGCTTCTACTTTTCCCTCTTCTGCGCCAAGGAATTTTGTAAGCTCTTCAAAAACAATATTAATTGTGTGTTCTCTCGCAGTAAGTGTTTTTGCAGGCTTCTCAGCCAAAGAACGTTTTCTTATGGATTCTGCAATTTTAGAAGCCAATTCAATATTAACATCAGCGGCAATCAATGCCTTGCGGATTTCAGAAACCAAGTCATCAATCAGTTTCGGATCTATCAGCGATGCCCTGAAAACGCGCCTTAGTGCATTCTTCAATGACTCAGATAATTTTTCAAGAGCCATAATAATACTAGAAACCGCTGACTTTTAAAGTTTGGCTAATTAGGTTTTTAAATAATGTTTGGATGCGGGCAACATGGATAAGAAAAGCAAAGAGGGCGGTGCAAATAACACCAAATATTTGCAGGTAAATCTGGAAGATTATGTGCGCCTGACAGAAGGGCTGCGCGCAGGCAATGACGACGCCTTCAACGCCATAATAGTTGAGACAGAGGATGAGAAAGTCTATCCGCTTAGCGAGTATTTATCGGCACGCCTGCTTGCAATGAAAGAAGTGCGCGAGCTAGAACCAGCATAAAACGCCTCATAATAACCGGTGAGTTTGAAGTGCCATACAGCTTTATTTCGCAATTAATATCCGCGGCGGTCGAAGGGCAGAGAGCACAAAACAGGAAAGGCAGCGAGCAGTCTGCATTAGAAGATTCGCGCGGGATAGAGTTTATTCGCTAGCCGAGAATTTTATCCACAAACTCATCCGGCCTGAACTCTTGCAGGTCTTCGTACTCTTGCCCAACTCCTAAAAATAAAACCGGCTTGTTTGCTGAGTGGATTGCAGAAATTATTGCGCCGCCCTTCTCATCAACATCCGCCTTTGTCAATATTATTCCATCAATGCCGATTGCTTTGTTGTAGTCTGTAATCTGGTCAACGACATCGTGGCCGGCAATTGATTCACCTACAAAAATCGTTAAGTCCGGCTTTGCAACTCGTTTGATTTTTTTCAGCTCGTCCATTAGGTTCGCGTTGGTGTGCTGCCTGCCAGCGGAATCTATCAAAACGCAGGAGATTTTGTTTGCAGTTGCGTGCCTGATTGCATCAAAAGCAACAGCAGCAGGGTCTGCGCCGTATGTTTGTTTCACAACCCTGACGCTGAGTTTTTTTGCGTGCTCCTCAAGCTGCTCAATACTCGCTGCTCGGAATGTGTCAGATGCCGCGAATACACAGGATAAATTATTTTGCTTCAGAAGATGCGCTACCTTAGCGATTGTTGTGGTTTTCCCATGGCCGTTTGCGCCGACAAAGAGAAGGACAGCGGGCCTGCCTGAAATTTTGATTTCGTTTATTCTGGCAAACAAATTAATTTTTTCTGGTGCAGAAATAACAGAGAAAATCACATCCTTCAAATCATCGCGGATGATTTCAGATATCTGCCCGCGCTTTATGGAGGTTTCAACCAAATCAACTTTTAATTTTTCCTTTATTTTTTCCACAACGCCAAGGGAAACATTATTGTTCAGTAATTCTGTTTCCAAGCCTTCAAAAATCCTGTCAAAACGCTCAGAAGAAATTTTTGTTTCTGTAATTGTTTTTGTCAGGCGCTCAATAAAGCCTACGCGCTCTTCAACTTTTTTTAATTCCTTTAGCGGAATTTCCGCAGGCTTTTCATGGGCTTTTGCCTCTGGCGGCTTGCCGCCAAATAGCCCGGAGAAAAGTTTCTTTTCCTTCGCTATTTCCTTTTCGACCTTAACTTCCGCGTAAAGTTTTTTCTCAGCCTCTTTTACTTCTGATTTAAGTTCTTGTTTTGCTTCGCTCTCTGCTTCTGATTCTGTTTTCTTTGTGAAAGATGCAATAGCTTTTTTCAGCAGGCCAAACATGGTTTAGTTTGGAAACTGGGTTTTATAATATTAATCATGGCGTTGTAGCTGGTTATTGTTGTTTATTGTTTCTGTTTGTGTGGTCTTTGTAGTTAACGAAAAGCGAACAACGAAGAACGAAATACCGCACCCTATTATTGAACTAGTTCCTGTATCTCGCTTTCCAGTTCCTGCGCTCTCTGTGCCAGCGTGGCTATGTTATGTGTCAGCTGGCCAGCAACTGTGTCAAGCTGCTCTGTTTGCCTGCTAACAATATCCTCTGCTTCCCGGGCGGTTTTTTTCACAAACACGCCAGCCCCGACATTTACCAGAATGCTGCCTGTGTTTTTAATTTCGGATTCAACATAAGTTCCCATGCCAAGTGAAGAGAAGGATTTTGAGCCGACTGAAACGCCGCTGAGTTTCCTGAGGCTTGCCTTCAAACCAGAAAACTCCTCGCCCCTCTGCTGCAATGTCTCAAGCTCTTTTTCAAGCTCTCTTATCTGGCTGGCCATGAGCTGCAGCATCATGTATTTTTCCTCAACAGCTTTTTTTACTTCAGCTTCGGTTTTTTTCTCTGCCATATTTTATCCTGAGAAGTTCGGTTTAAAAATCTTGGCATTAAACGCCTTCAAAAATCCCAAGGCTTTCCATTATTCTGGCAAGCTCGTAGCCTGACGATAGCGAGCCGGCAACAACGCCGTTTGAGTTTGCAATGATTCCAGAGCTTACGAATGGGTTTCCAAGATTAACTGTGCCAAGCCCTATTTCAAACCCAAACAATTTTTCAATTTTTTTTATGTCTGTATCTGATATGTTTGGCGAGAAAAGCCCGCCCTTCGCCGTGACCGCACCGAGCGAGCCAGGGATTGACAGGCCGGACAGGTCCATCTGCTCAAACTTTACTTTCGGAAAGGCTTTTTTTATCTCTTCAAATGTTTTCTTGCCGAAAACCGTTGATACTATGCCTGCGTTTTCATTTATCAAAATATTGTTTCCCAGCGCCGTATGTTCCGTCTTGATAACAGAAACTGAAACGCCGATTTGTTTTAATTTCTCCTTTAAATTCTTCAGTTCCGCATCGTAAATTATTTCCGGCAGCAAAACAGCGTCTGAAGTTGCAACAGCGAATATGCCAACGAGTTCTGTGCCGTAAAGATTAACACGAATAACAGGCACTTTCAAAACAGATTCAATATCTTTTACTTCTTTGTCAGTCGCGCAGCCGCCCAGCAGGCAAAACTTTTCAGTTGCCAAGCCGTGCAAGCCTGCATTAGGGTCGCCGTGAAAATTTAACTTAAGAATTTTTTTATTGTCCATTTACTTTTGCTTGCTCATAGCCATTTCCTGCTCTTTTGTTACCTTGGCATGTGCTTTCTGTTTCTTCGCTTCCTCAATTTTTTGCTGCTCTTCTTCTTTTTTCTTCTTGAATTCCTCATCTTTCTTTTCCTTTTCTTCCTTCGCTTTCTTTGCAGCGTCTGTTTTTTTCTGCTTTTCTTCCTTTGACTTCGCTGCCTCCGCCTCGCGCTTTGCTTTAGCAGGCAATTCAAATAATTCCACTCGGGCGGTTTTCTTTTCCCTGTCAATTTCAAGTTTGAGTTTTATTTTCGGCGGCGGGTTCTTTCCGCCACGAGACCAGATTGCCTCATTAACCCATTTTGAAATTATGACATCGTTGACTTTTGCGTAATGCATTACCTGAGCCCGCACTTCCTCTGCGGCGCGCTTGCTCTTTCTCCAAGTCGGCACGTTTATGAATCCGCGTCTCAGGTTTAGCGTGATTATTTGTTCAGCCATTTTGTGCAACTCCTGCAGAAACACTTTTGATCTGCATCAACGTTCTTTTATACCGTTTTCTTATCATCCTAATAAGTTTTGACAGGTGCAGCTGAAATTTTTCAAAAGTAAATTTTTTATCGAGCAGTCCGGCATCGCTATCAGCTATTTGCCACCCGAGAGCGCCAAGGTTTTCAGCAAGCCGCTCCGCCTTTGCTGTCTGTGGTATCACAACAACATTTTTGTGCGAAAGCAGCCAATTAAGCGCTATTTGGGCCTGTGTTTTTCCATATTTTTCTGCCAAATGATCAAGATTTTGATTGAACCCTGGTTTTGCAAGCAAGCCCCTTGCAAGCGGAGTGTATGCAATTAAGATGATTCCGTTTTTCTGGCAATGCTGAAGCAAGCCCTTCTCAGCACCGCGCCACAGCAAATTATATTCCACCTGATTTGCAACAATTTTGTTTTTCGTATGCGACTGGGCCTCATTCAGCAAGTCCACAGAGAAATTGCTTACTCCGATAAATCGCACCAGTTTTTGTTCCACTAGAAAGTCCATGGCGCGCATGGTTTCTTTCAGCGGGATTTTTGGATTTGGCGCATGAACCAAGTACAAATCTATGTAATTTGTTTTTAGCCGCCTCAAACTGTTTTTTGCAGCAGCTATTACATCATTGTAGTTGAGATGGTCTCTGCCGACTTTTGTCGTGATAAATATTTTTTTCCTGTCCTGGCTTTTTATGGCCTCGCCGATAGCCTCTTCAGCAAGCCCTGCTGAATAACCCTCAGCAGTGTCTATGTGTGTTATGCCAAGGCTTATTGCATGCCTTACGATGCCCGTGACGTCTGCAACAGGGTTTTTATCGCACAGGCTGGCAGTGCCAAGGCCGATAACAGGAATTTTTGCCTCGCCAGCAGTTATTGTTTGTTCCATCTTAAGCCTGCGTCCTGTGCCTCCTCCAGCTTCTTTTTTTATGCGTGAGGCGTGATGGATGGATGTGCCTCGCGCGCTTTAATCCGTATTTTTTTGGAGTAACCCAGAATGGCGCCCAGCGAGTCTGCCGGCTAGCCTTGCCCAATCTTGTTTTTTTCCCGGATGATTTATTCCTGCTCATTTTACTTAATGATTCTAAATCCTTTTTTTGTGCCGGACACGCGCCCAAGTATTTCCTTGAGTTTTTCCTCGTCAAGCTGGCTGCGTATTTGCCCGCTTTGTGCGGCCTCAAGGATTGCAAGCTCCACGTGTTCCGCAAGCTCCTTGTTTGCCACGCGGACTGTTGCCAGCCGCTCGCGCGCATCTTTCGTGAGGAATCTCTGGAGGACGGTTTTTTTCACGCCCTCCAACTGCTGTTTCAGGAAGTCCTGCTCTGCCGCAGCCTGTTGATGGCGCTGCAACTCCTCAAGCTTGCGTTGCCTGATGCTTTCAAGCTCGCTCATGCTTTCCTTGCCGCGACTTTCGCCGCAGATTTTTCCAACAGTGATGCGCCCGTAGGAGTAATGATGCGCCCCTTGTGTACGCCTTCCTTTTTCTGCTTCACTAAATTTGCTTTTTCCAGCTGCTGCAATACTTTTCTGAGTATGTTTCCGGATGCTTTTGTGAATCTCTCGGGCTTTACGCCGCGGTTCTTTTTACCGCCGTACCGAGAGCGGAGTTTTGACACGCCGACTGGCCCGTCCTTGTAAATCGTCCTCAAAACTGATGCAGAGCGGATGAAAAACCAGTCCTTGTTTATTGGCGGCCTTTCCTTGTGCTGGCCCGTTTTGACAAAAGGAGCCCAAGCAGGCGCCTGAATCTTTGCCTTGAGTTCCTGCGCTACTTCAAACGCTAGTTCCTGCGGTTTTACATCAAATACCGAAACCATAAGTATGGATGGCTTTGACTATGTTTTAAAGCTTTTCCGATATAAAAATAGCATGAAAATCGCAATTATTGGGGCAGGCATCACAGGATTGTATCTTGCATGGCGGCTTTCTTTGGTTGGAAATAATGTGACTGTTTTTGAAAAGCAGCAGGTAATTGGCAAAGTCGTTTGTTCTGGCCTGATTTCCGAAAGGCTTTGGAATTTTATTCCAGAGAACAAAAAACTAGTAGAACACGCGATTGAATCTGCAAATGTGCATTTTCCAAACAAAACTGCAAAAGTGAAGTTCAGGCAGAAAATGTTAGTAATGTCGCATGCTGAGCTTGACAGGTATGTTGCTTCTCTTGCAGAAAAGGCAGGCGTAAAAATTGTTATGAATCACAAGATTGAAAAAATACCAGATGGTTTTGATCGCGTTATCGGGACAGATGGCGCGCTTTCTACCACAAGAAAATTGCTCAAACTCAAAGAGCCGCACTTCCGAACGGGCATACAGTTTTTCACAGATGAAAAAAATTCAGATGGCTTTGTTGATACGTGGCCGACTGCAAATGGATTCTTCTGGAAGATTCCTCGCGGAAACCAAACAGAATACGGAATCATGGAAGAGCAAAAAGATGCAAAGCTATTATTGGATGAGTTTTGCGAAAGGCTTGGAGTAAAAGTTACGGAGTTGCAGGCCTGGCCGATTCCGTTGGGCTTGGTAGTTTCAAACAATCCGCAAGTTACTTTGTGCGGTGGCGATTCTTGTGGATTGACGAAGCCATGGAGCGGCGGCGGGGTTATCTGGAGCCTGACAGCCGCTAACATTTTATTGAAAAATTTTCCGGATTTTGAGAAATACCACAAAGAGCTGAAGAGCTTTTTTGGCTGGCAATTATTCAAAACAAAAACGATAAACAAGCTCGGCTATCTTTTGGGAAATTATGCACCGTGGTTATTACCAAAAGAGAGGGAGATAGATAGTGATTTTATATTAAGTGCAAATAATAATTAGTCAAATATATAATAATAAACACCAAAAGAAAAATAATTACTGGCATTATTATTTTATTTCTCTCTTTTACTGCCGCGCTGGCAGCCAACATATTAGCAAAGAACAAAACCAAAAGAACTTCTGTTTTGTTTATAAAAATGGAGGACAAAACCCCTGTCGCTGCAGAAAGTAAAAGTATGAACTTATTCATACTTTGTAAAAATGGAAACTTTTTCACAACTGCATCTACTTCCTCGCGGCTCCACAAATAAAGCAGATGGCCAAGCGGGAAGGCCGTTGCCAGCGCGACACTCATCAATAAATTGTTTAGTAGCATGGCATTTCAAAACAGAATTATTATTTAAATCTATGTTGTGCGGACTTAATAAGTTTTAAATAAGTCCTTATGTATAGTTTATCGGGTAAACCGGGTAGAACAGCAACCCATGTTGTTCGTTCAGGTATTAAGGGCGCTGGCGAAGCTTGATGTGGCTGACAAAAAATAGGCTTCCGAAAGGAAAACATTGTTAGCGGAACTTCCAACGCAAGCAGACTTGATATCTGGAGCGGCTGAGTACTGTGATGTTCAGGTGCTGAATCAAGTAAGATGGAAGGCATTGCAGGATCCGACCGTTCCTATCCGGGCCTAAAATGATTACGAAAGTACAAGCAGATGCAATATATATTATGTCGAGTGCAATAGTTATAGCGTTATTAGGTATGTCAACTTATTTTTCTAACAACGCTAATGCCTGCTCTAGCGAAGTTATACAATTGTTCATGAATCGCTCCGATGAAGAATTTAGATCTGTTGTTGACCTTTCAGATAGGAATACATATTATGCGTTAGCGGTTGTGGCAAAAGCTGATGATGACGACGCTTTGGCGCAAAGTTATATTAAAGGTGGCGAAGGAAGTCAAAATTTTGCCCGCGAAAGAGAAACTAAGCTATTTTGGATTAATCAAGATATGTTTGAAAAGAAATTATATTGTGATAGCGTTTTCTTGTGGAGCAACATATTTGTAATTTTAGCTATAATTGTTTCTGTTTTTAATGTATATTTCAGTAGCGTCATGGTTGCAAGAACAAAGTTTTAAAAAACAATGACAAAACCTTATGCAGCCACAATCAGCGTGCTTGTGCTTTCAATGTCAGAGATAGGCCTGACTTTCTCCAGCAAAAAGGAATTCAGCGTCTGGATGTCTGCTGCCTGAATCTTTGCGATTATGTCATACTCGCCGTACAGGATTTTTGCTTCCTTCACTTCTAGCAGCTTCTTCAGAGCCTCAACCACATTTTTTTCTCCGCCCGATTTCGTCGTTATCAAAACAAATGCGCCAACATTTCCCATTTTTTCTCCCGGGCCGGCCAGCAAAAATTGGCCAGCTAAACAGCAGCATCTAAGTGCTGCCTATTTTTCACCTACTCAACTGCTATCAAAGTTGATGTCCTTTTCACGCCTTTTATCGGCCTGATTTTCTCCATTATAAAATCGCCGAGCTTTGATATGTCAGAGACTGTTATCTTCGCAATCACATCATATTCGCCGTAAATCACATCGGTTTCCTGCACGCCAACAGTATCCGACAGGGAATTTACAATATCTTTTTCCAAGCCAGCCTCAGCAACAATCAGCACATACGCTAATACCATGTAAAACCAAGGCAGGCAAATATTATAACCTTTGCGGTGTCCTGTGCACCTTTGATTTCACAAAAAGCATATTCGGTATTATTATTGTGTCGTTATCTTCTGTCATGAGCGCGACCTCGAGCAGGCCAACCTTTTTAACTTTTCCCTCCACGCCGGAAATTTTTATTGCCTCGCCAATTTTCAAGCCAAGCCCGCGCACGAAGAAATATGCAATGAAGTTAGCTGCTGTATCCCTGAATTCAAGGTATGCAGCAATAACAAGCAGGCCAATCACAACCGCCCCGATTAATGCAAAAACCTCCTTGAAGATGCCGAGCCGCTGCAGCGCCATTACAAACGCAGTTACATAAATGAGGTAATTGAGCATCGTTTCTATTAGCCTTGCGGGATTTTTTATTCCAAACTTCTGGAATTTTTCTTTCCAGCCGAATTTTGCTATTGCTATTCCAATGACTCTGCTGAGGAAGTGCGCCGCAATTATGCCGGTAGCAACTATAACGCCAGCCGTTGCTATGCTTACAAAGAATTTGTTCTCCAGGAATGTCCTTATTGCGAGCGCGGATATGTCAACCATATTAGTTGCATCGGGTGGCCTTGAAGCTTTGACGCTGCTGTATTTATTAAAGTATTTGTAGTGCTTCAGGCCCCGCGCTTCATATATAGCAGTGCGGGGGTCGCCACACAATATGAGTTAAGTTTTTATTCTGGTTTTTAAAAGTATTTAATGAAATGCCAACAAATGTATCAGTTGACTATGCGCTGGCGCAGCAGGAGTTTCTAAAGGCAAGAACAAGCGCCGAGAAGCTCGCAGCCCTGAAGAAGATGATTTCCACAGCGCCGAAGCACAAGTCTGCCGAGAAACTGAATGCACAGCTCAAACGGCGTTTAGCTGATTTGAAAAAGGACATCATAAAAGAAAAAAAATCAGGCAAGGGAAAGAGCTTCTCAATCAGGAAAGAAGGTGCGGCAACAGTTGTGTTCCTCGGGGTTGCAGGCTCAAACAAAACAAAGGTTTTCTGCGAATTATCCGGCACAAATTACAAAAAAGACAATGATTACGCGCCAGAGATGCGGATGATCCGCTTTGAGAATGTCTGGCTGCAGGGGATTGACCTGCCGGCCATCTATGCCGGCTTTGCAGGCAGCCCGCAGGCAGGCCAGATTTTTGACTTAATCCGGACTGCAGACTTCCTTGTTTTTGTCTGTAAAAGCGGCCCCGAGTTGGACTTGATGATTAACGAGCTGGCAAAAAAAGATTTTGAAATTAACAGCAAGCCATATGTTTATATCAATTTCATTGACGATGCTGAAGAGTTTAAGAAAAACATCTGGCAGAGCCTGAAAAAAATCCGCGTACAGACAAAAACTCGTGGTATTGTTGCAGAAAAGCCCCTCGTCTTAAAAGAAGGCGCAACTGTCCGCGAGCTTGCCGAAACAGTGCACAAGGACTTTGTCCGCAAATTCCGGCACGCAAAAGTCTGGGGCCCGTCTGCAAGGTTTGCAGGCCAGCAGGTTGGTCTAGAGCATGAATTAAAGGACAATGATGTCATAGAAATTTTCATGAAGTAACTGCCCACAAATTTTTACTGATATGTGTATTTAAGAAAGGCTTATAAATTCTTGCAAATCATAAGCTGTATGGCGAAGCGAACAACTCGCACAGAACAAATAAATCTTGGCAACGAACTTATTACCAGCAAAAAAACAGACAGCCGCGGCAGATTAATTGAACCAACTGCGGAAGTAATTCCGATTAGTGATAATATAAAATTAACGCTTGATGGCGATGTTGGTGCGGCGGATTTTGCTGTAAATGCAAAATACCAGGAAGCAACACAAAAAGAAGATGCTGCATATTTTTTGCTGGAAATTTCCGATGCGAACAATAATAAATTAATTGGAAAAGACCTGAAAAATTCTGAAGATAAACCGGCACGATACCAGGAATTTGAAACATTACTGGACGTGAAAGTTGGTTTAGAAAATTATGCGGGCAAAACATTAAAACTACGTGCACATCTTAAGTGCTGGCTCGAGGAAAGCGAGTGGACGCCGCGGGGCGGCGGGGAAGAAAAAGTTTCTGACGAGAAGTTTATTGACATCACTTTAGTTGTTCCAGAAATCAGGCCGCCGCAACAGGATCCAATCGTTTCCCTGAATGTTGTTGGCAGAGGTTTAGCAGAAGGCGAGGAGCCGAAGAATTACGAACAGCACGATATTGGAAAGGAATATAGGATTGTTAGTTTAGTACGCAACGCGACTGGAAACAAATTAATTTATGGCGAACTGGAACTTTATGAAAACAACAACAGAGTCACGCCAGACCCGCCGTTCAAAGAAATGGCTGGCGGCGTGCAACCAATCACAATCAAGCGAAGCCAGGATTGGAGCTGGTATAAAATAGAAGAAGATGGCAGACTCACGATAACCGACAAAAAAGATAGAAATTTTATTTACAAATTAGTTTATTATTTACGAGACGAGTATGGGTTTGATTTTAGGAATACAATAGATAAACCGTTGGAAAAAGTTAAAATCGTAATTAGCATACCACAATATAAGTCAGATGCAGTTGAAGTTTATAACTGGTCATTTGATGAGGAAAGAAATGCAAAGTGGGCAGAGCTAGCATTGGCACTTGCTCTTGCTGCGCTCGGTGTAGCTACTGCTTGGCCAGGATTAGTGATAGCGTCTGTAATTAAAGGCGGAGCAGCAGGCGCGGGTTTCGGTATTGGTGGAGCTATTGCTACTTGGTTTGCAGGTAAAACAGTCAGTGAACTTGCACAAGAATTACGGGCAAAACTCAAGAAATTAATAGATGACCCGCCAAGGTTCGATAAAAATTACAAGAAGGTAATTAAAATATCAAGAAAAGCAATGGCCTTTCCAAAAACTACAGATCGAGTTAAAAGAAACATACATAATATTATAAATTCAAAAATGAACATTTGTTCTGAGATTGACGCCTTGCTCACAACAGCAAGCAGAGCGTGGAGCGCACACCATGCAAAAAATAGTGCGGTATTTAAAAAACAAACAGTGGCATTAAAAAGGTTCGAAGTGAAACTAAATAAGGATATTGTGCATCTAGCAAATTCATTTGATTCGCTATCACAGTATTGGAAAAATCTACATATTAGGATAAGCAAGCCCCAGCTCATAGCCTTTAAAAAATATGTCGCGCAAAAAGGATTACCGAAAGAAGCAAAATTGCTATTAAAAAAATTTGGGAGTTCTAACAAAGAAATCGCAAATATAAAAAACATAGTTTTGAATCTTAGTGCAAATAAGCTCGATGTGGCAGAATATTGCTATGAATATTCCAGATATTTGAGAAAACTAGCGAAATCTATTTTAGAGTTTACATATTAAAATGGAAGAAGTAGAACAACACATAGATATGCGCGGGTTCGAAGGTTGGTTTGGAAAGAATTGGAAAATGACTGAACAAAATGCGGCGCAAACCGCGAGGAGCCTGATGGATAAATACAAGCAAGCCGAAAAGACCTTGCTAGAACAATTAGATGACGCAGTAAGAAAAATAAATTTATGCCAAGTGGGTTTTGGCTCTGTTTTCGCGGCGGACTTTGGCATAATTGCTTATTTGGGTGCCACGCACTACCAATTAAAGCAATATGAATTGCTGCCTGCATTCGTGTTGGCATTCCTACCTCTCTTAGTATCTTGCGTAGGAATAGTAAAATTAGATCGAAGAAAATACTATTATTTAGCTATAAAAGCTGCCCTAACTAGACAGCTAAAACCTGCTGGCGATTTAGAAAAAAAAATCAGTCCAAACAATTAAAATCTTTACAAATAATAAGTAGTTAGTGCTTGCATTATCAGTCGTCCGTGCCCTCCCAGTTAAAGTTAGCTAAAATTTGGGTGGAGCGAAGCGCAATCGTTTAATTTTTGTTACGGTAACTCGCCCGCGAGTTACCGTCCGGCCGATAAGGCCATGTGGAATTAAACGACGGCATCAACTAGAGGCATTTCACGTTTTTCAGTATGAAAAACTTAAGGATAGTGGGAAAGTGTATTTAACACCCGGTTAAAAGACGCGGAGCGCACGAGCGAGTTCAGCAGAACGACACTCGTGACTTCCTAAGAAAATTGTCGAAACAATTTTCTGGGCGCAGAAAAATCTTTTGATTTTTCTTGGGTTCCGCCACAAGAAAAGCGTTGCAAACAAAATTCAACGAATTTTGTTTGCACATCTGAGCTTCGTTCAGATTGTGCCGCCGCATTCCCAAGCGTTAGAGCAAAAGCCGTGGGGGGCAGGGCGCAACTGTCCGCGAGCTTGCCGAAACAGTGCACAAGGACTTTGTCCGTAAATTCAGGCACGCAAAAGTCTGGGGCCCGTCTGCAAGGTTTGCAGGCCAGCAGGTTGGTCTAGAGCATGAATTACAAGATAAAGAGGTAGTGGAATTATTTATAAACTGATTTTTGTTTCAAATTCAATATGACTAAGTCAAAAGCAATCTCGCTGAAAAAGAAAGTAATGCCGTCAAGCAGCGTGCTAGCCCGTGCTTTCGCGAGGCGCAAGGTCGTGCCTTCGCAGAATGTCATCCAAAGGGTTTTTTCCGAGAGTGGCCTTGAGCGGGCCAGCCGCGAGGGTGTCAGCGCATGGTTCAAGAAAACAGTTATGGAGCAGTTCAAGAAGTGGCATGTGCACAAAGATGGCTCTACTCCGCAGATGCGCATAATTGGTGAGGAAGACTTTGCAGGCAGCCAGTCGGAGCTTGAGCAGGCCCTGGCGCCAGTCAAGGTTTCAGGCGGCGGAGCTGGCGGATATGAGTTAGGAAAGAAAGGCAAGCCAGAAACTGCAGGAGGAACAAAAATTTCCTACAAGGCCGGCGGAACGGAAAAAGGCGGAACAGAAATAAAATACACAACCACAGCAGCAGGCGCGTCTTACAAAGCTGATACAGCAGCAGGCGGCGCTTCATATCAGGCACATTCAGCAGTCCAGTACTCGCAAGAGCCAGGCGTTAATGTCCAGTGCTCGTGTGGTATGACTGCCCATGCCTCGCAGGACAAGGGCGGCAATATAGGGTTTACTCCGCTTGGCGGAGGCGGCTCAAAGAGTGACAGCGGCATGTATTCAGCATACAAGGGCGGGCAGCAGCAATCAGGCGGCGATATGTACAGGGCTGGCGGCGCTAATTATTCTTCTACATAGGAAAATTTATAAAGTAAGAAAGTAAGAAAGTAAGATGCTTACAACACTTTCAGGCAAAGGTCAGGTTGTCATACCGCAGGCAATAAGAGAAAAACTAAACCTCAAAATAGGTGATAATTTTATTGTTGCGGCAAAAAGTAACGTAATAGTTCTTAAAAGAATTAATATTAATAGCAATTTTGAAGATATTTTTAGGTTAATTAAAAAAACTGCAAAAAATATGGAGAGGAAATTATGAGCAGAAGGTATAAAGGTTCAGCAACAGAACGCGAACTCGTGTCAATGTTATGGGGCGGCATCCCCTTTCTTTTTAAAAAAAGAAAGCGGCTCCCGGGCACCTGTAAAGAAAAAATGTGCTGCACTAGCTTCGCTCGGCAGCACGAGGTGGCATGAGATGGGCGGTAATCAAAAAGGTTCAGCAACAGAACGCGAACTCGTGTCAATGTTATGGGGTTCTAGGTTTGCTGCAATAAGGGCGGCAGGCTCGGGCGTGCAGCGCTTTTATTCGCCAGATGTTTTAGCGTCTAACGGCTCCCGCGTGCTGGCAATTGAGTGCAAAGCCACAAAATCAAAGTACCAGTATTTTGAGCCGCAGCAGGTCGAAGAGCTGAAGAAGTTTTCTGATATTTTCAAGGCAGAGCCATGGCTTGCTGTCAAGTTCTCAACAGAGTGGAAGTTTTTCAGGATTGAGGATTTGGGGTTGTCAGAAAAGAATTTTGCAATAAACAAAGATTCGGAAAAAGCAAAATTATTTCTGGATTTGTTTGGCACTTAAGTATGAACCCTGTACCGCTGCAGCTCTTCAAGCTCTCTGTAAAACCCTGCCTTGCCGACCGCAACCAGCAGTATCAGCAAAAACGCTGCAACAAAGACCGGCGCAATTATTATGTAGCTCAGCAGGAAGTATGGCGTGCCCTGCGTTACTGTGTAAGCGAGAAACGAAAGGTATGAAAATCCGATGAAGATTGAGATGCAGATGGCTAGCAGCGAATAGTAAAGTGTTGCGTGGAATTTTTGTTCCCCGGCCATAATTTCAATGATTAATTCAAATATAAAAGCTTTTCACTAATGGATTGTTTGCGGTTACTCGTTTGTATGGCTGTTATTTGGCTCTCGTTCTTCGTCTTTCGTTATTCGTTTAACGAATAACTAATAACCAGAAACGAACGACGAAAGACAAGCAACTAATGACCAATAACGAAGAACGAATAACTAATAACAAATAATAATCTATTTAATTGTAAACACTTTATTTGTATCCGTAAACTCTATCGCCTCGGAAAGTTTCCTTCCGGATTCTGCATACAAGGAAAATAACTTATCGCCTTCTTTTACTTTCGCGCCAACGTGCTTGTACAGATAGATGCCTGCGCCCTTGTCATGCGGCGCGCCTAAGTGCCTGCCAAGCTTCTTGAGCACATCGCTGTCAATGTATTTTACTCGCCCTGATTCTTCAGCGAACACAGTTTCATCATATTTTCCCAAAGCAATCGCACCGGATTTTATGTTAGGGTTTCCGCCCTGTGCTTTTACAATTTCCTTAAACCTGTGCAGTGCCTTTCCGGAATCCAGAATGTTTTGTGCTAGCTTTGTGCCGCGCCCTTTGCCGGCAAGCCCCGTTCTCTCCAGCAAGATGCCTGCCATCCTAACTGATTTGTGTTCCAGGTCTTTCGGCCCGTGCTTGTCGCGCTCCAGAACCCAAAGGCAGTCTCGGGCTTCCAAGGCTGGCCCGATGCCGTTGCCAACTGTTTCAGAGCCTTCAGTTTTCAGGATTTTCATTTTCATTCCGAGCTTTGATGAGATTGCAAGAAATCTTTTTTCCAAATCATCGGCGCGCTTCCTGTCGCATTTAGTGCCCTTGCCATACGGAATTTCCATTAGCACGTCGGTAGCGCCGATTGCATATTTTTTCGCAAGGATAGATGATATAAGCATTGCAGTCGGGTCCATTTGCAGCGGCTGCTCAATCTTTATTATATCATCGTCAGCAGGTGCCAAGTCCAGGCCGCCCCCCCAGACAATGCAGCCCTTATGTTTTGTGACAATTTCTTTTATCTTTTGCAAGCCCAATGTTACCGGCGCTAAAACCTCCATTACATCAGCAGTGCCAGCCGGATCCGTAATCGCGCGGGATGCAGTCTTTGGAATAAACGCGCCGGTAGCTGCAACAATCGGAACAATTATCAGCGTTGTTCTGTTTCCAGGAACACCACCAATTGAGTGTACATCAAGAACTTTCTTCGCTGAAAGTTTTAGCATTTCGCCGGTTTCTGCCATCGCCCTTGTCATGTTCTCTGTTTCCTGCAGAGAAAATCCTTTTGTGTATGCTGCGGCAACAAACATCGCAATCTCAGGTGTGGCAAGCCTGTTGTCAACAATGTCAGTAACGATTTCAAAAATCTCGTCCTTTGACAGCGGCGAACCGTCAAGCTTTTTTTTGATTGACTGTATTGAGGCTGGCTTTTCCTCGGGAATTATTGTTACGGGCGCGCCATCGCTAGCATTCAGGATTTCGCGCACCTCTTCAAAAAGCCCTATTTCATCATCCTTGATTGTTGAAGAAAAATCCGCAATTGCAACAACGTATTTTTTTTCTGACATGACGCGGACGCGGTCGCTAGGGCCCAAATCAAGATCGTGTGCAATCTTTGGGCTAAGAACGACGATGTAAGGCCCGCCAGCCTCAATCCCGAGCAATTTTGTTTTCAAGCGCATCTTATTTTAACGCACCAAGCTTTACGCTTTTGAGTGTTGCGGCAGCAGCAAGAAGTATTATCGGCCCGACAATTATTCCGGCAGGCCCTATCAGCGACAGCCCGCCAAGTATTCCCAAAAGCACGAGCAGTGGATGTGATTGTGATTGCTTTCCCGCAAGATACGGGCGCACAACATAGTCAAGTATGCTCCCTATCGTAAGGCCATAAACAAGAATGCCGATTCCGGTGTCAGGCCTGCCAGACAGAATTAACAGCGCCCCTATTGGCACATACAGCGCATACGGCCCGATTATCGGAAGGAACGAGAGTGTTGCAGCGGCTAGGCCTGCCAGCAGCACGTATGACAGCCCGAATAAGTAGAAGCCAACAACGGCAACAATGCCCTGTGCGAATGCAATTATTGCCCACACATAGACAAATGCGCGCGTGTAGCGCTGCATGTCGCTGAAGATTGCTTTTTTCTTTTCTTCAGAAACGGGGAGCGAAGTGCGCAGCAGACCGGCGATTTTCTGCCCGTCTTTCAGGAAGTAAAACAGCGATATAAAAAACACGAAAAACGAAAGCAGGATTTTTGGTATGCTGGTTATCGCGCCTGACAGGCCCTCTATTATTTTTGAAATCATGGTGCGCGACAGGTTTTTGACAGTCTCGCCAAGCTCAAGCCCGGAGACCTGCAAGTTTATTTTTGATATGAATATGTATATTTTTGATATTTCATTCAGCAGAAGCGATGCGCCGAACGATATCAGGAGGATTATTGCTGCTGCGGCAGCAAATGTCAGGAGGTAAAGGCTGGCCCTTTCTGATACGCTCTTTGATATTTTGAGGTGCGCGGGGTAAAGCAGATATGCAACAACGGCAGCAAAGACAATTGCAGTTATGTATGGCCGGATTATCAAGAATGCCAGCGTTGCAAACAGCGCAATTATTATTATCTTGTTTAAGTTTGTGGCCATGGGTTTATTTGCAAGTTTGCGTTTAAATAATTACCTATCAGCAAACTAAATCCTTCCAAACAGAACATCCGGCAAAACAGCAACAGATTCTATTATCAATGTCGGGTTTTCCTCGCCAAGCTTGTCAACAGGATGCACGCCAGTCAGCACAGCAACAGTCTTTATTCCGGCGGCCTTGCCTGCCCGAATGTCGTAAATTGTGTCGCCGACCATCCACTCAGCTTTTGCTTTCAACTTCTTTTCTATTTTGAAGATTTCGTCAGGGGCTGGTTTGCCATGCTCCACCTCCTGTGCGCAGGCAATCGCATCAAACATCCTCGCTGAAAGGCCAGCCTGCTTCAGCGTCGCGATTATTTCGTCGTGTGTTGAATTTGAAATCACGGCGACATAATATTTTTCCTTTAATTCCTCAATGGCCTCGCGAATGCCCGCGATAGGCTTGATGAGCTTGTATGTTTCCTTTTCCATAAAATTCATCTTGTCCTTGTTGACCTTTTGTATTTTTCTCTCGGGGATATTCGGGAAGAACTCGCGGATTATCGTGAGGGCTGGCTTGCCAAATTTCGTAATCAGGTCGCGCGAGGGCTGCACTTCAAGGTTGTTTCTCTCAAATGCCTTGTTGAACGCAACGACTTGGGCCTCGTTGGATGTGAAGAGCGTGCCGTCCATGTCAAAACAGATGATTGTTTTTTCGGTTTGCATAGTTATTTGTGCTTCTTGGCATATTTAAATCTTGATTTTGCCATGGAATATAAAAATTCAGCAATAATAGCGGCTAATAAAATAACATTCAGCCAGAAAAATACTGGATCTCTTATATGATACGAGTAAATTGTCAGAATTGCAACGCCAATAATATATAAAACAGCGAAGTGCGCGTGGAGAGAAATTTTATGTTTCCGTATGTTCTCGTAAGTTTCTATGAGCCACGCTGACAACAAAATAATTGTTCCGACTGCGCCGATTAATAAATTTGCGTTCATTTTTTTCTCAGCGCATCCGCAATTACTGCGGACAAATTAATCTTGGATATCGCAGATGGAATTGAATTTGTTGCCACGACATCCTTAGCGCCAGCCGCAATAATTTTTTCCCGCGTGCCGGCAACATTCATGTAATGCGTTGCAACAGCGTAAATGTCCGCGGCGCCTCTCTGCTTTAATATTTCAATCGCATTTACAATCGTGCCGCCGGTGCTAATGATATCATCAACAATAATAATATTTTTCCCGCGCAAGTCTATTTTGTGCCTAAGGTGCGAGACTGCTTTGCCAGTGTATCTGTCGCGATGCTTTGACAGCCAAGAGTATTCGCAGCCAAGTTCGCGGGCAACAACATCTGTGAAGTTTTCGCGCTCCTGGTCAGGCGTAATTACAAAAGGATTTCTTATTCGTTTAAAATAATCCGCAATCTCTTTTGCAGCCGAAAGTTCGGCTGGTTTTGCGTGTTTGAAGAATGAAAACAGATTCTTTTTGTGGTGCACATCAAAAATTAAAACGCGGTTTACTTTTTTGTCAATTAATTCTGCGACAGTTTTCCCACTGATGGCCTCCCATTTCAAATATCGCTCATGCTGCCGCGAGTATGCAAAGTATGGAATTACTAAAGTTATGGACTTTGGTTTGAACTCGTGCACAACGTCAAGGATGCAGAGCAATTCAAAAATTGAGTCGTTCTGCGGGAAAAGTGTTTCAACAATTACAACATCAGAGTTTTTCTGGATTGGCTGTTCCAGTCTTGTGTAAGACTCGCCATCAGGGAATTTCTTGTGCTGGACATAAATCTTCTCTGCTTTAAGCTTATTTGCCACTAAGATGGCTAGCTCGCGTGATGAAGGGCCGATGACAACTGAAGTAGCCATAATCAGACTAAATTCTGCGGCAATTTAAAGCTTATCTTTGATAATGCCATGCAAAAATCCCGCGCCATAGCTGATGTGCATGGCTAGGAATAAAAAAGGTATCAGCGGCAAAGCCAGCCAGTTTTTTTTATGAGATGTAGCTTCAACAGAAAAAGCACAAGCCCCTGCCAGATACAGGAGCGCAGGCAATGCAAAAATTTTAGTTAGCAAGAAGGCAAATGGCAGCGTTAAAATATAGATTAAAAATAGTGCTGGGATAAAAAACACAAGGTTCGCAGGAAATTTGCTTGCGCTTATTTTTTCTTTCAGAACTCTGACGTAACCATATTTGAAGTGCTGCTTGCAAAAGGCATGTAAGCTTGGCCGCCGGCTGTGCTGGATGGCCAGTTCTGGGTCGAAAGCCATTTTTATGCCGTTTAGTTTAGCCCTCGCAAAGAATTCTGGGTCTTCCCCAGGGTACAGCTTTTCATCAAAACCGCCGATTTTATCAAAAACTTCTTTTCTGACAAAAATGTTTGCAGATGTCAGGTTAAATTCGCTCGCATCAAAATCTAATTTTGCTTTTTTATACCTGTTTGCCATTGTAAATGAGCCGAACAATGACGACATGGCAACGCCTGCCGCCCTCGCGAAAAACTTGTCGTGCGGTGAATCAACCTGAGGTCCGCCCACTATGGCAATCTCATGGTATTTTTCCAAAAACTCGATGCCTTTTTTCAAGTGCCGCGGTTCTGCAATGCTGTCGTCGTCAAAAAATATAATTATATTACCTTTCGCATTTTTTATTCCGGTGTTTCTCTGGGTGCTTGTCCGTGGCCGGCTTAGCACATAGCGCACATTCGCATGTTTTTTTGAAAATTCTTCCACGACGGCTTTTGTTTTGTCAGAAGAATTCCTGTCACAGATTAAAATTTCATAATCTTCTCTCGGAAAATCAAAATTTATCCATGACAGCAGGGAGCGCGGCAATAATTTTTCGGAATTAAACGTTGGGCAGACTATTGTGAGTTTCATTTTGAAACACCCAGCTCTTGTTTAAAATAATTTATTGTGCTGTGCAGGCCATCTTGCAGGCTAATTTTCGGCTCCCAGTTCAATATCCGAATTGCTTTTGAGATGTCAGGCTTTCTTTTAATTGGGTCGTCTTGTGGCAAAGGCCTGAAAGAAATCTCAGAATTTGTTTTTGTTATGCTGGTTATGGTGTTTGCAAGCTCTCTCACGGTAAATTCTATTGGATTTCCTAAATTAATTACTTCGCCTTTTGTGTTTTCTAAGAACATTGCTTTGCATGCGCCTTCTATCAAGTCGCTAACATAGCAAAAACTTCGGGTTTGTGTTCCGTTGCCATAGATTGTGAGCGGTTGGCTGGCCAGCGCTTGTGTTATGAAGTTTGGGATTACTCTGCCATCCGCAGAGTTCATTCGCGGCCCATAGGTGTTGAATATCCGTATAATTCTTGCATTAACATTGTGTGCGCGGACAAATGCCATAACAATTGCTTCGGCAACGCGCTTGCTTTCGTCATAGCAGCTTCGTATGCCATTTGGGTTTACATTGCCCCAATATGACTCTGGCTGCGGGTGGACCTGCGGGTCGCCGTACACTTCAGAAGTTGATGCCAGAAGGAATTTTGCGCCAGACCTTTTTGCAAGCACCAAAAAGTTGTGTGAGCCAAATGCATTTGCTGAGATTGTATCAATCGGATTTTCCTGATAGCGGTCCGGGCTGGCAGGGCTTGCAAGGTGAAAAATAAAATCAATTTTCTCGTTTGTTTCAAATGGCTTTGCGACATTGTGCTGTATAAAACTGAATTTGTGGCTTTGCAGAAGGTGTTTTATGTTTGCTCGCCTGCCCGTAATCAGATTATCTATGCAAATGACTTCGTGGTCTTCCTGCAGCAGCCGCTCGCAGAGATGAGAGCCAATAAAACCTGCGCCGCCAGTAACAATTGATGTTGCCATTATTCCGGAGGCAGCAAGACCTCCGCAAGCTTGTTTGCTTTCATGTACGAGCTAAGCGTTCCGATGTCAATCCACATGCTTGGCGAGAACTTTACTGCGCGCAATTTTTTTTGTTTTGCTAAACTCGGAAAAATGCTGTGCTCAACCTTTATTTTTTTGAACGGAACTTGTTCCAGTGCTTCTGGCTCTATTACAAAACACGCAACGCTTGCCAGATTCGATGGCGCCTCTTCAGGCTTTGGCTTTTCAATAAATTCCGTAACATATTCGCCGTCAAACCTTGCAATTCCAAATTTGCTTATATCTTTTGTCGGGACTTCAAATAACGAAATTGTAGCAAGCCCTTTTGATTTGTCGTGCGACTTTACTAATTTGCTTACGTCAATATCTGTTATATTATCACCGTAGGCAACTAAAATCGGTTCGTTTGTTTGCAGGTGCGCCGCAACAACTTTTAAATCGCCGCCGGTCTCCAAACCCGGAACAGTCATGACCCTTACTTTAACGTCATCCCTAGTTTTTGATATGTAGTTTGTAACCACATCTGCCATGTAGGAAACCGCTATAATAATCTCGTCTATTTCCTTGCATTTGAGAATGTTGTCAAGAACATAATCTATGACTGGCTTGCCAGCCACAGGAAGCAAGGCTTTTGGTATGCCATGAGTCAGCGGGCGCAGCCTCTCGCCAAGGCCCGCTGCTAATATGACTGCTTTCATCTCACACTCCGAATTTTATCCAGCGAGATTAGCAGAACTTGTTCCGCTTTACTTTGCATCTGCAAAGTCCGCGAATCTCGCTTTGCGTTGTCTCACACCTCATAAAACGCAAATGTTAAATTATAAAAGGGTTGCGAAAGTTGTTAGGTGACGTCCTTCCCGCACTTCCAGAGAAAAATTGCAATGCAATTTTTCTTGGCGCAGAAAAATCTGCAGATTTTTCTCTTGTAGTGCAGGGAGGTCCGAGCGCTTTTTCGTGGATTCTCACAGAGCCCCGCGCTGGCAGATTTTTAAGCTTTGTGATTGTAAAGATATCATGGTATTTAGAAAACAACCGACAGCCCAACAGCAAATAATAAAGGCGTTACGCGCTGTGCAGCGGGCAGCGCCAAAAAGACACCCATGGACAGAGATAGTTGGCAACGATGGCTGCTTATACGTCGGTCCAGCTGGCGTAATCTGTGTAGACGTCCGAACCAAAATGGGCGAACACAACATACCAGTCGATGCGTATTTACTTACACTAGAAAATTGTGCATATCGCCTATGTGTAAGTGGCATGTACGAGACTGCACTGGCTCAAATAACGCAGTCGAGCAAGAGAGTTTCACTGGAAGAGTTAGCAAAAGACCTCGGCGTGCAGACTAAAGCCCTAATGCCTTTGGCGCTGGGCGAAGTATGGCAGGTTGATCTCAGAGGCAAATATGGGCATGCCAGTTAAGTATGGATTTGCTTGGTATTTAGTTATTAGATTCTAAACCTTAACAAAGCCCCGATTCCACCCAGCCCCTTCAACTTCTCGCCGGCCTCATTATCGGTAGAAATAATATGAACCTCGCCGCCTTGCGCCTCAACCGCGTCAATTAATTTCTCAAAGTCTCCGAACTTTTCCTTCTCCCGCGCTTTTTCTATAATTTCGTCGGTGAACAATAAGGTTTTTACTGCATTTGCGTTTACCGCGCTAATAACATCTTTCCCATAAACAGCTAGCCCTTTCTTCGCAATCTCAACCAGCAGTTCTTCCACAAGCTCAAACTCTTTCTGCAATTGCGATGATTTCAAAACCTTTTCCAAGACGCCGCGGTTGATTAATTCGTTCAATGCGCGTTTTGTCCCAGTGGAAACACCCTCCAGTTTTATTTTTTTCAAAATCTTTGCATCTTTTTCTTTTATTGTATCAACCATAACTTCCTTCCAGAAAATAGGGGATGCAATTACTATTGTGTTCGGGCTTGCCTCTGCATCAATCCGCAGTATTTCCGCGACAACCTTTCCCAAACCGTTGTCAGTTTTCTCAACAAATCTTTTTTTTGCCAGCCGCAATTCAAAGCCCGCAAGATATTGGAAGCCGCTTGCTGTTAGGGCGGCAATGTGGGCCTGCTCGTCATCTAATACAACAACAAGGGCTTTTGGAGCTTTGGATGCCTTTTCCGCATCCTCCAATCTGCGCAGTTGATAGTCCTTCCAAGACTTTTCTATTTTAATTACGTCGCCAGTAAAAATGTCAAGCGTGTGTGCTGCGCCTATCTGCAATTCTTCAGAGCCTTCCAGAATTTCGCCGGAGATTTTGAGGACAGCGGATTCTAACTTTATTTTGTTTGCTTTTATTTTCGCGAAGTAGTTTTTCACGACAACCTTGGAGCGCTCGCCCTCTCCGGAAAGTTTTACTTTTCTTTTTATTTCTCCGGAAATCAAATCAGAAACTTCAATTATTTTGGAAAGATGCCAAAGGTCATCAAGAGTATCTACGCGGATTTTGGCTATGCCTTCTTTTCGATTAAAGCTAATTACTTTCATTTGATTTTTTTAATCCTGAACCTATCTCGTTCTACCACGACTATGCTATTCTCAATTTCGCTTAGCTTGATTTTTTTAAAAAAATCTTCCAAAACTGGATGGAGGATTTCTAATGTCTGTGGATGGACACGCAACAAAACAAGCCCAGGCAAGCGCCTGTCAGAAATGAATCTATAGGAAAATTCGTGGTCAAATGTTACTAAAATGAACTTCTTATCAGCAGCGAATTTGTAAATTTCTTCATCGCTTGCACCGCCCATGCCAAATTCATTAATGTGTGCGGCATCCAAGCCGATGCTTTTCAGATGCGAGGCAGTCCCGGGAGAAATATTCTGGTCAAGCAGAAATTTCATCTCAGCAAAATTTCTTCGTCTTGTATGGACTCAACCGCATAATTAACAGCAGCTTTTATGTCCTCTTCGGTTAATTCCGGATAGTATTCTGTAATTTTCTTTACATCGTAACCTCCGGCAAACAGGCTCAGTATGTTAGCTACCATTATTCTTGTGCCTTTGATTGTTGGCTTGCCATGGCATATTTTTGGGTCTACGACTATTTTTTTCATATCCTAATCATGCTTTTGTAGCTTTTAAATATTTCGCTAATCTTTATTATCGGAGCGGTACCAGCGATGTTAAAAATAGATAAGTTTTATACAGAATATTTGCTGGCCAGCCTTTTAAGATTAATTACTTATTCCTTTCCTGCCAGCCCCTGAAGCCTTCTGTGCTGTCCGTTTCCACAAGCAGTTTCCGCTCAAGATTTTTTTGCGGTGATGGTTTGCCAAATAGCAAATATTTCGTTTCAAAAATAACTGTCGTATCCATCTCTTTTACTTCTGCGGCGGTGAAGTAACTGCAAATAGTTTGTTGCAAAGGAATTTGTTGCGGGGGAAAAAAGTCTGCAACAGGCAAAAGCCCCAAAAGCCCGGTTGAATAAATATCCCATAGCTGGATGTAGATAATTTTCATATCCACCAAAGCACAGAATAATTTATAAGTTTATGCTGACCGCAAAAGCCTATGATGCATACAGATGGCGTGCCTTTGGAAGAGTCTGGACTGCCGCTTACGCGGGAACAATTACTTGAGATTGAAGAAATAGCGTAGGCAATAGTAAACATTTTTAAACTTTGTTTGATAAAAATCAATATGAATTCAAGTAAAGCAATGGTTGCTAGGGTTGTGCCGCAACAAGGTCTCGATGAAATTTTAAACTTAGATAATGGAAACTTAGGTCTCGGAAGTCCTACATATGAAAAATACCACTGGGCGCGCTTTGAGACTGCCGCAGCCATGATATTTGCTGCCGCTACCGTGCTCGCCGCATACACTATTGGTGCAGCAGCAGCTTACTGCTGGTACAAGGGAATTTAGATTTTAGACAGCACAGTTTTTAACTTTCTGATTGTTAAATTCAGATTCTTATATTTTCTTTCATTTGGCAGTTTTGGCAAAACTTTTGCGAATAGTTTTATGGTTTGTGGTGGAATGGCATGTTGTTTTAATAACACTATAAGTTTTTAAATGTTATTTATTAAAAAATAACATGCTAGAACGTTTGTTAACAATGTCTGTAGTTATGCCGGCAAACCGCACAGTAATTAATACAAACCCAGCACAACGAGCTGCAGGGTCAGAAAATATTGTAATAAACTACAAAGAAATAGGCAAAGAATTAGTT